>Ga0315291_10003335_pt1 | contig 20819 bp, 16 predicted proteins | sample YL17G12_20_MG_FD_203070 | JGI IMG/M metagenome (GOLD analysis project Ga0315291, IMG submission 203070) | Sediment microbial communities from Yellowstone Lake, YNP, Wyoming, USA - YL17G12_20 | ecosystem: Environmental > Aquatic > Freshwater > Lake > Sediment | place: USA: Wyoming | collected...
ATAGTCGGCCACGCCGGAACCCTCACCGCCGCCGTCAATCAGGACGGTCTCGCCCGTGGGGCCGACAAGGAGGCTCGCGTCTCCCCGGCTGACGCTGATGAAGTGGATCTGGACAAGGGGCGTGGGGTTCTGAGCAAGACAGGCGAGACCCACGCAACCCAAGACAAGAACGAGCATCACGCCGCGCGATCTCGAGTTCATGTCGATCACCGCGTCGATCATACCCCACAGGGCCAGGTCAGGTCGCTCGGCCAGGGCGGAAGCTGGCGAGGGCGACGGGCTACCTCCGCTCGCGCAGGCCGGCGAGGACGCGCTGCGGGGTGAACGGCGATCTCTTGAGGCGAATCCCGACCGCGTCGTGGATCGCGTTCGCGATCGTGGGGAGCGGGCCGTTGATCCCGATCTCCGCCACCGACTTCGCGCCGTGCGGGCCGGTCGGCTCGTAGGACGGGACGAGGATGACCTCGATCGGAACCGCGTCGCGCGCGCCGAGGATCTTGTAGTCGAAGAAGGACGGGTTCCGCACGCGGCCGCGAGACGAGATCTGCATCTCCTCGTAGAGGGCGTAGCCGATCCCGTTCGCGATCGCCCCCTCCATCTGCCCCTCGGCCAGGGTCGGGTTGATGGCGACGCCGCAGTCGACCGCGGCGACGTAGCGCACGATGCGCACCTGGCCCGTCTCCGTGTCGAGAGCAACCTCGGCGAAGCTCGCGAAGAACGGGGGCGGGGACTCCTCCGGGACGAAGGACGCCGTGGCCCCAATCTGGAACTGGCCCTCTTGGTACATCGCCCTCTCGCAGACCTGAGACAGGGAGACCGTCTTCCCGTTCGGAGCGCGGACGGCCTCGTTGGCCAGGACGAGGCTTGCCTCCGGGGCGCCGAGCATCCCGGCGGCGACCGAGAGGATCTGCCCGCGCACCTCGAGGGCGGCCTTCTCCACCGCCTTTCCCGAGACGTACGTCGTGGAGGAGGCGTAGGCCCCGGTGTCGAACGGGGTGACGTCCGTGTCCGACGAAAGGACGAGGAGCTTCGAGAGGGGGACGCCGAGGACCTCCCCCGCCACCTGGGCGAGGATCGTGTCCGATCCGGTCCCGATGTCCGTCGCTCCGACGAGGAGGTTGAACGAGCCGTCCTCGTTCATCTTGATCGTCGCCGCGGCCATGTCGATCGCCGGGATCCCCGAGCCCTGCATGTGGATCGACATCCCGATCCCGTGAACCCACGCCCCGTCGCGGCGGCGCTTCCCGCGCTTCTCCGCCCAGCCGATCCGCTCCGCGCCGACCTCGATCAGGCGCGCGAGCTCGCAGCTCTTGACCGTCTGGGGCACGCCCTCCCGCCCCTCCCCGAGCTTCTGGAAGATGGGCGAGGTCTCGCCGAGGCGGATGTGGTTTCGCCGGCGCAGCTCGACCGGGTCGATCCCCAGTCGCTCCGCGAGCTCGTCCATCGCCGTCTCCAGGGCGAAGTACCCCTGCGTCGCCCCGTAGCCGCGGTACGCCCCGGCGACCGGGAGGTTCGTGTACACGGCGCGGCCGAAGAAGTGGACGTCCGGGGCCTTGTTGTAGAGGGGGAGTGTCTTTGAGCCGACATTTGATAGGACCGTCAGGGCGTGGGACCCGTAGGCGCCGGTGTTCGAGAGGACCTCCATCTCCGCCGCGCGGAGGATCCCGTCCTTCTTCGCCCCAAGCTTGACCCGGATCCGCATCGGGTGGCGAGTCCGCGAGGCGACGAACTCCTCGTCCCGCGCGTACTCGAGCAGGGCCGGCCGGCCGGTGCGTAGGGTGACCAGGGCGACGAGGTCCTCGAGGAGGATCTCCTGCTTGACGCCGAATCCCCCGCCGACCCGCGGCTTGATGACTCGGATGCGCGACAGAGGGATCCCGAGGACGCGGGCCACGATTCGCCGCACGTGGAACGGGACCTGCGTGCTCGAAACGAGGACGAGGCGGCGGTCTGGGTCGAGGTAGCTCTGGACGACGTGCGGCTCGATCGGGGCGTGCTGGGCGTACGGCGTCTCGGTCGTCGTCTCGACGACGATGTCCGAGGCGGCGAAGCCCTTCTTGACGTTCCCCACGTCAATGTCGATGTCGGCGGCGATGTTCTTTGACGGGTCGTAGGCCCCGGTCGAGTCCTCCTCGTCGTGAATCACCGGCGCTCCCGGGGCGAGGGCCTCGTCGAGGGAAAGAACGGGCGGGAGGACCTCGTAGCGTACCTCGATCAGGCGAAGGGCCTCGCGAGCGATCGCCTCGGACTCCGCGGCGACGGCAGCGACGCGGTCTCCCACAAAGCGGACCTTCGCGTCGAACATTCGCGTGTCGTACGGCGAGGGCTCGGGGTAGCCCTGGCCGGCCGTCGTGTAGCGCGTCACCGGCGTGTTCTCGTGGGTGAGGACGCAGGCGACGCCGGGCAGGGTCTCGACCTTGGAGGCGTCAATGGAGACGATCCGCGCGTGGGCGTGCGGGCTGTGGAGGACCTTCACGTGGAGAGAGCCGGGGATCGGGACGTCGGCGACGAACTTGGGCCTCCCCGTGACGAGAGCGACCCCGTCCACCTTCCGTTCCCTCTTCCCCACGATGGAGAAGGTCCGCTCCTTCGCCTCAGCCATGCGGCCTCCTCATCCTGCGGGCGGCATCCTGAACGGCCTCAACCTGCTTCACGTAGCCCGTGCAGCGGCAGAGGTTCCCCGAGATCCCCTCGCGGATCTCCTCCTCGCTGGGGTCGGGGTGGTGGGCGAGGAGGTCGGCCGCGGCGATCACCATCCCCGGCGTGCAGTAGCCGCACTGGATCGCCCCGAGGTCAAGGAACGCCTCCTGGATCGGGTGAAGCCTCTCCCCGTCCGCGAGGCCCTCGATCGTCACCACCTCTCGGCCGTCCGCCTTCCCGGCGAGGACAAGGCACGAGTTGACCGCGTGTCCGTCGAGGAGGACGGCGCACGCCCCGCAGTCCCCCTCCCCGCACCCCTTCTTCACGCCGACGAACCTCTCGCGGCGGAGGACCTCGAGGAGCGTGTCGCCGGGCGCGGCCTCGAACGACCGCTTCTCGCCGTTCAGCGTGAGGTCGATCTTCATCGTGATCCCTCCGCGAGCCGGGCTCTTGCTTCGGTCAAGGCACGGCGGACCCCGACCTCTACGAGCTCCTTGCGGTACTCCGCGCTCGCCCGCCGGTCCTCGCGCACCTCGACCGTCTTCGCTGCGACGTCGGCTGCGGCGGCGATCGTCTTCGGCGAGAACTCAGCACCGACGAGGACCTCCTCCACCTTCGGTGCGCGGGCGGCTAGATCCGGCCTTCCTCCGACCACGACCCGCGCCTTGGAGCAGCGTCCCTTCTCCGCGGTGACCGCGCAGGCGACGTTCAGCATGGCGACGTCGAACCGCGTCCGGCCGAACTTGACGAACGAGGCGGCACCGTGCGCCGGAGCGGGGGGCAGGCGGACCTCAGTGAGCAGGGCGTCGCCCAGGTGGTGACGGACGGGGAAGAGGTTAGCGAGTGGGATCGTCCGCGACTTGCCGTCGAAGAGCGTGACCTCGGCGTCGAGGGAGAGGAGGACCGGGATCACGTCCGACCACGGGTTCGCCGCGACGAGGGTTCCGCCGACCGTGGCCACGTTCCGCAGGAGCGGCGAGGCGACCTCGCGCAGCATCCGCGGGACGATCCCGCCGAGGTAGGTCTGGAGGATCGGGGAGTCGAGGACCTCGCGCATCGGGGCCGAGGCCCCGATGCGGACCCCGCCCTTGTCGGAGTGGATCCCGTCGAGAGGGACGCGCGAGAGGTCGACGAGCGTCTTCACCTCAGGAGCAAACAGGACGAGGCTCACCCCGCCGCCGACGTACGCCGCCCGCTCTCCGCCCGCCCTCTTCAGGCGGAACGCCTCCTCGAGCGACGCCGGCCTGAGGTACTCCTCGATGTGCAGAAGCCCCATCCTGCCTCCTTGCGGGCCATTATCCGTGCGAGGTGCGGAGTGCACAAGTGCGGTACCAGGTAGCAGAGGAAGATGCCTACCGGAGTCGCTAGGTTCTGCTGAGAGGCAGCGAACTGAGAAGTCGGCTACGCGTCGGGCTTGGTCGGACCGGGAGCGTGCTTCTCCTCTGTGGTGCGGGCGCCAGAGTCGCGGCATTGCCGCTGAGAGGCTTCCCGGGTTGACAGACCATGAGGTGTGGCCGTAGCTTAAGAAACGAGGCATATGGGAGGTGTCATATGAACGGGGACAAACAAGGAAGGATCCTGGAAACACTAATGCGCTTGACGAATGGCGTTGGAGATTACGCTCCGAGGCCAGGCAACGATCCCAATCGAGCTGGGCCTGCGATGCTGAGTGAGATCCGGCGAGTTGAGCGGGAGATCCGGGCAGAAACGACTGCTCCCATCGAGTACAAGCTCGCGATAGCGCTTCGTAACTACACGGCGTGGTACGTCCGAGGTGAAAGCAGAAAGGCGTTCTTGGAGGAAGTCGTATCGCACCTTACACGGTCACTCATAATAGATCCACAACAGTGCGGAGGCAAGTGCGAACTGGCGAGAGTCCAGATAGACGAGCAGCAGGTTCGCGACTTACCAAACGCTATGAGACTGATCAGCGAATTGGAGAAGGACGGATTGCTACCGGATTGGCTGTCGTCTTTCGCCGCGAGGGCAAGACGATGGTCTGGCCTTATGATGGTGGCAGACAACAGCGACTTCTCAGGAATGGATCCCTCACCGGCCGTGTTCGCAGAGGAACGTACGAAGCTCAGGAAGCTGCTAGTTGATCGGATGAAGACAAAAGACATGGAGGCAGCGAGGAGAGTTGGTAAGCGGCTGTACAACCTAGCCCTGTTGGTGGCCTATCTCTACGGCGACCATGATTGTGGTTCGAGCGTCACAGGCGCGATGTACGACAGAGCCCATCAACAGATGCGAACCGTCGCGAGCAAGTTCAACTTCAGGTTCATGGGTCCGATCCAAGGTGCGAGATTCCTTTCTTCAAGGGACTATGGCAGACTAGAGAAAGTATTCGGACGCCAGGCGCATGGGTTGCCGCTTGCACAGGTGAGGGAGTTAATCTAGGAAACAGGCCGATCTCTTATCAGTACCGGAGCAAGATGAACAAGATCGAGCGGATTGCCGTGGCGATCGTCGAGGATGTGATCCCTGGTTCTACGATGAACTACCGGTCGGAGCAGTCCGCCGGTCAGTACGATTTCGACCTCCGGTACGCCGACGGAGTCGTGATTCCCCTGGAAGTGACGATGTCTACCGTCCAAGCAGTGGAGGCCGCCGGCGCAGCGCTGTCGAGTCCTCGTCAGGGTGGGGCATTCGTGCCCGTGCAACGTTGCAGGTTCGACTGGTGGATCCAGCCGCTTCCGACAGCCCGCATCGCTCAGGCTCGCAAGAAGGTCGACACGTATCTGGCGGGTGTCGAGCAGGAGGGTTTCACATGCTTCTTCAGCCCGCTGGACGCTGTCAAATCCCCTGCGGTTAGGCGCATCTACAACGATCTTGCGATTGAGGGTGGGAGCGTGGTCCGTTGGGCTCCCCCTGGTCGGATAGGTATCAACATCCCCAGTGCAGATGGGGGCCTCGTCACTGGCGAGTCCGTGCGGACGGCAGTTGAAGAAGAAGCGTTCAAGTGCGATAACCGCCGCAAGCTGGGAGAGGCAAGCGCTGCCGAACGGCACCTGTTTGTGTTCATCAGCTACCGCAACTTCCTCCCGTGGGTTGCCATGGTCGACGGGATGTTGCCCAAGAGGCAGCCGAGGCCACCTCCCGAAGTGACCCACGCATGGGCGGTGGCGTCGGGCCGTACGGCTGGCGAGTACGTGGTGTGGCGCGTCTCGCAGGTCGAGGGCTGGCGTGACCTCGGCCTTGTTCGCGTGAGGGTGCCGCTGTGACAGGCTGAAGAGATGTGCGAAACGATCGCGAAAGCGGAAGCAGGTGGCGGGCGGCGAGGTGTGAGAGGGAGTGCCACGCGGCTGAAGTGTGCTGTGTAGGTCTAGGGAGTGAAGACCGACGTGGGAGTCAAGGATGTGTTCACTGCGTACGGCGAGGCCGCCTACAACGCACAGGTCATGGAGTACGACCTGGTCACGATTTGGATGCTTGACTCAATCTCCCAAGGTGTTGCTATCACTAGGCAAGACGTCGTTAGGTGCGAGAGAGAGTGGGGGAAGAAGACATTCGGTCAGCTGACCAGACCCCTGCGGGCGTCGAGCCTGGTTCCGAAGGAGGTCGGTGCGTTTCTTGACGAACTCAGGATCGCGAGAAACCACCTGATGCACGGCTTCTTTCTTGATAAAGCGTTCGACCTCCAGACAGCTAGCGGCCGGGAGAATGCCGTTACTGAACTCCGCCGACTGAACGCTGTGATTCAGCGGGGACAGGTATTCCTTGCTGATGTCCTTCGAGCGTACCTTAGGGACTTCGGCGTCGACGCGGCAGACGTTGTAAGGCAAGCCCTACGGGAAGACTGAGAGGAAGAACGGGGTCGCGTCTTTACCCCTGACTTCGTGCTGGGAATCACGTCTGGGATCCAGGGGTCTTGCGGTGCAACACCGCGGCGACGGGACGCGCGCTAGCCTGCTTCCCGTGCCCTCAATTCGCTGATCACAGCGGCGGGTCCGCGGCGGGAGTGCGCCATGAAAATCGAAAGTGCGCCGTTCGATTCTCAGGGTGTCGGCCCCTCCGCACGATCCCCGCGCCCTACCTTGCCTCAATGGCGGGCAGGAGCGGTCCTCGCCCTCCGCCACCGCGAGTCACCATCCCGTTTGATCGAGGAGCGACGGGGCCCTATCCTCAGTCCGCGATGAGCAGAGAGGAGCGACTGGCGGCGATCGCGCGGGGGAGGGGAGCGGCCGACCTTCTTCTCCGTAACGCCCGCGTGTTCGATGCTTTCTCAGGAGGCTTCTTCCTCGGGGACGTTGCCGTCGCAGAGGGGGTCATCGTCGGTTTCGGCGCCAGTGCTGCTGAACGCGTGGTGGACCTCGCGGGGGCTCCGCTCATCCCTGGACTCATCGACGCCCACGTCCACATCGAGAGCTCCCAGCTCTCCCCCGCTGAGTTTGCTCGCGCCGTCCTCCCTCACGGCACGACCGCCGTGGTGGCCGACCCGCATGAGATGGCGAATGTGCTCGGTTTGGCGGGGGTTCGCTACCTGCTCGAGGCGAGCGAGGGGCTCCCGCTGCGCGTCTTCCTCATGGCCCCGTCCTGCGTGCCGGCGACCCCCCTCGAGACGGCCGGGGCGGAGCTCTCGAGCCGCGAGGTCGCGGAGATCCTGTCGTGGGAGCGGGTGATCGGCCTCGGGGAGGTGATGAACGTCCCGGGCGTCCTCGAGGGGGACCGCGGCCTCTGGGAGAAGCTCGCCTCCGCCCGCGGCCGGCCGATCGACGGCCACGCGCCCGGCCTCTCCGGCCCGGATCTCTGGTCCTACCTCATCGCGGGGCCCAGGAGCGATCACGAGTGCACGGCCCTCGCCGAGGCACAGGAGAAGCTGCGGGCCGGGATGCACATCCTCGTCCGCCAGGGAACGACCGCGCAGAACCTCGCCGCGCTCCTTCCTCTCCTGACGGCGGCCTCGAGCCCCTTCGTCCACTTCGCGACCGACGACCGCGACCCGGAGACCCTTCTTGCCGAGGGGCACATCGATGATCTCGTGAGAAGGGCGATGGCCAGCGGGGTTCTCCCTGAGGTTGCCCTTGCCGCGGCCACGATCCACACCGCACGGGCCTATGGCCTCCCTGACCTCGGGGCGATTGCGCCGGGCTACCGCGCCGACTTCGTCGTCCTCTCCGACCTTCCTTCCTTCAGGGTTGCGCAGGTGTACGCAGCCGGGAAGCTTGTCGCCGAGGGGGGCCGGTGCGTTGCGTCCTGGTCTCCACCCGCCCTTCCACCGATGGCGAGCACGGTGCGGGTGAACCTAGAGGCGCTCTCCTTCCGCATCCCTGCGGGGCGCGGCCTGGCGCGCGTCATCGGGGTCGTCCCGACGCAGGTCGTGACCGAGGACCTGCGCCTCGTCCCCACGGTGAGAGGCGGCGAGGTGGTGGCCGACAGAGCGACCGACGTGCTCAAACTGGCGGTTGTGGAGCGGCACCACGGCACAGGGCACGTCGGCCTCGGCCTCGTGCGCGGCTTCGGGCTCAAGCGAGGGGCGCTCGCCTCGACCGTCGCGCACGACTCACACAACGTGGTCATCGTGGGGACGAACGACGACGACATGCGCGCCGCGTTGGCCGCTCTGGTGGAGATCGGCGGGGGGCAGGTCGTGGCGGCGGGAGGCCGGGTGCAGGCCGTGCTTCCTCTCCCCATCGCCGGTCTTGTGTCCGATCGTCCTCTCGCCGAGGTGGCCCGAGCGGGCCGCGAGCTCGTTCGCGCCGCCCGGGAGCTGGGCTGTAGCCTCTCGGACCCGTTCGTGACCCTCTCTTTCCTCGCCCTCCCGGTGATCCCGCGCCTGAAGCTGACCGATCGCGGACTCGTGGACGTGGTGCGCTTCCGGCCCGTCCCCCTGTTCGTCGAGGAGCCAGGGCGCGAGTAGGAGGCGAGGCCCCCAAAAAGAAGAAGGGCGGCCCCCTCACGAGAGGGCGACCGCCCCGGTCTCACTTGGCCTATGGTTCACCTGGCCACGCGCCGATGATCCCCGGCGCCGCCCACTCCATCGTCGTGAGCTCGAACACCGACATGCGCGAGCCCGCCGGCACGCGCAGGACCCCCTTCCGGTCAAGGATCGGCCCGGAGAACGGGTCGAAGATCATGGAGGGGTCGGTCATCTGCTTCAGCCGAGCCAGGACGAGGTCGTAGATGCTTATCTTTCCCAGGATCGGGTCGGTGATGTAGGTCGCTCGCAACCGCGCCTCGTACGCCGGATTGATCAGCATCTCCGGCTTCGCGCCCATCTCCACGGCCTTCTCGCGCAGGAGCCACCAGTAGTCGATGTCCGCGAGGTTGTGCGCGGTGTAGGCGCCCGCGTACACCTTGGCCAGGAAGTCGAGGTAGATCGTCTCCCAGTGAACGAGCTGCCCGGAGACGCAGTAGTCTGGGCTGAACTGATACATCGGGGAGTAGTGACCGAAGCTCGGCATTCCGTGCTCGGCCGCCACCTGCACCACGGTCGGCGAGTCCTCCGTGAAGGCGAACACGTCGCAGCCGTCCGCGATCAAGGCTTCGGTCGCCTCTTTGGCCGCCGTGGGGTCGAACCAGGCCTCAATCCAGCGAGCGCTCACCGTCGCCGTAGGATTCGTTGCCCTCACGCCCAGGGCGAAGGCGCTCATATGCCGCTTCACTTCGGGAATCGGGAACGCCCCGACGTAGCCGACCTTCCCCGTCTTTGTGAGGGCTCCCGCCATCAGGCCGTTGAGGTAGTAGATCTGGTAGAAGTCGGCCATGTAGGTCATCTCGTTCGCCTCGCGCTTGAAACCAGAGGCGTGGGCGAAGATCTTGTCCGGGTAGCGCTTTGCCGCGGCGTTCGTCCCGTCGATGAAGCCGAAGCTCGTCGTGAGGACGACGTCGCAGTTCTCGTTTTGAATGAGCTTGTCGATGTAGGTCTCGACCTCGCCCTCCGGGACGCTCTCGATGTACACGGTCTCCAGCCATGGGAAGGTCTGTTCGCAGATCAGGCGGGCGGCGTTGTGGGCGTGGGTCCACCCGTAGTCGCCGATCGGTCCGACGTAGATGAACCCGACCTTGAGCTTCGAGCCCGGGACATACTCCTTGGCCGTGGCGACCGCGACGATGCCCGCGCAAGCCACCAGGGCAAGGATCGCCACAAGAACGAACCTTCGTATCATTCCTCCCTCCTTTCGTTTCCTCGTGACCCCAACCCGTCTCCCGACGCCGTGATCCTCCTCTCTCCCACCTCCTTCCTCTCTACTCTTCTCCTCTCGTGTAGGGCACCCCGAGCGCCGCCGGCGCCCCCATGCGTTTGTGCAGCGTCCCGCGCGCGACAAGAACGAGCGCGAGGATGGCAAACGCGTAGGGCATCGCCCTCAGGAGCTCCGGGGCGACCCAGGGCTGCAGGCGGAACGACAAGTGATAGAGGGCCGCGAACAGGTAGGCCCCCACGAGGCCCATCACCGGGTTCCAGAAAGCGAAAATCGTGAGCGCGATGACGATCCACCCCATCCCGGCCGTCATTCCCTCCGTCCAGGAGGGGCGATAGGCGACGGTCAGGTAGCCTCCTGCCACGCCGGCAAGCATCCCTCCGAGCAGCACGCACAGGTAGCGCACGCGGGCGACGTTCACCCCCAGAGAGTCCGCCGTGCCGGGATTCTCCCCCACGGATCGGATTGTGATCCCGGTGCGGGTCCGATAGAGAACGAACCAGAGGAGGGGAACGAGGAGGAGGGCCAGGTAGACGAGCAGATTCTGGCCCTGAAACAACACCGGTCCCAGGATCGGGATCGCGGAGAGGCCCGGGACCGCGATCTCTCCCAGGGGGACGGGCAGAGGCTTCCCCTCCCATCCACGGCCGAGCACCCCGGAGAGCCCAAGGCCCAGCATGGTCAGAGAGAGGCCCGAGACCACCTGATTTGCTTTGAGCGTGATGCAGGCGAACGCGTGGACGAGGGAGAAGGCCCCGCCCACGAGAGCCGCGGCGAGGATCCCGAGCCAGGGGTTCCCCGTCGTGGAGGCGACGGCAAAGGCACTGAACGCCCCCATGATCATCATCCCTTCCACGCCCAGGTTCAGCACTCCCGAGCGTTCCGCGTAGATCTCGCCGAGCGTTCCCAGGAGGAGCGGTGTCCCGTAGGCGAGGGTGCGGCTAAGCGTCGCGATGACCCAGGTCTCCCAACCCATCACCGCCTCCTTCCCGACCAGGATACCCGATAGCGCATGAGGACCTCGCTTCCAATGAGGAAGAACAGGATGAGTCCGTTGAACACGTTGATCAGCTGGAAGGGGAGGCCGAGGGAGCTCTTGATGACGTCCCCTCCGGCCATGATCACGCCGAAGAAGAGCGAGGTCGCGATCACGGCCAGGGGGTTGCGCCGCGCGAGCCAGGCGACAATGATCGCGGTGTACCCGTATCCCATCGAGATCTGCCCTGAGCTGCGCAGCATCCCATGGACGCCAGCGATCTCGCCGACCCCGGCCAGCCCGGCGAGGCCCCCGGAGACAAGCATCACGAGCAGGATGGTCTTGACCTGGTTGATCCCCGCAAAGCGCGCCGCGTCGGGGTTCTCCCCGACCACGCGGATCTCGAACCCTTGGCGAGTCCGTGTGACCAGGATGTAGGCCACGAAGGCGAGAGCGAGCCCCAGCGCGAGCGTCAGCCAAGGGGTGCGCGTGCCGGGAATGAAGGAGAGCCGCGCCACGTCGGGGAGCTTGTCGGTGTAGGCGAACCCCCGCATCTGGGTTCCTTTCCAGGGCCCGTGGATCAGCCACTCCACGAGGTACATGGCGACGTAGTTCATCATCAGGGTGGTGATGACGTCGTTCAGCCCAAGCTTCGCTTTCAGGATGGCCGGGACGAGGCCCCACGCGGCCCCGGCCAGGAATCCCGCAAGGAACATCGCGGGGAGGAGCAGCGAGTCGGGAAGACCGGAGAACAGGCCAACCCCTGTGGCGGCGACCGCGCCCAGGAGGAGTTGTCCCTCTGCCCCGATGTTCCAGAACAGGGCCCGGAACGCGATCGTCAGCCCGACCCCGCAGAGGAGGAGCGGGGTCGCTCGACGCACGGTCTCGGCGAGGCCGAGCGGGCTCCCCAGCGCCCCGCGCACGATCAGTCCGTAGGCGCGCACGGGGGAGACCCCGTACGCCTGGAAGAGGCCCGCGGCGACCGCCAAGGCGGCCACGATGGCGAGAAGGGAGACGAGAAGGACCATCCCGCCCGACGGAACCGCTCGTCGCTCGACCTTGAGGGGAAGCAAGCCCTTCACGCTGCGCCCTCCTTCTGTCTTGTCCCTGCCATCATGAGCCCGATCTCGCCGAGGTCCGCCTCCTCTGCCTTGAGGGTGCCCATCGCCTCGCCGCCGAACAGCACCAGGATGCGGTCCGACACGGACAGGATCTCCTCCAAATCCTCGGACGTGAGGAGGATCGCTGCTCCCCGCTCACGCTCCTTGAGCAGGATCTGTCTCACCTGTTCCGTCGCCCCAACGTCGAGGCCGTAGGTGGGATGGGCAGCGATGATCAGACAGGGGTCGCCGGAAAGCTCCCGAGCCAGCACCAAGCGCTGGATGTTTCCGCCAGAGAGGAGCTTGGCCGGGGTCGCGTCGCTGGGGGCGACGATCTGGTAGAGGGCGATCGCGCGGCAGGCGTTCTCTGTCGAGGCGCGCCGGTTCAGGAAGACGGATCGACAGAACGGCGGGTAGCGGTATCCCTTCAGGATCAGGTTCTCTCGCAGACTCAGGTTGGGGACGGTCCCCATGCGGATTCGCTCCTCCGGGACATGGGCTACGCCGGCTTCGGCGATCTCGCGGGGAGAACGGTTCGTGATCTCCTTCCCTGCAAGCAAGACCTTGCCCCGCGTCGCCCGGCGGAGCCCCGTGAGGACCTCGACCAGCTCCCTCTGGCCGTTCCCCGAGACCCCGGCGATCCCGAGGATCTCCCCCGCGTCGACCGACAACGAGACCCCGCGAAGCGCCGGAAGGCCGCGGTCGCTCACCGCATGGAGGTCAGCGACTTCGAGGACCCGCTTCCCGGGCTCATGGCGCGCCTTGTCCAGGCGGAAGACGACCTCTCGCCCGACCATGAGCCGGGCGAGGGAGGCCTTGTCCGTCGTGGAAGTAGGAAGCGTGGCGATGACCCTCCCTTGGCGAAGGACCGTGACCCGGTCGCTCACCCGCATCACCTCATCGAGCTTGTGCGTGATGAAGACGATGGTCAGTCCCCCATCCACGAGGGTGCGGAGCGTGGAGAAGAGCTGCTCGACCTCCTGAGGGGTAAGGACGCTCGTGGGCTCATCCATGATCAGGATGCGGGCGTCGCGGTACAGGGCCTTCAGGATCTCGACCCTCTGCTGCTGGCCCACCGAGAGTTGCCACACCTTTGCCCTCGGGTCCACGGCAAGGCCGTACTCTGCGGCGAGGCGCTCGATCTTCTGGCGCGTCCGTGCCAGGTTCAGGAACGGGCCGGTCCCCTCGTCGAGCCCCAGGATGACGTTCTCCTCGACCGAGAGCGTGGGAACCAGGCGGAAGTGCTGATGAACCATCCCGATTCGGTGAGCGAGCGCCGCCCGCGGAGAACTGATCCTCACCCGGCAGCCGTCGAGAAGGATCTCTCCGGCATCGGGCTGATACAGCCCGTACAGGATGCGCATCAGGGTCGTCTTTCCTGCGCCGTTCTCACCCAGGAGGCAGTGGATCTCCCCGCGCCGAATCTCGAGGTCGATCCCGTCGTTGGCCACGACGCCAGGGAAGCGCTTGACGATCCCGCGCAGCGCGATGACCGCGCCCGGTGCCGTGCTCACCGCTGCCCTCCCTAGCGCTCCAGCTTCACCCTGCCCCCTGGGGGTACCGTGTCTGCTTCTGGCATCGTAGGGCGGAATGCAGAGACGGTCAAGCCGCGCGATGGGACCAGGCGAGCGGCGCCCCTTCTCGCGAGCGAAGGCGCGTCCGGGGAGGAAGACCGCGGTCGTTGACGGTTGACACGCGATGGACGACAAAGAGACTGCGGCAGACAAGCCCAGGCGTCACAGCGAGACGCCGGATCGAACGGGCGACGATCTGCGATGCGGAGGCTGGTCGAGGACGGGGGGTGTTCCCTGTCGCGGGAGAGACGGTCGAGGCCGACCTCGAGAAGGTGGGGTCAGGCTTTCCGATCCAACACGACGCCGGGTCACCGGTCGGCTGCCCTGCGTACCACGGGGCAACCTCCCCCTGAACGCGGAGTGGCAGTTGCGAATCCAGGGGGGCACAAAACCCGATTCTCTCTCTACTAGCTCGCGCGCTCGGGAACTAGGGTTTGTGCCCCCGATTCTCTGGGCCCCTTCGTGCGGCCCCTACTGCGCCTACTGGCCCCCTCCGAGGCCCTTGAGCAGGCCCTTCGCCTTGTCGGGGAGCCCGCCCCCGCCGAGCACGCTGTCGATCTGGGCGGCGAGGGGCGCGGGGAGCTTCTTCTTCATGAACCCCACGACGGTCTCCGCCGCCGACTTCGCCTTGTCCTCTGGAAGGCCGAGCTTCTGAACCAGGAGCTTCACCAACTCATCCACGCGAACCACCTCCTAGAGGGTATGATAGCCATCGCCCGCGGACCGGCCAGATTCAGGAGGCGGTGGACAATCGCCGGCCGGCGATGGTAGAGTGCCTTGAGTGACGGAGCCTCATCGGAGGTCCGGGTTGTCGTCCTTGACGTGCGGAGCGACGCTCTTGCGACCGATCCTGAACTGTGGCGGAAGGAGGAAACCATGCGGTCTGTCTGGAAGGGGTGCATCCTCGTCGGGGTGCTCTGTCTCGTTCTGGGCGCTTCCCTCGCGGTCTGGGGGCAGCGGACGATCCTCCTCATGGTGGCGTACGCCGATCAGGACGAAGAGTACGCGCACGTCCGGGACATCCTGCAGGCGAAGGTGCCGAACGTCGTCCTGACGGAGCTCACCTCGGACAGCGCAGCGGACGTTGAGGCCGCCCTCCGCGCGGCCGATGCCTTCCTCGTCCCCGAACAGGAAGAGGCGTCGGGGGACCAAGTCTTCCAGCTCGGGCAGGCCTGGGCGGGCGCTCTCCAGTCGTTCGTCCACCGCGGGGGCCAGATCATCGAGTGCGTCGGCTATACCGCGGGGAAGGGCGTCGAGCTCCTCCGCGGCGCGGGGCTGACCTCGGCTCAGGACACCCAGCAGCATGTCGGCGTCGAGCTGCGCGTGGTGGCCCCCTCGCACTACCTCGCCGGGGGGGTTCCGGGGACGTTCGTCGGCATGGACGGCACGATCTCGTTTGGACAGTTCGATGGAGACCCCGTGATCGCCACGGCCGACGGCCGCCCCGTGGTCTTCGAGAAGCACGTCGGGTCCGGATCCCTCGTCGCGATCGGTTTCGACTACTACGAGTACAACGACGGCATGGCCCAGGTGCTGGTGAACGCCGTCGGTGCGGCTACGGTGGACGTGGGCGTGGACGAGAGGAAGGAGGTCGCGGCCGACGTCATCCGCGACGTGCTCAAGGACGACCTCTCCGGAAAGGAAGTCTACGTTTCCTCCAGGCCGCTGGCCGCAGGCTCCACCGTGAAGACCTGGACGGGCGAGGTTCGCACGACGTCGAGCCAGGAGTGGATGGTCTTCGTCGACGATCTGCCCAAGGCGAACTGGGGACACCCGGCGCGCTACGTGTTCCAGGACGTGGTGACCGGTGCGCGGAGGGTGATCCAGGCCCTCCTGCCGCCGCTCGAGTTTCAGGTGCTGCTCCGGATCGAGATCGTCATCGACCCCACCACGGGCCAAGGGTCTCTGACGTTCACCGAACCAGGGAAGGGCCTGCCGCCCAGCGCTCCGGAGGAGCTGCGGGTCACCTGCGACGCGCCCCCAACGGACCTCACGCTGGAGTTCGTGCAGGCAAACCAGGTCCTTTCGTACAACGTGGTCACGGACCCAGGGCGCACCCTCGCCGTCTCCGTCGCCGACCTCGGGTCGGCCGGCGATACGTGGATCGCCGAGGTCTACGAGGACGGGACGCTCGTCGCCTCGACGCAGGGCGACGGAACGCTCGAGTCGTACTCCCTGCCGACGGCAGCGGCGCTCCGAACCGGGCGCGCCGCAGTGCGCGTCCGCTACGGCGGTGGGATCGACCTCTGGCCGGCGCACATGGCGCTGCGGATCGCGTGCAGCGAGCCGACCGGCACCGCGCTCTCGCTCTCCTGCGGGGGCGCCCCGTACGAGGAGACCTACCGGTTCCAGGGGGCGACGGACGCTCTCGTCTACGACGTGTCCCTCGACGCGGGGGCGACCCTGTACGCCCGCGTCGCGGATGCGGGGATGCCTGGAGACATCTGGCGCGTAGACGTCTTCAGCGGGGGCGTCCTCGTCGCGTCGACTGAAGGAGACGGCACGGCGGAGTGGTCTCCCCAGCCAGCGGCCGCCGCCATCCCCTCGGGACGCGCCATCGTCCGCGTGACCTACGAACGGGGCGTCGACGTGTGGCCGGCCACCATGCGCGTCCAGATGGAGTGCCGCCGCGGCGCCACGCCACCCATCACACCTCCTGTGACGCCTCCGGTCACGCCGCCTGTGACCCCGCCGACGGGGCAGGGCCGAAAGATCGCCGTCCTTGTCAGTGGCGGAGGGAACAAGGCCTCGAACTACGACCGCTACTGGAACGACATGAGCTTCATGTACCGCACCCTGAAGACGCGCTACGGGTACACCGACGAGGACATCTACGTCCTGTACGCGGACGGGCTGGACACGGCCGTCGACCAACGGTCCCGTGAAGGCTACGCGGACTCGCCCAAGGACTTCGATGGCGACGGCAAGGCCGACATCGACCGCCCCGCAACACGCCAGGACCTCCTCGCGACGTTCAGCGATCTCCGGGGACGGCTCACCGACCGCGACCAGCTCTTCTTCTTCTCGACGAACCACGGGAGCCAGGACCCCGAGGGAACTTCCGACGCCGTCCTTGTCCTCTTCAACAACGAGGTCATCACCGACGACGAGTTCGCCCAGGCCGCGAAGGGGCTCCGGGTCCGGACGGGCGCCTACTTCTTCGAGCAGTGCTTCAGCGGCGGGTTCATCGACGAGATGCGCCAGGCGAACCACGTCGTCATGACGGCGGCCGACTGGAACGAGCCCTCCTGGGCGTGCGACACCGAGGGAGCGTACAACGAGCTCTGCTACTACTTCATGAGCGCCCTGGCGGGGAAGACGCCGGCCGGCGAGGCAGTCAACGCAGACACGAACGGCGACGGCATCGTCACGATGCGCGAGGCCTTCGACTACGCGAAGAGCCGGGATAGCCAGGCGGACGAGCACCCGCAGTACTACGAAGGGACGAGCGGGCTGGGGTCGAACACCCGACTGTGAGGCGAAGCGGGCGGCTAGGGCTTCTCCTGTCCTAGCCGCCCCCCTCGAGGGTCTGCGCCTGAGGGGCGTCGGTCAGCCCCAGGTCACAGGTTACTTCACCGGTGGGGTCGCCTCCGCGGAGAAGACCCCTGAGAAGGCCCACTTGAATCCCAAGCCGGCACTGACGCCATCGGCTGTGCTCGCCTCGAGCCAAGCCCACGCGGAGAGAACCGAGGAGCCGTAGCTGAGCTTGATCCACTCGTTGAAGGCCCAGCCGCCCCAACTGAGCGTGGAGACGCTCTTGAGCGCGAGCTTCCCAGCCGTGAGAGCGAGGGTCCCGACGAGGTCGCCGTAGGGAGAGGGAAGGAACCACGTCCCCGCGGCCAGGGTCCCGGTGAGGGTCGTTGGGCCGGCCTCGTCGAGCCTGAGGTCGAGCACCGTGACGCCGAGCTCGAGGTACTCCTGGAAGTCGACCGTGGTGAGGGAGAAGTCAAGGTCGGTCTCGCTCAGGAGCCACCAGGGATCCAGTGTGACGTCGAGGTCGAGCGAGACGTTCACCCCATCCAGGAAGAGGTAGAGTGGGACGGTGACCGCAGCATCCAAGGTCAGAGATCCCTTGCCCTCTCCGAGCGTGAACTCCGTGTCGACGAGGGTGACCTCCCCGAGGAGGCCGATCCCGTTCAGGCCAAACGGGATGTACCCCAGCTCGAGATAGGCCCCGAGGGAGAGCACATCCCAGCCTCGCCACAGCTCGAACCGCCCGTCTCCGGCGATGGCGGGATAGAAGGTGAAGTCCGAGAAAGCCGAGAGCGTCCAGTCTCCGAGGTTGAGCGTGAACCCCGAGCTCTCCGAGAGGTCGATCGCCGGAAGCAGTCCGACGTCGAACTCGAGGTATCCGCTGTATCCACTCTCCGCGTAGACGGCGCAGGAAACCCCAACAAGGATCGCGACAAGTCCCATGACCCCAGCCGCACGACTCATCTTTCCCCTCCTTGCTCGCTGCCCACGTGCACCGAGGAACCCAGCCCGTCATCCTAGCCGCCGGATAAAGGGAAGTGAAGTCTTCTCCACCGGGATTGCCCTGCCGCGAGCGCACCCGCCCCTTGCCCGGCGCGGTGAACCGCGCTAGGATTCCCCAAGTTCGGCTTCGAGCAGCGACCCGGGCAAGGCGGCCCGAAGGGGGTCGGGACATGAGTGCAGGGAAGGTCATCCTCGTCGTGGTGGGGGCTCTCGTCGTCCTCGTCGGATTGTGCGTCCTGATCGGAGGCGGGGTGATCGTTGGAACCGAGCGGAACCTGACCGATCGCGCCGGGTTCCTCACAACAAGACCTGTCCGTCTGGAGCAGGATGCCTACGCGGTCATCGCTCCGGTGAAGGTTGAGGGAGAGTGGCCGTGGTGGTGGACGTCGCCCGTCACCGTTCGCGTCGAGGCGGAGGCAGGCGACCTCGAGAAGTCGGTCTTTGTCGGTTTGGGTCCTCGGCGGGACGTGCAGGAGTACCTCGCCGGCGCCGCCTACGACGAGGTCGCTGGACTCGAGCTGCCGCACGGGCCTCGCTTGACGTACCTGTCGCATCCAGGGACCTCGGCTCCACAGAGCCCGACGAGCGAGACGTTCTGGCAGGCCGCCGTGCAGGGCCCCGGGAAGCAGACCTTGACCTGGGAGCTTGAGCCCGGCGACTGGCTCGTCGTCCTGATGAACACCGACGCCTCTCGAGGCCTCGATCTGTCCGGATCGGTTGGAGCGCGGGCCCCTTGGCTGCTCGGAGTGGGGATCGGTCTCTTGACCGGAGGCGCGGTCCTCGTGGCGGTCGGAGTCCTCACCATCGCCCTCGTCGCCCGCCGTGCGCGCGCCGGGGTCGGAGGGCAAGGGCTGGAGCCCAGCCCGGCGCCGGGGACTGCTTCAGCCTATCCGCTCACCTTCAAGGGAGAGAGAACCGAGCCCCTCTCGCCTGGGCTCTGGCTCGTCAAGTGGTTCCTGCTCATTCCGCACTACGTCGTCCTCGCCTTCCTGTGGCTTGGGTTCGCGGTCTCCTGGCTTCTCTCCCTCGTTGCGATCCTGTTCACCGGACGCTATCCCCGCGGGCTCTTCGACTTCAACGTGGGCGTCCTGCGCTGGACCTGGCGCGTCGGGTTCTACGGGTACAGCGCCCTCGCAACCGACCAGTACCCGCCGTTCACCCTCCGCGCGGGCGGCCATCCCGCAGACCTCGACGTCCCGTACCCGGAGACCCTCGGACGTGGGCTCGTCCTCGTGAAGTGGTGGCTCCTTGCCTTGCCCCACTACGCGGTGGTCGCCTGCTTCCAGGGAGGCGGCGGTCCTCACGGTGGCGGGCTCGCCCTTCTCCTCTCGCTGTTCGCGGCGGTCGCCCACTTGTTCACGGGGCGCTACCCCAAGGACCTGTTCGACCTCGTCCTCGGGATGAATCGCTGGAGCTACCGCGTCGCCGTCTACGCCGCCCTGATGACCGATCGGTACCCGCCGTTCCGCTTGGACGACTAGGCCTCGAGGCTCGGCCTGGCACCGTCACGTCATAGCGGACCCAGAGCGGTCGGCCCGCCGTCGCGATCGAGAGCGTGATCCGTGGAGGTCGAGCCCATGGGCCTTCCTTCGCCGTCATGCTGACGGCCCGTTGCTCCCCCACGCCAAGTCGGCGCTCTTGCGACTCAGGCCCCCGGGTGGCGCTCGTCTCCGGCGATCAGGCCGTCCTCGATCGTGACGAGCCGCGTCACGCGGCCGAGGAGACGGCTGTCGTGCGTGGCAAAGAGGAACGTCGCCGCGTGCTCGGAGTTGAGGTGGCGCATCAGCTCGATCAGCTCGAGGCTCGTCTTTGAGTCAAGGTTCGCCGTCGGTTCGTCCGCGAGGACGATCGCCGGCTCGGCGACCACGGCGCGGGCCACCGCGACGCGCTGCTGCTCTCCTCCGGAGATGCGGTTAGGAAACTGGTCCGCATACTTCTCGATCCCCAGTTCGCCCAGGATCTTGCGTGCGCGAGCGATCCTTTCCCGGAGCGCGACTCCGCGCAGCTCGAGGACGAACGCCGTGTTCTCAAGGACGGTGAGGATAGGGATCAGGTTGTACGCCTGGAAGACGAACCCGATCCGTTCCAGGCGCAGGCGCGAGAGCGCGTCCCGCGACAGGCTGGAAAGCAAGACGCCGTCGAGGTAGATCTCCCCCGACGTCGGCCGGTCGAGGCCCCCCAAGAGATGGAGGAGCGTCGACTTCCCTGACCCAGACGGCCCGGCGACGGCCGTGAACTCGCCACGGTCAAGCTCGAGGTCCACGCCGCGCAGGGCAGGCGTCTCGACGGAGTCGGTCTTGTAGGTCTTCACGAGCTTCTCCGTTCGCATCACAGGGTCAGTCGACATGTCGCATCGCCTCCACCGGCTCGAGGGCTGCCGCGCGGCGCGCCGGGACCCACGCGGCCAGAAGGGCCACACCGACCATGACGAGTCCGGACATCACGAGCTCCGAGAGCGTCACTCGCATGTGGATCACGGGCTCCATTCCCATCACCCGCACGAGGTCGCTGTAGACGCCCGGGAGCTTGAGGCCGCCGCTCGACTCGGCGAGCCCGACGAGGCCGGCTCCGAGGAGAGCGCCGATCCCCGCTCCGACCAGCGCGAGCAGGAGCGCCTCGGTCAGCACCATGCGCATCACGCGCCTCCGGGAGGCCCCCAGGGCGAGGACCAGGCCGAGCTCACGCGTTCTCTCCATCACGGAGAGGAAGAGCGTATTCAGGACGACGAGCCCGCCTAGGATGAAGAAGATCGCCATGAAGAGGACGTGGATCGGCAGGACGACAGTCTCGAAGGTCTTCAGGTTCGGAGCGAGCTCCCGAAAGTCGACCACCTTGTAGTCGGCGGGGAGCCGGGCACGGAGCGCCTGCACCACGCGGTCGATCTTCGAGGCGTCCCACGGTCCCGCGACTC
>Ga0315291_10003336_pt1 | contig 20815 bp, 21 predicted proteins | sample YL17G12_20_MG_FD_203070 | JGI IMG/M metagenome (GOLD analysis project Ga0315291, IMG submission 203070) | Sediment microbial communities from Yellowstone Lake, YNP, Wyoming, USA - YL17G12_20 | ecosystem: Environmental > Aquatic > Freshwater > Lake > Sediment | place: USA: Wyoming | collected...
GAAGCCAGGCACACCAGCTTCCCGGGCTGGAGCAGACCTTGCTCCCGTGCCTCGCACAGGCAAATCGGGATCGTGGCCGCGGTGGTGTTCCCGTATTTCATAATGTTGTTGAACACCTTGTCTTCGGGGATGGACAGCATTTTGGCCACCATCTGGTTGATCCGGAGGTTGGCCTGGTGCGGCACCAAGAGGTCCAGGTCGGCCATCGTATAGTTGTTAGCCTGCAAGGCTTCCATGATCACCCGGCTCATGCCTTCCACCGCATGCCGGAAGATGAACTTGCCGTCCATCTTCGGATACCAGCGACCCGAGGTCACCATCTCCTGGGTCAGGCGGGGCGTATAGACGCAGCCGGGGCACTCGACCCAGAGCTTGTTGTAATGCCGGCCGTCGGCATGGAGGTGATGGGAGAGGATGCCGACCCGGGGATCCTCGCAAGGACCCAGGATCACGGCGCCGGCGCCGTCGCCGAAGAGCACGGTCAAGTCGCGGCCCCGGGTGGCAAATTCCAACGCGGTGGAATGAACCTCGGCGCCGATGATGAGCACGCGGTTATACATGCCGGTCTTGATGAACTGGTCGGCAATAGCGAGCGAGTAAATGAACCCCGAGCACTGGGCCCGGATGTCAATGGCGGCGATGTGGGGGAACTCCATCAGGCTTTGCAGGACGCAGCCGGAGCCGGGGAAGGTGTAGTCCGGGCTGAGGGTGGCGAAGATCATGAGGTCGAGGTCCTTGGTCTCCAGCTGGGCGTCGGCCAAGGCCCGCTCCACCGCGATCTTGGCCAGGTTGGCGGGGCCGTTGCCTTCGTCGGCGTAATGCCGCTCGACGATGCCGGTCCGCTCCCGGATCCACTCGTCCGAGGTGTCCATCAGCTTGGCCAGGTCCTGGTTGGTGACCACTTTCGGGGGAATATAAAAACCCATTCCGATGATTTTCGAGTTGCGCATCGTCCCAACTCCTTAAACTAAGTCCAGTTCAAAATCCGAAAAAGACTATCTCAGGGCAAGCAAAATTACGGCCAGTTTTCAATTGTTTAAAAACATTGTTTATTTACAATGAGTTACAGGAAGATATTGAGTGGCACAACCAAGCTTGAAGCAGTGATTGTGTCGCAAAATTATCGCCACTGTCCCCATCTTGTTACAAAATTGCAACGCTATTTAGCGGTTCAGCTCGGCGATCTTGGATTCGATCAGGTTCCGAATTTCCTGCAGCCGCTTCTCACTCTCCGCCTCGAAACGCATGACCAGCATGGGCTGGGTGTTGGAAGCCCGCACCAGGCCCCAGCCGTCCGGGAAGATCACCCGCACCCCGTCCACGGTCACGGTTTCATATTTGGCGCTGAAATATCGGGTGGCTTCTTCCACGATCTGGAACTTGCGCTCATCCGAGGAGGCGATCCGGATCTCCGGGGTGGCGAAGGTCTTGGGCACATCGGCCAGCATTTCGGATAGCTTTTGTTTTGAGCGCGAGAGCAACTCCAGCAGCCGGCAGGAGGTGTAGATAGCGTCGTCAAAGCCGAAGTAGCGGTGCTTGTAAAAGACGTGGCCGGACATCTCCCCGCCCAGCGCCGCCCCGGTCTCCCGCATCTTGGCCTTGATCAGCGAGTGCCCCGCCTTCCACATGATCGGCCGGCCCCCGTGCTGGGAAATGTCGTTGTAGAGCCGATGCGAGCACTTGACCTCCCCGATGATCGTAGCGCCCGGCACCTCCCGGAGCAGGGCGCGGGAGAGCACGATCATCAGGAGGTCGCCCCAGATGATCCCTCCCTGGTCGTCAATCACCCCGATCCGGTCCGCGTCGCCGTCGTAGGCGATCCCGCAGTCCGCCTGCTCCTGCTTCACCCGCTCGCGCAGCTCGGCCACGTTTTTCTCGACCGTGGGGTCCGGGTGGTGGTTGGGAAAGCGGCCGTCCATCTCGGTGTAAAGCTCGATCACCTCACAGCCCAGGTTGCGCAGGATCACCGGCGCGACCGGGCCGGCCGTGCCGTTGCCGGCGTCCACCACCACCTTGAGCGGCCGCTCCAGCCGGATGTGTTCGCTCACCCATTTCACGTAATCGTCCCGCAACGGATAACTCTTCACCGCGCCTGGACCCGAGGGGAAATCGCCCTTCTCGATAATCTGCCGCAGGTGCTGGATCGCCTCGCCGTATAAGGTCTCCTGGCCCAGGCAAACCTTGAAGCCGTTCTGGTCCGGCGGGTTGTGGCTGCCCGAGATCATGAGCCCGCCGTCGGGCTTGAGATGGAACAGGCTGAAGTAAAGCATGGGCGTCGTCGCGATCCCGATATCCGTCACTTCCACCCCGCTCTCGAGCAATCCCGCGAGCATGGCCTGGCTGAGCGCGGGCGAGCTCACCCGGCAGTCGCGGCCGAGGGTGGCTCGGCTGCCGCCGTGATCCCTGAGCAGCCGGGCAAAGGCCCGCCCCAGGATCCGGGCGAAAGATTCGTCAAAGTCCTTGCCGACCACGCCCCGGATATCGTATTCTCGAAAAATGGCCGGGTTCATGCCCGATCCTCCCTGACCTAAAGTTCAATCATGGTAACCGGGAGAAGGGGAAAGGTCAAGATCAGTCGGCGATGAGTTGGGGGACAAAGGCCGGGGCGGCGCTGAGGGCAGAGTCGGAGTCCAGCCAGGGGAATCCCTCATGTGAGCTTTTCAGCGACCGCTCGGCCGCCAGCAGGCCGAGCAATTCGGCGTAAAAGTTTTTCCCCGCAAAGCCGAATCCGGGTTCATCAGAATCGGAAATAATGTCCGCCAGGTTTTGGGTCAAGAGCCGGTTGCTGGCGCGCTTCATGCGGGATGGGCCGGTATTGTAAGCGGTCACGGCCAGGGGCCAGCTTTGCAGCCGCTGGTAATTGGCCCGGAGCAGTTGGGCCGCGGCCCGGGTGGACCGCCAGGTGTCCAGGCGCTCGTCCTTCGTCTCGTTGATGGTCAGGTATTGGCGGCCGGTGTCGGGCATTAACTGCCACAGGCCGGCGGCGCCCGCCGGGGAGACGGCTTCGGCTTGAAACATGGACTCAATGAACACCAGCCGGGTCAGGGCCGGGGGCACGCCCTCGTCCTGGAAGATGTCCTCGAACAGGGACAACTGAGGATACGCCCGCCGGTAGCTGCGCTCGAACTCGTCGGCCCGGCCCCGTTGCACCCGGATCATGCCCGGCCCCGCGGCCTGGGCAAACTTGTCCGGGTCCGGGATGCCCTCGAACAGGCTGGCCAGCCGCTTCAGCCGGTAATAGTCCGGGTGCGCGGGATCCAGTCCGGCCAGTCCCCCGGGTTCTTTTGCCAGCGAGGCCAGCCGGGCCAGGAGCTGGCGGTATTTGTTCACCACTTCGGCTTCCCGCCGAGCGCGGATTTTTTCCAGATCCTGGGGGGCGAACAGGCTGGAGAGGACGTTCAGCCAGTCGAAGCGGATGCGGCTGTAGATGATTTCCGGGTGATCGCGGTGATAGACCAGAGTGCGGGAGGAAGGGATTTCAGAAAAGATTTGGGTCCAGAATTCGATCCGGCTCTCCAGGCCCGCCGGCACCGGCAGGCCGGCCACGGCTTCGGCCGGACGCGGCGCGGCCGCCGGGGGCGGTGCGGTCGCCGGCGGGGGATGCTTCTTGTGCGTGCCCACACATAGGGCCACTAAGCCGATCATGATGATAGCTTGGCGCGCCATACTTCGTTCTCCTCTCGCTCCTTCGCCCCGGCCGGTTTGACAAGCCAAGGCTCTTTAGCGAGAATGGGATAGACCGTTGTTAGATGATGGAAGCGAGGAAAGAGGTGCCGATCGAACCCTTGCGGAAAATTTGCATTGTTTAATATTATGCCATATCGTTTCCTCAAAGTCAACTTTTTTCTTCTTTTTTTTCTGGTTCCTGACTGTCGTCCCTCGGGTTCTCTGCCCTCAACCCACCAGGACCTGGTGATCGGCCTGGAAGGAAACCCCACCACCCTGGACCCGCGGGTGGCCCGGGATGCTTATTCCACCCGGATCCTTCCCCTGCTCTTTCACTCCCTGGTGCAGGTGGATGCCAACGCCGAAGTCATCCCCGACCTGGCCCAGAGCTGGGAACAGCCCGAACCCCTGACCGTAATTTTTCACCTGCGCGCCGGCCCCCGCTTCAGCGACGGCCGCGAGGTCCGGGCCCAGGACGTGGTCTATACTCTTCAGAGCCTGGCCGACCCGGAGCTCCGCTCGGCCCGCCAGGCCTTGGCCCAGCGGCTGCAAGAAGTGACCGCCCTCGATCCCCGCACCGTGCGCCTCCAGCTCCGCGAGCCTTACGCCCCGCTCTTCACCGAACTCGTGTTCGGCATCGTGCCCGAGGCCGACGCCCGGCGCCTGGGCAAAGAGTTCGGCCGGCACCCGATCGGCTCCGGGCCTTATCGGCTGCGCTCGTGGGAGCAAGGCGGCGAGATCGTGCTGGAACCTAATCCCTTTTGCGCCGGCCCGGCTCCCAAAATTTCCCGCCTGGTCTTTCGCGTGCTTCCCGATGATGTCACCCGGGTCATGGCGCTCGAGCGCGGGGAGGTCCAACTGCTCCTCAACTCGGTCCCGCCCGACGACCTGCCGGTGTTGGAGCAAAATCCCCGGCTGCAAATCCGGTCTCAGCCCGGGACCAACTACACCTACCTGGGCTTTAACCTGGAAGACCCGATCCTCAAGCGCCGGGAAGTCCGCGAGGCGATTGCCCATGCCCTTCCCCGGCAGGAGCTGGCGGATTGCTTTTTCCGCGGCCAGGCTCAGCTCGCCACCGGGCTGCTGGCGCCCGGCCACTGGGCTTACGAGAGCGAAGTGGAAACCTATGATTACAACCCCGCGCGGGCCCAGGAGCTGCTCGACCGGGCCGGTTTTCTCCGGCCGGCGGAGGGCGCTCCGCGCTTCCATTTGCTTTACAAGACCTCCCAGAACAAGCTCCGGCGCCGGATGGTCGAGGCCATTGCCTACGCGCTGGGCGAGGTGGGGATCGAGGTGGAGGTGCGGAGCCTGGAGTGGGGCACGCTTTTCGCCGACATCCAGGCCGGCAATTTCCAGCTTTACTCGCTGGACTGGGTGGGCGTGACCGAGCCGGATATTTATTACACCGCTTTCCATTCCCAAAGCATTCCCCCAGCCGGAGCCAACCGGGGGCATTACCGCAACCCGGAGGTGGACCGGCTGACCGAGGTCGGCCGGAAGACGTTCGATCCGGCCGAGCGCCGGGCCATTTACGGCCGGGTCCAGAAGATCCTGGCCCTTGACCTGCCTTACGTCAGCCTGTTTTACTCCACCGACACCGTGGTCAGCGACCGCCGGCTGCGGGGCTTCCAGCTTTTTCCCGAGGGCGATTATCGCTCCTTGGCCCAAGTGGAATGGAGCGCACGATAAGATTTAATTGAATTTCTTATCACCCTCGTTTATACTGGTTTTAAGGAAGGATAGCCGCATGAAAACACAATTCACCGCGGTCTTTCAGAAACGGGGCAAGTGGTATATCGGCTGGGTGGAGGAGATTCCGGGAGTGAATACTCAAGGCCGGACGCTCTCGGCGGCCCGCAAAAACCTTCAAGAAGCCCTCGCCCTCATTCTGCAAGTGAATCACGAAATCTCCCACCGCAACCTGACGGGCGCCGCCCCGCTGCGGGAAACTATTTCCATTGAAGCGGCCAGATGAAGCGGAGCCGTCTCCTCAAGCACCTGAGAACTCATGGATGCGAATTGCTCCGAGAGGGCAGGAAGCATTCCGTTTTTTGGAATCCGGAGAAACAACTCACTTCGACGGTTCCACGCCATATTGAAATTGACGATTGGCTGGCTCGCAAAATCTGTCGCGATCTGGGAATTGAACTTCTAGGCAAGAAATCCGGGTGAGTAAGGTTTCCTCTTGCGCTCTTACCTGCTGAAACGGTTGCTGCTCACCCTGCCGGTGCTGATCGGCGCCTCGGTCCTGGTCTTTCTCTTCATCCACCTCATCCCCGGCGACCCGGTGGAGGTGATGCTCGGCGAGTCCGCCTCGCCGGCTGACCGCGCCGCGCTCCGCCACCAGCTCCACCTGGACGAGCCGCTCTCGGTCCAGTTCGGGCTGTTCTTCTCCGGCCTGGCCACCGGCAAGCTGGAAAGCATCTTCTACCGCGAGCCGGTCAGCCGCAAGGTTTTTGCCCGGCTCGGCGCCACCTTCGAGCTGGCCCTCGCGGCCATGGCCCTGGCCTGCCTCTTCGCTCTCCCCCTCGGCATCGTCGCCGCGCTCCGCCGCGGCCGCTGGGCCGATTCCTTATCCACCGGCTTCGCGCTCCTTGGCGTCTCCATCCCCAACTTCTGGCTCGGGCCCATGCTCATCCTGGTCTTCTCCCTCAAGCTGGGTTGGCTCCCGGTCTCCGGCCGGGGCGGGCTTTATCACCTCGCGCTCCCGGCTTTGACCCTGGGCCTGGCCATGGCCGCGCTCTTGTCGCGCATGACCCGCGCCAGCCTGCTCGAGGCGCTTTCCGAGCCGCACCTGACCGCGGCCCGCGCCCGCGGCCTCTCCGAGCCGCGGGTGATCCTCAAGCATGCGCTCCGCAACGCCGCGGTGCCCATCCTCACCATCATCGGGCTCCAGTTCGGCGCGCTCCTCTCCGGCGCCATCATCACCGAGACCATCTTCGCCTGGCCCGGACTGGGCCGGCTCCTGATCGAGGCCATCCAGACCCGCGACTTCCCCCTGGTCCAGGGCTCGGTCCTCGCCATCGCCCTGACTTATGTCATGGTGAATCTGATCACCGACCTCCTCTACACCGCGGTGGACCCCCGCGTGCGCCTGGAAGGAAGAGCATGAGGCGGGCCGGCGTCATCCTCGGCGCGCTGGTGGCGCTTTTGCTGGTGGCCACCGCGCTCCTGGCGCCGGCGCTGGCGCCTTATTCACCCAAACAACAGGCCTTGTGCGACGGGCTCCACGGCCCCTCGGCCCAGCACTGGCTCGGCCAGGACAAGCACGGCCGCGACGTGCTCTCGCGCCTGATCTACGGCGCGCGGGTCTCGGCCATCGTGGGCCTGGCCACGGTGACCATCTCCGCCCTCATCGGAATCCTCGTCGGCTCGCTCTCCGGCTATTTCGGCGGCGCCCTGGACCAGCTCTTCATGCGGGTGGTGGACGTGCTCCAGGCTTTTCCCGGCATCCTCCTCGCCATCGCCCTGGCCGCGGTGCTGGGGCCCAGCCTGGAGAACGTCATCCTCGCCCTCTCCCTCCTGGGCTGGGTCGGCTACGCCCGCCTGGTGCGCGGGCAGGTGCTGGTCGAGCGGGAAAAGGATTACGTCCAGGCCGCGCGCGCGCTCGGGGCCAGCCCCGGCCGCATCGTGCTTCGGCACTTGCTCGTCAACGTCAGCGCGCCGGTGATCGTGCAGGCCACCTTCGGCATGGCCGCGGCCATCCTGGCCGAAGCCTCGCTCTCCTTCCTCGGCCTGGGCGCGCAGAACCTGCCGAGCTGGGGCGCCATGCTCAACGAGGGCCAGAGCTTCCTGCGCACCGCGCCCTACCTCTCCATCTTCCCCGGCCTGGCCGTGCTCGTCACCGTGCTCGGCTTCAACTTTCTGGGCGACGGGCTCCGCGACCTCTACCTCACGCCCCGGAGCCGAGCATGAAGCGGGAGTTCGATCAAGGGGCTTTAGAGAAATTCGGGGAAGACTACTGGAAAAATTATGCCGGCGGCCGGGGTCCGCATGACCCGGACTCGGTCCTGAGCCCGGAGGAAATCTTCGGCGACCTGGCCGAAGCGGGGATCGAGATTGCGGGCCAACGGGTGCTGGACCTGGGCTGCGGCCCGGGCCATTACGTGAGACTCTTCCGGGAACGCGGCGCTAATGCGTTCGGGATTGATATTTCGCCGAAGGCCTTCGAGCTGGCGGCGCCCGAGGTCCGGCCCTATCTCTATCACCTGGATATCGAGAACCTGGAGATCTTTCCGGACCGCGCCTTTGACCTCGCTCTCCACAACGCCGCGGTTTATCTCCACCCGGAGGCGCTGTCGGCCCATTTCGCCGAGCTCTTCCGCTTGCTCGCCGGCCACCTCTACCTCCACGTCATCTCCTCCGACCATCCTTTCTGGTGCTCGCTGGACCGGGAGCGGTATGCGCCTTATCCGGGCCGGCCCGCGGACTGGTGGGTGTGGACGGTGGAGGGAGCCGGGTTCGCGCTCACCAAGGTTTTCGACCACCCGGGCTGGAGTTGGTGGATGCTCTTTGGAAAAAAGCAGAAGAGTTAAACACAGAGCACACAGAGGACACGGAGAGAAGAGCAAAAATGACAAAATTAAAAAAACCTTGTCCTATTGAGGATCGCATAATTGGTTGACACGCGTAAGCGCTGGCGGTGTCGTAGGGGCGGCTCGCGAGCCGCCCCTACCCCGCCTGGGGCGGGGTTCTGGATGACAACCTGAATCGGTAATACCGTCAGCCAAGAGGCTTTTTCTGTCAATCTATTTTGCGATCCTCAATAATACCGCAAATGATTTTACCATATAAATCACTTTCTCGGCACTGCCAACAGCAGAGAACGGTGATGAGCGAGCTTGCCATTTAACTTTCTGGCCTCAAGCATCTCTTCAGAAGCACCCCAAAAGTTTGCCGATGATCAGGCGCTGGATCTGGTTGGTGCCGCCGCCGATGGTGCCTAAAAGCGCGTCGCGCACGTAGCGCTGCATGTCGTATTCCATCATGTAACCGTAGCCGCCCATCACCTGCATCCCGTCCTGGGTCACCTTCTTGGCCATCTCGGTGGCGAAGAGCTTGCAGTAGCTCGCCTCCAGCGAGCAGGGGAGATTCTGGTCCTTGAGCCAGGCCGCCCGGTAGGTGAGCCAGCGCGCCGCCTCGATCTGGGTCTTCATGTCGGCGAGCAACTGCACGATCATCTGGTAGGTGGAGATGGGCTTGCCGAACTGCTCCCGCTGCTTGGCATAGGCCAGCGCCTCGTCGAACGCCTTCTCGGCCAAGGCCACGTGGGTGGCGCCGATCATGATCCGCTCGATGTCGAGCTGCATCAGCATCTGCGGCCAGCCCTGGTTGAGGCCCTCCGGCCCGCCCATGATCAATTCCTCGCTCACCCGCACGTCCTCCAGGAAGATCTCGCAGGTGGAGATGATCCGGCCGCCCAGCTTCTTGAGCTTGCGCACGGTCAGCCCTTTGGAGCCTTGCGGCACCATGAAGATGCTCAGGCCCTCGTAGCGCCGGGCCTCGAAGTCGGTGCGGGTCACAATCATCAGCAGGTCGGCGATGTCCGCGCCGGTGATCAGGGTCTTGTGCCCGTTGAGGATCCAGTCCTTGCCGTCCGCGACCGCCTTGGTCTTCACCCGCGAGGCGTCCGAGCCCACGTCCGGCTCGGTCAGCCCGAAGCAGCCCTTGAGCCGGCCGGCAATAATCCGGGGCAGATATTTCCGCTTCTGCTCTTCGCTCCCGTTGTTCAGGATCATCTCGCCCGCGAAAAAGACCGGGAGCAAAAAGAGCGCGCAGGCCGCCTCGCTGCCCTTGGCCAGCTCCTCCGCGGCGAGGATAAAGTCCATCACCTTGCCGCCGGTGCCGCCGTATTTCTCCGGGAAGGGCAGGCCGTAAATCCCGGTCTGGACCAGCTTCTCGTTCAGCTCGTGCGGAAAGCGCTCGTTCTCGTCGCACTCGCGGTCCAGCTCTTTGCTGGTCTCGCGCTTGCAAAAGTCCTGGATCATTTTGCGGAGCTGTTCTTGCTCCTCGCTCCATCGAAAATCCATCCCGACCTCTCCTCTCCGTTCTGCGGTCTCAAACATCCATCTTCTAGCCACCCTTGCCTCGCCAGGGTGGGGTCGCCTCAACCTTTCACCGGCCGGAACTTGGGCAGCGTTACCTCGTCGTCCACCTTCTCGAACGCCACTTCCACCGGCATCTCAATATAGATCTCTTCGTTCCGGCACCCGATGACATTGGCATGCAGCCGAGGACCCTCTTCCAGCTCGATGATCGCGGTGTTGTAAGGCACGTCGTCGGCATAGCCCGGGTAAAAGGCCTGGTGGAAGATCACCCAGGACCAGACCTTGCCCCGGCCCGAGAGCTTGACCCACTCATGCCCGAGCGACCAGCAGCGGGGGCAGATCACGCTCGGCGGGAACCGGACCAGGCCGCAGCTCTTGCACTTCTGCATCCGCAGCTCTTGCTTGCGGCAATAGTCCCAATACGGCTCGGTGTCCTCGGTCGGCTTCGGCAAAAACTTTTCCCATTCCGACATTTTGCTTTTCCTTGATCGGGGAGCAGGTTTTCAACCTGCTCCCCTTTCGAATCCGCGACCGAAGAGCGGTCGCGGCTACAAAATATTTTGTAGCCCACCCTTCGCGCCCGCGAAGGGTGGGGCTAAGCCCGGCGCAGAATCAAAGTTGAATAACACAAGGCGACCGGATAGGTGTGCGGCGCCCCGCCGTAGCCGGTCACGAAACAGATCTCCGCGTCCTTGACCTGCCGCTCCCCGCACTGGCGGCGGAGCTGCCGCACCCCCTCCACCACGTGGCCCATGCCCATCAGGTGTCCCTCGCTGAGCAAGCCCCCGGCGGTGCAGCAGGGCAGCGACCCGCCCACCTTGAGCTTGCCGTCCTCCACGAAAGAGCCGCCCTCCCCGATCGGGCAGAACCCGTAATTTTCCAGGCTCGTGATCACCAGGATGGTGAACCCGTCGTAAATCTGGATCACGTCCATGTCCTTTGGCTTCATCCCCGCCATCTCGAAACACATCCGGCCGGCCGGGATCCCGCCCCGGTGGCCGGTCTTGCCCGGCCAAGGCTCGATGATCTCGGCCGAGTGCGACTGGCCCATGCCCGAGATCAGGATGGGCGTGTGCTTCAAGTCCTGGGCCCGCTCGGCCGAGGTCACCAGCACCGCTCCGCCCCCGCAGGTCTGGACGCAGCAGTCCAACAGGCGCAGCGGCTCCACTACCCAGCGCGACTGCTGGTGGTCCGCGAGGGTGATCGGCCCCTTGCTGAACATTTGCGCATCGGGGTTGAGGCAGGCGTTGTGGCGGAAGGCCACGGCCACCTGGCCGAACTGCTCGCTCCGGGTCCCGAAGTCGTGCATGTGCCGGCGGGCGATGTGGGCCTGGAGCGCGGTGGCGCCGATGTCGCCGTAGGGCATGGTGAACTCGAGGTTGGGAATGGCAAAGGCCGCGCCCTGGGGGTTCTCGGAGTGGCCGTAGGCGCAGACCACAGTTTTGCACAGCCCGGCCGCGATGGCCAACGCCGCGGTCTGGACCATGGCTACCGGCGTGGCCCCGCCCATGTCCATGGTGTAGGAGAAGGTGAGCGGCAATTCCAATAGCGCCCCGATCCGGGCCGCCCAGGCGTGCTCCTCGCCCATCATCGCGGGCATGGCCACCAAAAGCCCGTCAATGTCATCGCGGCTTAGCCCCGCGTCTTCCACCGCCAACTTGATCCCTTCGAGCGTGAACCCGACCGGGCTTTTATCAAAAATCTTCCCGAACCTGGTCAGCCCCGCGCCGACAATGGCATACTGGTCCTTCAGGCTCGCCAAGCCTACGCTCTCCTTTCCTCGGCCCGCGCCTTGAACCATGGCTCCAGATCCTGCCAGCGCACCACCCACTTGCCCTCCTGCTCAAATGCCGGGAACTCGCCTTCCTTGGCCTTTTTGAGCAGCTCGCGGTATTCCACGTGGAGGATGGCCGCCACTTCCTGGAGCGAGTAGAGCATGCCCCGCTCCTTGATCTCTCGCACCACCGGCCCGTCCTCCGCGGCCACCAAGCAGGTGTTCTTCCACCAGGAGAAGCTCGCTTCCATCAGGGCCGAGGCTTCCTCCCCGCCCTTCTGCAAGGTCTCCCCGGCCTGGCCGATGAACTGCACGAACGCGCCTTGCATGGCGATGGGCGCCACCGCCAAAATGAGCGCGACCAGGTGGGGGCAGGTCTCGATCCGGGGAAGGAGCTCGCGGACCTTCTTGGTAAAGCCGCCGGTGATGGCAAGCCCTTCCAGCTTCTTCACCCCTTCGAGCACCAGGCGGCATTCGGGCTGGGGGATGTCCTGCATCTCGGCCCGGGCCGCGAGCACGGTGAAATCCGGCAGCCGCACGGTGAGCTCCAGGGTCAGGTGGTGGATGGTCTCCGGCTCGCCGCCGGTGCCGCCCAGGCCGAAGGGCCGGTCGTCCCGCAAACGGCCGCGCAAGAGCAGCCGGTCCTGGCCGAGCAGGAACGCCTCCGCCTGGATATCGCGGACGTGGACCGGCCCGGCCTCAGTCATCGCCGCGGTCAAGGTCCAGGTGGATGCCCCGGCCCCGGCCGCGCTGCCTGGGCATGGAGGGCGACTTGCAGTCGGCGCGGAGCCTGGGCGAAGGCGCTTCGCTTTCCGCGGTCTCGACGCGGTGCCGGACCACGATCCGGCCGCGGTCGCGGATGACCTTCCTCTTGCTCACCAGTTTTCCCATGATGGTGTCCTTTCTTTTAAAAATTCGCAAGGACCGGAGGGCAGCATTTGACTTCCAGGCTTAATAGTGAATAGTCAGGCTCTGACCCCATTGGTCCTATTTTCCCTTCCATTGCGGTTTCCTTTTCTCCAAGAAGGCCAAAGGACCCTCGGTGGCGTCCTCGGTGGCAAAAATTTTCGCCGCGAATTCCAATTCCAGGTCCAGCGCCTCGGAAATAGGAAGCGAAAGGCCCCGGATCGCGCTCTCCTTGACCGCGCGCACCGCCAGTGGGCCGTTGGCCAATATCCGCTCGGCCATTTTTTCCGCGGCCTCCATCAGTTTTCCCTTGGGCACCACCTGGTTGACCAGGCCGATGGCATAAGCCTCCTGGGCCGAGATCGGGTCGCCGGTGAGCAAAATCTCCATGGCCCGGGCAAAGGGGATCTGGCGGGGGAGCCGCACGGTGGAGCCGCCGCCGGGGAAAAGCCCGCGCTTGACCTCGGCGATGGAGAAGGTGGCGTGCTCCGCGGCGACGCGGATGTCGGTGCCCTGGAGCATCTCCATGCCCCCGGCCGAGCAGATGCCGTTGACCGCGGCGATCACCGGCTTGTAGAGGTCGCCCTCCCGGAGCACGGCCAACAGCGGGGCGCGCGCGTCGAAGTCCTCGCCCAGGAGCGAGGTCTCCATGGTCGCCAGCGCCTCGATGTTCTCGGTCACCGCGGGCACGAACTCCTTGAGGTCCGCGCCCACGCAAAAGTCGCGCTCGCCGGCGCCGGTGAGGATGGCCACCCAGCATTCCGGGTCTTCCCGGAATTCCACCCAGGCCCGGGCCAGGTCGCGCATGGCCGGCAGGTTCAAAGAGTTCCTCCGCTCCGGCCGGTTGATGGTCACGTAAGCGATCCGGCCTTTCTTCTCGTAAAGCACCTCGTTGGCCATGTTCCTCCCCTTAGAGGCGTAAGGGCGACCGGCCGGTCGCCCCTACGTGCTAAAAATAAAGAGCGTCTTCCCGCAGGCCGACGTTGGTTTCGATCTTAAGGTAATCCACTTCGGCAAACCCTTGCGGGTCGAGGTTGCCGAAGTAATCCACCCGCAGGGGAAGCCCGGTTTCCGGAGCCAGGACCACGGCCATGTCCTGGATCTCGGCCGGCCGAGGTTGGCCCTTGCGCTTGAGGACCAGCCGGGGACAAACCCGGCCATGGTAATTCACCATTTCCGTGGCAACCTCTCCCTTTTCCGCATACCACTGGATCCGGTCCAGCAGGGCGAACAGGTTAAGCTGGTCCAGGCGTTCGCCGAACGGGAAGAAAGTCCGCGGGTCGCTCACGTTCATGGTCTGGACGCCCACCATGCGCATGGCGCCCCCGCCTTCCGCGGCCACTTCCTGCTCGCGGCGGTGAAAACAAATCCGGCCGCCGGGCGAGGTCAGGTGCAGGTGGTTGATGCGGAAGTCCGGGTCCAATTCGAAAGCGAAAAAGAACGGGTCCCGGATGACCGACGCCCGCATCCGGCCGCGGCTTTTTAACCGGAAGTATTTTTCCGAAAACACCATCTCGGCCCGGTAGTCCCGCACCTGGGCCAGGGCCTGGCTGAACTTCTCCACCAACTCCTGGAAAGAGGGCGGGGCTTCGTCGGAGGATGGCATCGGCGGCTGCCAGCGCAAGCTCTCCAGCCCCTTGGCGTTGGCCACGAACCGGGCCGGAAAGTTCCAGAGCTCGAGGCCCTCGAACTCGAGGTCTTCCCGTCGCAGGCCCACATTGGCCTCGAGCCGGGTGAGCTGGTAATCGAACACCGGCTCTTCCCGGCCCGGCACAAAGCCCTGGTAGCGCCGGGGCAAGTGGTCTTCGGGATCCACCCAGATCTCCAGCCGGTTGATTTCCGGCCGGCCGGCGAACGATTCCACCGGGTAGCTCAGTCTCAGGACCGAGTAAGGCTTGTTCTGCCAGGAGTCCTGGCGGAGGCTCATCTGGGCGGAGGGTTTGAGCGCCTGCCAGCGCTCGAGCCAGGCCCACAGCGCCTCGGTTTTCAGCTCTTCCCCGTTCAGCCAGCGGCACTTGACGTCCTCCGCGAAAATGTGGACCACGCCCAACAGCCGGCGGATTCCGGGCAGGAGCGCCAGGAGCTCATCGCTCTGGCCGTCGTAAATCAACTGCGTGCCCGGGGTGGTGGGATCGTGGAAGTTGTCCTGCATCTTGACAAACTTCTGCCAGGAGCGGGCCGGCTCTCTCAGGAACTTTCCCTGCGAAGTCCTCACGCCTTCGATCGAATGGCCCCCCACCGTGGCGCTGTAGTGAGACCACTCCGCCTGATAATCTTTCAGCGCCACAATGGCTGCCGCCATCCGGTCGAAGACCGCCTCGGCCTGGGTCCCGCCGTTCGCGGTCGGACCGGCCCCCACCACTTGCAGGGCGGCCAGAACCCCGAGCAGGCAGACGAGAATCTGTCTCCCCGGCCGGAGCCAAAATCTCCGCGCTGTCGGAATGATTGTTTTCACATCGCTAAACTTAAATGATCCCGAGCTTCTGCAGCTTGATCCCGGTATTCATGTCGCCCTTGAACTTGAGCTTGCCCGACATGAAGGCCTTCTGGCCCGAGAGCTCCCCGTTGACCAGCTTCAGGTAGTCCTCGTCCTTCATCTTCAAGGTGATCTTGGGGTTCTCGACGGTGCCGGCCTTGATCTCGGCCTTGTTGTCCTTGATGATCAGGACCCACTCCCCGCCTTTCTCGCCGGTGATGCTGAACTGCAGGGTCAGGTCCAGGCCGGCCAGTTTCTCCGGCGACAACTTGCCCGGCAAAACCGTTTCCATGAATTCCTTGGGCGAACTGACTGCCATTTTTCCTTACCTCCTCATTAAAAATCTAGTGGAACAGGTTTTAAACCGGTTCCCCTTTCCAATCCGTTCCTTTTAAAGTCCCAGCGACCTGGCAATCACCCAGCGCTGGATCTCCGAAGTCCCGCCGCCGATGCGGAGCAGGCGGGCCAGGCGGAACAGGCGCTCGACCGGCAGCTCCTTCATGTAGCCCATGCCGCCATGCACCTGGAGAATCCGGTCGGCGGCTTGGAAGGCCATCTCCGAGGCGAAGAGCTTGGCCATGGAGATTTCCCGCATCGCGCTCTGGCCCTGGTCAATCAGCCAGGCGCAATGGTAGGTCATCCAGCGGGCGGCGTAGATCTCGGTCGCCACGTCGGCCAGCATCCACTGGATGGCCTCAAAATTCTTGATCGGCTGGCCGAACTGCTCGCGCACCTTGGCGTAGTCCACGCCCAGGTCGAGGAGATATTGGGCGATGCCCACGCCGTTGATGGCCACGATCAGCCGCTCGGCGCTCAGCCACTTCATCGCCTCGACAAAGCCGAAGCCCTCGGTGCCCACCAGGTTCGCGGCCGGCACCGCGCAGTCCTCGAAGAAAAACTCGGCCTGGAAGTCGTCATCGCCCATGGACTTCTGCAGCCGCCGGGTGAAGCCGGGCGTGTCCGCGTCCACCAGGAACAGCGAGCAGCCGCCGTTCATGCCCTTGGCCGGGTCGGTCATGACAAAGACCTGGGCAAAGTCGCAATAGGGCCCGTTGGAGATGAAATGCTTTTGGCCGTTCAGGAGGTACTGGTCCCCTTTTTTCACGGCCCGGGTCTTGATCGCGGCCACGTCCGAGCCGGCGGCCGGCTCGGTCAGGGCAAAGCAGGTGGTCTTCTCGCCTTTCATCAGCGGCTCGAGGTATTTCTCTTTCTGAAACGGCGTGCAGGCGATTAGCATCCCGGTCGGGCCCATGGGCGGGTCCCCGAGGACATAGAGGCCGAGGATGACGGTGCCGGAGCTGGCGATCGCCTCCCGCACCGCGGTCAGGGCCACGTGGCTGAGGCCCCCGCCGCCCGCCGACTCCGGCAGGTGCAGGGTGTAGTAGCCCAGCTCCACCGACTTCTTGCGCACCTGGGCGCCCAGCGCCCGCACCTCCTCGGTGAACCGGCCTTCCCAGACCGCTTCCTTGTGCTTCTTCTCCAGGGGCAGCACCTCGCGCTCCATGAACTTCTGGACCGCGTCCCGGACCTGTTGCTCTTCCTCTGACAACCGAAAATCCATTTTTCAACTCCTTCAGGATTTAAACACAGAGCGCACAGAGAACACGGAGGATTTTATTTCCAAAAAATTTTATTTATCTTTCTTAACCCCAACATTCTCTTCTTTCTCTGTGCTCTCTGTGTGCTCTGTGTTGAAAAATTTTCTTATCTTGTCTTCCGGTATTCCCCCCAGTCGTAATCCTCGCGTTCGAGGATGGTGGCCCCGCCCTGGCCGTAGCCGCCGCAGATGGTGGCCAGGCCGAAGCGCGCTTTCCGCAGGTTCATCTCGTAGGCCAGGTGCCCGACCAGCCGCGCCCCGGTCGCGCCCACCGGGTGCCCGATGGCGCAGGCCCCGCCGTTCACGTTGATGCGCTCGGCCGATTCGATCCCGAACTCCTTCATGAACACGAGGGGCACGCAGGCAAAGGCCTCGTTGATCTCGATCACCTCCATCTGGTCAACGGTCATCCCGGCGCGCTGGAGCGCCTTGCGGGTGGCCGGCACCACCGACCAGCCCATGATGGTCGGGTCGCAACCCGCCACGGCCATGGCCCGGATGGTGGCGAAAGGCTTGAGCCCTTTCTTCCGGGCCATTTCCTTGCTCATCAGCATGCACACGGCCCCGCCGTCGGCCTGGCCGGAAGAGCTGGCCGCGGTGACGGTCCCGCCCTCGGGCATGAAGGGCGTGGGCAGCTTGGCGCACTTTTCGTAAGTGGTGTCGGCCCGCGGACTCTGGTCGTAGTCGAGCATGAACTCCTTGCCTTCCAGGTCATGGGCCGGGACCGGCATGATCTCTTGCTTGAGCTTGCCCGCTTTCTGCGCGGCCACCGCCCGGAGGTTGCTCATCACCGCCCAGTGGTCCATCTCCTCGCGGGTGATCTTGAACATCTGCACCAGCTTCTCGGCCGTGATCCCGCCCACCAGCTCGAGCGGGTTCAGGTCCTCATACATGCGGGGGTTGGGGTTCATGGAGCTGAGCATGGTGCCCGGCTCCTTCAAGAGCTCGTCAAAGTCGGTGTCCATCGTGACCACCGGCAGGGTGATATGGGTCATGCTGTCAATGCCGCCGGCCACGTAGATGTCGCCCAGCCCGGCCATGATGCTGAGCGCGGCCACGTGCACCGCGCTCATCGCGGTCACGCAGGCCCGCTCCACCGAGAGCCCGGCCACCTCGAAGGGGTAGTGGGCCAGCACCAGACAGTTGCGGGCCGGGTGGGCCTGCTCGCCAATCTGCTCGACCGCGCCCAGGATCACTTCCTCGATTTCGGCCGGGTCCACCCCGGTGCGCTTCACGATCTCCTGGAGCACCAAGACGCCCATGTCGTCCGAGCGCAGGTTACGAAGAAAGCCCTTCTGCTTGTGCCCGCGGCCGAACGGCGTGCGCACCGCGTCCACGATCACCACTTCTCTTAACTCCGTCATCTCTTCACCTCGAAGATCTTTTCCACCACAAAGACACTAAGACTCAAAGCTTAAGAAAATCTGTTATGCTCCTTGGTGTCTTTGTGCCTTGGTGGTTAATTCTTTCTAGTCCGCTAAGAGCACCGCTTCGCCGAGGAGTTTTTCCTCCCCTTCCCGGTTGGCGCCCTTCAGGTCCACGGTCACCAGGTTCTTTCCGCCCTCTTGCGACTTCTTGGTCACAGTGGCGACAAACCGCAGCGTCTCGCCCGGCCAGGTCTGCTTGCGGAAGCGCGAATGGATGCGCTGGATCGCGCCCACGCCGAAAAGGTCGGTCAGGTATTTGGCGGCAAAGGCCATGATCAACATGCCCTGGGCGAACACCCCCGGATAGCCCAGGTCGCGGGCGTATTCCTCGTCAGTATGCATGGGGTTGCCGTCGCCCGAGGCCTCGCCATAGGCCTGGAACAATTCAATGTTGAGATCCCCCCGCTCCCAGGCCGGGAACTCCTGGCCCTCCCGAACCTCGTCAAATTTCAATTTTGGCTTGACCATTTTTTTCTAACCCCGCTTGGAGATCAAAGTCATCCGGGCGGTGAAAACATGCTCCTTGCTTTTTTCTTCCAGGCCGGTCGCTTCAAAGGTAACAAAGTCCAGCACCCCGCTCTTGCCCTCTTTCTCCCAGATGTCGTGCACCTTGCCGGTGATCACGAACTTCTCGCCGGCTATAATCGGCCGCTGGTAGATGAACTCCTGCTCCGCGTGCACGATCCCGGCCAGGTTGAGGCCCAGCTCGAAGAAGAGGTCCGGGTCGAGCGCGTCAAACAGGAAGCGCATGGGAAAAGTGGGCGGCGCTGCCAGGCCCTGGAATCCGGCCCGCTTGGCTGCGGCCTCGTCCAGGTATTCCGGCTGAAGATCGCCCACCGCCTGGGCAAAGGCGATCATTTCCTCGGCCTTGGCCTCGGCCCGGCCCGGCGGGGTTTCCTTGCCGATCAAACTCTTATCCGCCATCTCTTCTCCTCGCGTTTTGTCGCCCACTCTTGCGAAGCAAGGGCGGGTCCCGATCAAGCCCAGTCTTTCAGCTTCTCAACCAGCTCGGCCGGGTTCCAGCGGCTCTCTTTGGAGAGGCTCTTTTTCACCTGCCAGACCTCATATTGGTCAATGTCGCCGCCGGAGATGCCGAAGACCTGGCCGGTCAGATGCGCCGCCGCGTCGCTGGCCAGGGACACCACCAGCGGCGCCACGTTGTCCGGGTGCATGGAGTCGAACTCGTCCTCGGCCGGCGCCTCAAGCTGGCCAAAGGCGGACTCGGTCATGCGGGTGCGGGCCGCGGGAGCGATCGCGTTCACGGTCACGTTATACTTCTCCATCTCCCGCGACCAGGTGAGGGTCAGGTTGGCGATCCCGGCCTTGGCCGCGCCGTAGTTGGACTGGCCCACGTTCCCGATCAGGCCGGCCGCGGAAGTGGTGTTGATGATGCGGCCGGCCTCGCCCTTTTCGCGGAAGTAGCGGCAGGCCCACTTGCCCAGGTTAAAGGTGCCCTTGAGATGCACCGCGATCACCGCGTCCCACATTTCCTCGTCGAGGTTGTAGATCATCTTGTCGCGCAAAAAGCCGGCATTGTTGACCAGGATGTCGAGCCGGCCGAACTGGGCGACGGCGGCGTCAATGATCCGCTTGGCCGCCTGGTGGTCGGCCACGCTCTCGAAGTTGGCCACCGCTTCCCCGCCCTCGGCCCGGATCTCTTCCACCACCCGGTCCGCCAGCTTCTGGTCCCGGCCCGAGCCGTCCAGCTCCACGCCCAGGTCGTTGACTAAAACTTTAGCGCCCTCGGCCGCGAGCAGGATGGCCTCGCCCCGGCCAATGCCCCGGCCGGCGCCGGTGACAATCGCCACTTTACCTTCCACCATTCCCATCAGAGTAACCCAAGAATTTTTTAACACAGAGACCACAGAGGACACGGAGTATTTAGGGAAAAAATAGTGCTGTTATTTAATTCTGAAACCCATAATGATCTTCCTCTGTGCTCTCTGTGAGCTCTGTGTTAAATTCTTCTCTTTTTCTTCACCAATTGGTGAAATTAGAGGTTCCGAGCGATAAGTCTCCGCATCTCCTCTTTACGCTTCTCCAGGTTCTCGGCGTCCAGGGGATCTGCGGTCCCGAGCCGGCGGAGCAAAGGCTCGATCATGAAATAAAGGAGGTTGGCGCCGCCGAAGCTGACCAGGAAATGGAGCAGTTGTTGCTCGGGTTTTTTCTGGCCCCGGAACATGTCCTTGAGGATCTGGTTCCCCACCTCGAACAGGGGCTGGAAGTAGCGCTTGGTGAGGAGGTCGAGGAAGGGGCCATCGTCCATGATTTCCCGGATCAGGATCCGGATCGGCTCCTGGTGCTGGGCCACAAAAGCCGTGAAATTATCGCTGAATTGGAGCAAGCTGAGCCAGGGATCGGCCGGCTGGTGTTCCGCCGGCGAAAAATTTTTCATCAGCGTTTCGATCCGGTGGAAAAAAACGGCCAGGGTTTGCAGATAGAGGTTCTCTTTGGTCTGGAAATGGTAAAAGACCAGGCGTTTGTCCACCCCGGCCTTATCCGCCACCTCCTGGGTGGTCACCGCGGCGAAACCCTTTCGCGAAAACAGGCTCCGCGCCGCCTGGAGGATCTTCTCCTCGTTGGACAGCCACTCCTCCGCAGCGACTTGATGATTTTTCACCGCTGGTCGCGATCGCGTCATTTTTTTCACCACCCGGTGTAATTTAACCATTTCATAGCAACTTTACCTGATCCTGTCAAGAAAATTTTTCTTTGACCCAGACCTTAAGTTTAAAGTCGTTACATCGGGGCGCGGGTGACCTCACCCGCGCAACCTAACAATCATGCGGCAACAACCCGCTCTACCGCCAGGTAATGTCAAGATTTTTGTGTCAGTAAAAATACGGAGCCCACTCCCTCTTTTCGATTTTCATGCATCAAGACGGCAAACAAAATTCGCTCGATACTGGTCCGGTCCGAAAA
>Ga0315291_10003337_pt1 | contig 20814 bp, 22 predicted proteins | sample YL17G12_20_MG_FD_203070 | JGI IMG/M metagenome (GOLD analysis project Ga0315291, IMG submission 203070) | Sediment microbial communities from Yellowstone Lake, YNP, Wyoming, USA - YL17G12_20 | ecosystem: Environmental > Aquatic > Freshwater > Lake > Sediment | place: USA: Wyoming | collected...
ATATCGACTGGCCGCCGTAGGAGAGCCGACCCTCTTTTCTGAGGTAGATGAGCGACTCTACGGTGAAGTTGCCCGAGTAACGCTCGTCTGGATTAGTTTCATTTGCGATGTCGCCTTGGTTTACTTGGAGTCCCAGGTTCTCGATATCTACGCTGAAGGAGCATTTCGCACCCGATTCAAATTGATTGAATACACGTTCCGGGGAGGCGGTCACGCTCATTTTTACCTGGTCCTGGGAAGTATCTGCCTTGACTCCTCCGATCACTGTGTAGAAGGAGAGGATTAGCAGGAGGGCAAGTGAGGCTAGGGGTTTATGAGACATTTCAAATCGTTAACCACGTCTCGAATCACTTAAAGGTTGGTTTGAACGCCGGGGGAAGTGAAACACTCTGACGTAAAGACTTGAAGGAGGTCAATCAAAGTTCAGACTGATTCAAGTTTGCGAGGAGGCTGAGGGCCTCAGTGAAGCCCCTTCCGACTGCGTACACCAACACCATAGCTGGATCGATCTCGATGCTATCGTGGTCGGATGCCTCCGCCCCGAGGTCTTCTCTCAGCGCCCTGAGGAGCATGGATTTCCCGGAGCCTGAGTCGCCGCGCGCGCGATCCTTTGTTTCGGGTTCTAGGACGCCTCCTCCGCGCCAATAATGTGAAGCCTAGTTAATGTTATCTAAACGAGCCGCCAGTTTATCTCAGAGTTTATGTTCTCTTCTGGCGATTCTGGTCGGTGGTTTGATTGACTGAGGATATCTACGCCCGGCTCGCGGACGCCCTCGACGGGCTTCCGAACGGCTTCCCGCGGACAAAGGCGGGGTACGAGATTCTGATCCTTCAGAGGATCTTCTCCCTTGACGAGGCCCGTCTGGCCTGCGGCATGGGCAGGGCACATGAGGCCGTCGACGTGATCGCGGGGCGCGCCGGCGTCAAGGCTGATGAGGCGGCGGCGACCCTCGAGGGGATGGCGAGGAAGGAGCTCATCTGGACGGACCAGCACGGCCGCTTCAGGCTCGCCCCCTTCATCGTCGGCATATACGAGGCGCAGGAGATGAATCCCGACCTGGCACACCTCGTCGAGCATTACTTCCACGAAGGCGGCGCCGCGGGGATCATGGGGCCGAGCCCCGCCTTGCACAGGGTCGTTCCGTCACGGGGCGCCGCGAAGATGGAGTGGATACTGCCATACGACGACGTGAAGAAGATGATCGAGGCGAACAAGACCTTCCACCTCGCCGACTGCGTCTGCAGAGAGCAGCAGGAGCAGCTGGGCAGGAGGTGCAAGTTCCCGAAGAGGACATGCCTCAGCTTCACAGCCTTCGAACGCAGGTCCGGGCCAGGCGACGTCTCGAAGGAGGAGGCGCTGAGGAAGCTCGACGAGTTCGAGGAGCTTGGCCTCGTCCACACCGTGAGCAACGTCGTGAGGGGGCCGACGATAGGTGGCTCCGTCTCGTACGTCTGCAACTGCTGTGGCTGCTGCTGCGGAATCCTCAGGGGGATAACGGAGTTCGGGGTCGAGGGCTCGGTCGCCCAGGCGAACTACTACTCCGAGGTCGACGCCGGCGCCTGCGTCGGCTGCGGGGTCTGCGTCGGCAGGTGCCAGGTGAAGGCTGTACAGCTGGTCGACGGCGTAGCCGTCGTCGACAGGAAGGCGTGCATAGGGTGCGGCCTCTGTGTGACCAAGTGTCCTTCGGGGGCGGCGAGGCTCGTGCCCAAGCCGGAGTCCGAGGTCGTCCATCCCCCCGTTGACTTCGAGGCGTGGGAGAGGGAGCGCCTCCGTAGCCGCGGCCTGGCGGACTGATGTGCTTGGAAAACCGACCGAGAGCACCAATCCGCCGGCGGGCACAATTTTTTAGGATTAACGAGCCGTATCTAAACGGGAAGAATTTTCAACTGACGCCCATGCGAGGCCTTGTTTTGAACCATGGATTTGGACGGCGGTGTAAACGTTGAGCGAGAACAAGCGTCAGCCTTCCAGCAGGCTTATGCTGCTGTCCTTCATGGTCTCCAGTTTCTCCACACAGCCGCCCGGGCTGATAACGGGACTCCTCCTGGTGGACATAGGGCTCACGTTCGGCGTGCAGGTCGGCGTCTCCGGCCAGATCCGTACCCTGTCCTCGGTGGTCGGGGTTTTCACGGCCCTCCTCCTGGGGGCCATAAGCGTCAGGGTCAGGTCAAGGACGCTCCTGCTGGCGGGGCTGGCGCTCCAGGTCGTCTCGGCGGTCGGGTGCTTCGCCGCATGGGATTTCACCTCGATGCTCGTCCTGTACTCGCTGAATGGCGTGGCGGTCACGATGATCATGCCGATGGTGAGCACACTGATCGGCGAGCACTTCCCGCAGGACAGGAGGTCGAGGATACTCGGCTGGAGCGCCGCGGGGACGTCCATCGCCTACCTGGTATGCTCGCCCCTGGTCGGCTTCATCTCGGGCTTCGCAGGGTGGAGGATGGCTTTCTTGGCCCTGATGCTGCCCATATCCCTGCTCGGCCTCGCGGTTGGACTCATAGGAGTGCCCGGGGGCGGGGGTGATGGTGGGTCGGCGGGCGCCCCTGGGCTCACTGCCGGCTTCAGGTCCGTTCTCTCGAACAGGTCCGCGGTCTCCTCCCTCCTCGGCAGCATGCTGACCTGGGCCTCGTTCTCGGGCAGCCTGACCTACAGCATATCCTTCTTCAGGGAGGAGTTCCTCCTCTCCCTCGGCTGGGCCTCTCTGCTGCTTTCCGCGATGGCCCTGAGCAAGACCCTCGGGCACCTCATGATCGGCTCCCTTGTCGATAGGCTCGGGAGGAAGAAGGCCACGGTCGTCTCGGTTGTGTTGACCGCCCTATTCACGGGGTTCTACCTAGCCTCGGACCTTCTGTGGCTGTCGGTGGCGCTCGTCTGCGTCAGCTGCGTCCTCGCCGGCTTCATGCACTCGTCGGTCGACAGCCTCAACCTCGAGCAGGTCCCGGAGTTCAGGAGCTCTATGATGTCCCTGAGCGCGGCGGCCCAAACCATGGGGGGCGTGATCGGTTCAGGCCTCGGCGGGGTCACACTGATACTCTACGGTTACAGTGGCGTCGGGGCCGTCCTGGGACTCCTCGGCATAGCCTCCGGAATCATGTATCATTTGTTTGCCAGAGAGCCGCTGAACGACGTTCAGCCGCGGCCGCGATGACCATGGTTAGGGATAAATATTCGTTTGGTTTTATAGCCATAATTTAATCGCCAAACCAAAACCCTCTACATCTTTTTTCCACGCATAACTAGTTGAAAACTAAAAATCTTTTAGACCGTTTAATAAAAATTTATTAATAAATATACCTACTCTCTTTTAGAGTACTATGTCTAAAAAAATTAACATATACACTAGTATAATGAATGAAGAAACTCATCAAAGAATAATACCTGAATACGATACCATTATCGAAACAAAATCTATTACGATAACTGATTTATATTCAGTAATGGAAAGAATGGATCATTTTAGAAATTACCCAAATAATGAAGAACGGTTAGTTACTGTAAACTATTATAATAAATTTATTGCATTGTTCGAAAGTATTTACGGACAAATAAAGTATATGGATGTATCCATTAAACATAAATATCTATTAATTCTTACTAAAAAATATCTATTTAATTTAATAGAAACAGAAGATCTACCTACAGCCACATTTCTTTATCTTTGTGATAAATTAAGAATGGAAGCCTATCAACACTTACAATCTCAAACTGAGCCCGATAAAACACCTAGTAAATTAAAACAAGAAAAAAATGAGCCAGATAAGCTATTAACTGAAAAAGACGAATTATATATAACTCTCGATCAGATTAACACACTCATCTCACATGCATTTACTTCTTGGGCTAGATTTAAAGATAAAAAAATTAATGAACAAGAACATCACGATGTGATCAATTATTTAACGCAGGAATATCAAAAAGTCTTTGAAAGTTTTATTCAGAGAGCGAATAGAATCGCGTTGCTTACATATTATCAAGGCATGGTCAACGGAATTTTCTATGTTGGTTTGATGGCGATTATTGGGGCTTCTATTTTATTTTTAATGGGCATCCCCTATTCTTTGATCATAGCCTTAGTTGGTAGTACATTTGTTGGGGGAATGGGCGCCATCATCAGTGTTTTTTCTAGGATGTCTTCACGAAAATTTTCTTTAGACTATACGGCTGGCACTCCTCAAAACAAGAGACTCGGAGTTTTTAGACCCATAATAGGCTCCACTATGGGAGTTATCGTCTATTTTCTATTAATGAGCGGATTAACGCCGTTCAATATTCCTGTAGACGGTGCAACTCGGATCTATTATGTATTGAGCATCGCGTTTACTGCCGGTTTTACCGAGAGATGGGCTACTGGATTACTACCAGGAAAAGAAAAAGAGGAAGCGGGGGGCGACACGAGCAATGACAAGAAGAAAGGAGAGGATGTACAGGTTCAAAATAATACCAGCAAATCAACGGTGAAATCAAGTCCTAAAACATAGTAAAATGCGCGCGCATGCCTGATTTCTAAACATAATATATCTGATAATGACGCCTTTGTCGCCCGCGTTTTTTTAAGATGAGCAATCGGGCCATAATATTATCCCCAAACCCAAACCCCCCAATCCGTGCGCGTAATAGCGTCGATTGACACGAGGTCTCTGCCAAAGACCACTACTTCCAAGCCATCCACAACATTGTGCGCGCGCCCTATTTTAGGAAGTTATGGAATATTCTAGTTGCGTAGTATGTTAGCCAATCATCCTCTGCTTGATGGTACATTCTATACTTCATCACACGGGCGTTTGCTCCATCTCTCCTGCTGGTCATCTTTGAATAAGGCCTGCCCTGATAGCAGAAGTATGCCTTATCAGGGTTATACATATCTTCAAGCCACCCGAGGAGCCCCTTGATAGGTACCTGCTCGGAGTCAAACCCAAGCTCGCTGAACATGAGTAACTCCTTTAACGGCTCGTGACCATGCCAGAAAAACCTGCGAAGCTCCTCAGGTTTCTTTTGATTCATATGCCAGAGAATGAAGCCCAGACTCTCCTCAGCGTATTTCCTATACTTGGGGATACCGGAGTAGAACAGTGCACTCGTTGAGAAATAGGAGACGTATGGGCAGCTCCTATCCCATATCTTGTAGGGTGAGGCCGTTCCATCCAGGTGATCCTCTCGAAGCCATCCCTTATCCTCACGCCTCCATCGAAGCACAAGCTCCCAGGATTTCCGCAGTCTTTCGTCTGATCCGAAGCCAACCTTGGCTAAGGCCTCGATCTGGATGCTCATCCTACAAGGAACATTGGGAGGATCAGGGTTATCCTTTAACGACTGGGAGGCTTCTTTATCCTCCGAGAGGACCCCGTTCTGCCACTGCCAATCCATCACCCATTCACAGGCTTTTAATATATGAGGATCCTCTGCCGTGTACCCCATTTCGCCTAGCTTTGCTAGGAGCCAAACCGTGGTGACATATTTTGGGCTCACCGGCGTGTAACCCGATTTTTGCATGTAAGTTGGATTGTGCGCCCAGGAGCCTCCGTCGTACCAGCTGCCGTCTTCACGCTGTTTTCCGAATATCTCACGACTACTTGAAGACCTCTGCACGTTGTCCCAGAGTTCTTTCATCTTCTGGGTGTCCGGCTCCACATTGAGAAGATTTAGATGCGTAAGATATACTACTGGGGGTGAAGCATGCGCTATAATCCATTCAATGTTTTTTTCAAGTTGAGTTTCGTTATACATTTAATCGAGTAATACGGTCTCTGAGGTATAATTTTGTTGATGTAATCTCCGCGTACGCGGATCGCCTCTCGATTTGATGGACTTTTTAAGATATTTATGAGTCATTGATTCACGTGGGGACTAGACGGCGTCGTCGCGGAGGTCCTCACTCGTCAGGGCGTCCGTCTTCTCCACTCTCCGGCCCCTGAGGAGCGACGGGATGATGGCTAGGGCATTGATACACGCCATCCAGAGGTAGGCGTTGCTTATACCGCCGGCGAAGAGGGTGGTCTCAGCGGCGGTTATCGAAATATTGGAACTTATGACCCCGCTGACTATGCGGTAGGGCACTGTGAGGGTCATCACAAGTATGGCGAGGTTGATACTTATGACGGACCCAGTCTGGAAGAAGACAGCCCTAACCGCCGAGGCGATGCCTCTCCTGTGCGTCGGCACTGAGCCCATCAGCGAACTCATGTTCGGGGAGCTGAACATCCCCACGCCCGCCCCGAATATGGCGAGGTAGACCAGCATCAGGGAGTAGGGGGTGGAGGCGTTCGTCGTGGAGAAGAGGTATAGGGAGCTGCTGCTCAGGGCGAGCCCGGCGGTGGTGAACGGCGTGTGACCATACTTATCTGATAGCCTGCCGCTTATCGGCCCGACTAGCAGGAAAGCAACGTCTAAAGGCAGTATTCGTACCCCCGCGTCGAAGGGAGAGAGCCCGAGGACGAGCTGGAAGTATAGACTCAGGAGCAGCGCCACGGCCCCCCAGGCGATTGCGTTCAGAAACTGCGCGGTCACCCCGCCGGTGAACTCCTTTATGCCCATGATCTTGAGGTCGAGGAGCGGGTGGCTGTGCCTACGCTCCTGGACGATGAAGGCGACCAGCCCGATGGCCGTCAAGACCGTGAGCCCGTACACTAGGCTTCTATCCGACATGCCATAGGCGTCGAAGGTTAGGGCGAGGAGGAGGCTGACGATGGCTGTGGTGAAGCAGGCGAAGCCAATCCAGTCCATCGGCGCCCCTTTCTCGATGCGGGCGATCTCTTTGAGTCTCCTCTGCGCCCAGAGGGTCCCGAAGATGCCTATTGGGATGTTGATATAGAATAGGGCGCGCCAGTCGAGGAAGGCGAGGATGATCCCGCTCAGCGTGAGGCCGCCCATCATCCCGAATCTGAGGGCGATCTGGTTTATCCCGAGGGCGAGCCCCAGGCTCTCCTTCGGCGTTGCGTCGACTATCATCGCGGCGCTGTTCGTCATCAGCATGGCTCCGCCGATGCCCTGGAGCCCTCTGAAGATGATGACTTGAGCCGGACTCTGAGAGAGGCTGACAAGCAGCGAGCCGAGGGTGAACACACCGAAGCCAGCCGTGTATATCTTCACCCTCCCAACCATGTCTGTTACCCTACCTATGAGAAGGAGGCTTATTGTGCTGAAGAGGACGTAGGCTTGGGTGAACCAAACCGCCTGCTCGGCGTCTGCCCCCAGCGCCGCCGCCACCTGTGGTAACCCAATTATGACGATCCTCGTGTCCAAACCCGACATGAGGACGCCCACCGTGGTTACTGTGAGAACGGTCCATTTATACTCCAAATTCACATCACCGAGGCATAGGCCCCACGGATAGTTGACCCAAAGGAAGGCGTCGCAGTTGATGACCTGAGGCTTGCGAGACCGCGTTTAGAGCATCGTGCGCGTTGAAAAAAATTCGGCATGTAGTGTTATGGCATTTAATTATTATTTACAGCTTTCCCCATAGATGAGGAAAAGGGGTGTAGGGGGCACGTTATAGGTTGCCAAACTTCTTTACAAGGTCGGGATTGTCGGTGAGGTACTCCTTCATCTTCGCCTTAAAGTAGGGGGTCAGGCTATCTCGGTCGACACTCCCCCAGGCTATCCCGCCGAACGAGGGCTCCGGCTCGTATTCGAGGCCGAGCTACACGTTTCTCGCCCTGTCCTCGTCGGTTAGCTTCGAGACGAGGCAGGCGCAGCTGTTCATGCAGATACACGATCGTTTCCAGAGCCCAGAGTTCGCGAAGAACCTCGGCGACCTGATCTTCAACTGGAAGTGGAGAGACTTCGACGACTACATGAGCAAATACGGTGCAGAGGCTGACATCGAGAAGTATACCACGAGGACCTCAGTCGGCTCCTACTTTGAGGGGCTCGGCGTACTCGTGAAGAGGGGTCTGATCGACCCTTACATGGTGGATGACCTCCTCTCCGCGCCGATCATAATGTACTTGGAGAAGATGACGCCCATTCTGAGGGAGTGGAGGAAACGGATAAACTACCCACAGATAGCCGAGTGGTCCGAGTACCTCTACAATGAGATCAAGGGGATAACCACCGAGCAGCATCCGAATATTGGGACTCGATTCTCCTCCATAATCTTAGGAAAAATTTACGTTTTTCATAAGATAATACTGCTGAATTAGGGGAGAGAAAAAAGGGTTCCGCGTGGGCGCTAAACTTCCCCCTTTTTCCATTCCTCAAAAAGTTGGCGCCATTTCTTCGGAAGCCTATTCTGTGGATAAACTACACCTTCCTCTTTAATCATATTCTCACGCACCTTGTCGAGGAATCGCATGTAAAGTGCGCCTTCTTCTTTCGTAATCTGTTTTTCTCCAAGCAAACCTCCCCCCATGCCAATGCTCCGCCATTGACTACCCTCTCTATATCTAATGTCTACAGCGCAAGAATATCCGGAATTTTCCAATCTACTATAAATATCTCGGAGAATCGCAATCCATCCTTCAATTTCAATGGCTTTAGGTGATTCAGTCTCGCCAAGGTAGATTTCATTAGCCTTAGGATCAACTTGTACTTGGCACCCCGCACCCAATTGTTTGAGCCTTTTAACTATGGGATCAAGAAGTTTGAATTTCTCTTTTAATTCCTGTCGTGTGGTTTCTAATACTCTTTTTTCATGATCTCTAAATTCGCTAGGGTCACGATGTAGGATGTAGTGACAGTTAGCGCACAAAACAACTGTCCCAACAACTTTCCCATTTTCGTCTTTAATATGGTGAGTATGCAGTGCTCTGAAATCCGAGAAACCACATTTCTCACATTTCGATTCAACCCCACTCTCTCCCATTTTTTCTACCTCCCTTCCAGCCTCGGCTCCATATTTACTATCTACTAGTTCCATCTTATACTCCAATTTATTACGATTAACCTTCTGTATATCTTCCATTCGTTTAATCAATTTAAGTTCCTCCATCTAAACTTTTTGAACTTCCCGACCGCCTCCTTATCCTCTAAGGGACATCGACCCCACGAATTAACTTGTTCCTATTTTTTTGTTTTTAAATTATTATTTCTATTTACATTAACTAATTCGCTATACTCGTCAGACAGTTTTTTATGTTCATCCATAATACAACTTTGTATATCACTCAACATTTTGTTCCAATTCAATTCATCTTCTTTTTTCATTTCACCAATTAAAGGTCGTTCTTTTTTGACTATGTAATAATTTCTTAGTTGTTCCTTTAGACTTTGTTCTGCTAAAAATTCATATTTATCCTTTATTTTTTGCATTAGTTGGTAAATATAACTTTCTTGACCCAGATGACATTTATCTTCACACCCCTCAGCAATACTAAAATGTTCTTTAATAATTAAAAAGTATGGAATACAAGCCATAGCAGGAGAATATAATCCTTCGAGTTGCTCTTTTATTCTTAATCTCCTTCTATCTTTATTACCTTCCCTTATTTCATTTTCCGCTAAATTAAATGTAGCAAAAGCAAGTATTAAAGTCGCAAGTCCTATAATATATTCAGGATTTACTGTTTTTTCACCTAAATAATCTTGTATAAAAAGATAACCTACTAAAATAATTATACCAATAAACAGCCATGCAATCACTCCGTAAGATGACCTCTGCGACATCGCCCTTCTTTATTTGTAACGTTGTCGAGAACCTAAAGCTTTTCTCCTTATTCGGTGCGTGCTGTATCGATTGGATAAGAGTAACAAACTGTTTCTTCAAGCTTCATATCTGCGCTTTTTTGGTTACCCTACTCTTCCTTATGGAAATAGAAGAAAGTTCCTAGTTTCTCCATAATCTTATCCTAAGCTCCACCTCATCTTCTATGTATAACATTGACAGCGATACCAGAGGAGAGGCACGAGAAACCAAAAAAACCTAGAAGATACATTGAGAAAATAATCCGTAAGAAGTTTTCCCATACAAAGAAAAAATAGATGGGGACTTCATTTCTTCGCCCTCTCTTCTCCATAATCTTATCCTCACCTCAAAGATACTTTGCGAATAGCAGGTCCTTCTTGTTTATGAGCGTCTAATGGGTCTGGTGCTCCCAATCCCTGATCATTTTTTCTTCACATGCAAACTATCTCCTACATATAGAGAGATATATAATAGTTAGTTAGTATTAGTAAATGATAATGAATAATAAAAGGAGAGAGAGAACAGAAGAGAAGGGAGATATTATTAGAAATTTATGGGGGGATAAAATTATGGAGGAAAAATCAATTCTATTATCAGGCGTGAGTCTTCCTTGCTATAGAAGAGTGAAAAAGACGTATTTTATTAGAAAGTTGAATTTTAATCTCGACATAATTTAAAAAAACCCTAGTAAACTAGAGTTTAATTTTAAAAAAATGAGTTATTTGTTGTATCTGCCCCACCATCGTGAATTGATCAAAGAGATCGCAAGCTTGGCGTCGGCTAATGTAAATTATTCATTATGTTATGGATAATTATTAATAATGCTTGGAAAGAGTATATTATCGGTGAAAAATAATTGTCTGGAGGATTTTTAGATAATCTGAAAGGCAAACTTACTGGTGCTGAGGCCGTCGAGGACATGTGTAATTACCTCAAGGGAATCGGCGTTAACGCCCGCGTGTTGCCTAAGGACAGCCCGGAGGTGATTCCACTTGACAAGGTTCTTGGGTTTACTTCGGGTAATCCTCCGCTTGGTACGATCAAGATCGAGGGTAAGAATATTGAGCTTGTCGAGATTTATCGGAGGACTAGTGGTAAGAGCAGCGGCATGAAGCTTAGCGTGGGTGGCATTGGTATCGGTGTCTCATCGAGTGATGATGAGAATGTTTTTGAGCGCTACATTGTGCGAACTGATACCGGTCTTGGGAAGGAGTTGAAGGCTGAGCTTAAGCCGATTGAGAAAGGGCTTGTGAATAAGGAGGTTGTTGGCTACGAGTGGAAGGGGGGTAAACTTGCGAAGGCTTTGGGCGATGATTCCTCTCTACTTAAGATGATCTCTGATGCTTACGCCAAGGCTATGATTTTTGTGGACTTTAATGATAAACATAAGTACGTCTCAATCAGTGGGACTAATGTTCGCAAGTTAAAGAAGGAGGTCTCGTTTAATATTGGTGGATTCAATCCCATTGGGGCGGCGAAGACCGTCTCTAATATCGCGAAGGGTCAGGACGTGTTGAATGTCTGGAAGAATTATTTCCCAACGCCTGAGGAGTTCGCTGTATACGACAGGATCGCGTTAGATATTAAGAATTTGACTAAACCCTCTTAACGCTCCTACGATAATTACATCTTTACAATCAGTTGCCGAATGATATGGGGGAGCTTCCCGAACTCAAGACTTAACCCTCCATAGCCTTATCCTCACTTCCACCTGATTGTTACCCGTGATCGTATGGTTGATCTAGCTGAGATTCAGGCCGCCTACTACATGGTGGCGGCGACAGGAGTCCTAGTAGCAGCGATCTACTACGTGCTGAACCTCAGGATAAGTCAGAAGAATCAAGAGATTAGCCTAAAGAACCAGGAGCTAAGCCTGAAGACGCAGGAGCTCGCCCTCAAATCACAGGAGCAGACCCTAGAGACGCGTCAGGCGCAGCTCTTCATGCAGCTCTACAGCATCTACGATAGCAAGGAGTTCCTCAGGGACTACACGAACACGTGCTGGGTCTACGATTACACCGATTTCGACGACTGGATGAAGAAATATCACCCGCAGGTGAACCCAGAGGCTTACTCGAGCTTCATGAGGCTGGGCAGGTTCTTCGAGGGCGTGGGCATACTCGTCGAGAAGAAGCTGATATCCATTGACCTAGTCGTGGAGCTGATGCGAGAGGCCATCCTGTTCTCCTGGGAGAGGGAGAAGGTATATGCATACGGGATGAGGGAGCTGACGAAGATGCCTACCATATGGGCCCATTTCGAAACGCTTGCCGAGGATGTGAGAGCTAGGCAGCCTGGGGCATTATCCGCGGACCGCATTCTGGATAAAACTATGGAGATGGCTAATAGAGCCTAAGAGAGTTGTCTCATTGGGATAGCGTCCAGTCATCTTCGAATTTGTATCCCCCCCTGCTTGTGGGCAATGTCAGGGTTGTCAGTTTCTATGGTATTAAACAGATCCTACTCTAGAGGAGGGGTATCAGCGAGATAGCCTTAGAGGGGCAGGTGCTGACGCAGAGGCCGCAGCCGAAGCACAGGTCCTTATTGAACCCTAGCTTGCCCTCCCTGATTTCCCGTGCCCCGAAGTGGCACCTGTCAACACACTTCCCGCAGGCAGCACACAGGGAGTAATCAGTGATGGTGGTGGCGATGGACTTGAGTATGTGGGGGGCCATGCCGAATCGGAGGGTCAGGCCGAGGATGCTGCAGCAGCAGGAGCAGCAGTTGCAGATGTAGTTCACTCCCTCGGGCCTGGGGCTGTCCGTGCGTATGTACGCCATGGGGACCAGTCCCGCGTTATGCGCCCTCGTGACCGCGTCGAGGGCTTCCCCGATGGTCACCTCCCTGGATTTCCCACTGGCGATGTCCCTCTCCGCTGGTTCGTTGAGCTGTATGCAGACGTCCCGCGGGGCTTCGCAGTGGCGGCGCTTTGTGCGGCATGGGCAGTCTGTTATAGCGATCTTACGTGCCTTTTCTAGGTAACGTTTCACGCTGTCGAGGTTAAGGACAGTGTTCTTTAGGTTGATTTCCTCGTAGATCGGGAGGGTAACGCCGGCGGCGACGTACTTCGCATCGCTTTCTAACATCTCAGGCTCCCATTCGTTTTCGAACCTGTAACCCTGCCTTCGGTGTGCCATAATTGGGAGTGATCCAACTGGATATATTTAATTTAAGTTAATATTCGCCGAGAGGGGCGTCGATGGTCGCCTTCGATGGACTTTGTAGGCCCTCCATAATCTTATCCTCAGCTCCACGGTAATTGTAGCCGGTGACTGGAAATGATCGTCGTTGATCCAAGCAAGCTCGAGTGGGTTGACCCTCCGAGGGGCTACTACCTGACTAAGGTGAAGCAGAAGGTCCTCTGGGAGGACAGGGAGACCGGCGCCACCATGGCGCTCGTGAGGTTCCCCGTCGGCGTCGCCGACAAGATTCACAGCCATCCAGAGGCGAACCAGTTCTGCTGGGCGCTCGGTGGCGAGTGGAGGACGCCTGACAGGGTGAGGATCGGGCTCAAAGACGTGCTCTTCTTCTTCCCGAGGGGCGAGAGGCACGGCGCCACGGAGTTCACTGAGGAGACGACGTTCCTCTTCTTCTGGGACGGGCCGCCGGCGCCCCAGGTCGGGGAGTAGCCGCGTAGGCTTAGGGCCATCCTGTCTTTTCGGTCCCCCGAACCATGTGAGGGGTTAATTTTATCTACGGAACACCTCGTCGTGGGCCGAGATGCGTTTTAAGAGGTGGATCACCTCACTGTCCCTACGTTTCATGAAAAAAGGGGTCGTAGCCCCGATGACTGGTCTGCCTACGGGTGCCCGCTCTACCATTCTAGGACGAAGTCCGTCCTAGAGCCGGTCCACGGGGCATCCGCGGCCGTGAAGAACTTGGTGTACTTGTCCATGTCTCCGCCGAAGTCCACGACGGCGACGGAGTCCTCTGCGACGCCGAATGGGCTGCCCCAGAAGAGGAGCTTCATGCCCGCCTTTTCCACGGCCTCCTTGTACTTGGCGTACGCCTTCTTCGCTTCGTCGGAGTTCTTGAACTCCTTCATCTTTCCGTAGGTTATCGCGTACCTCAACTTCATCTCTTATTCTCTCTCCTTTTCTTGCTTCTTTTCGGGTTTCCTCTGATTAATGTCTTAGAAGAATCCCGTAAGGGAATGGCGGTTACAGTATATAATATGTTTTCGCTATTAGCGTCAACTTTATGTAATCTTCAGGATATTCAAACGCTGACCACGGGCGGGCTACGCGTCTCCGTCTTCTCGGCGGCGTAGACGGCGAGGGTGAGAGCCCAGAACCTATCGTCGTGAACGCTTTCGGGGTGGCTGAACTGGATGCGACCGGTCTTGGCGAGCTCGTAGGTGGGGGCGTTGAGCTCGGCGAAGAGGTCCGGGTCGTAGGGGATGTAGAGTAGGGGTCTCAAGGTCTGGGGGTTACCGAGGCCGCTGGTGCAGCCTTTTGGGCAGGTCGTTGACCAGTCGCCCTCAAGGGTTTCAAGGCTACCTGTCCATCCGCAGGCTGGACATTCGGCTGTCCTCATGGTTTCCTTGAGGGCTGTGGCCATCGCCTCTTTGTTGGTCTCGGTGAAGGTGACACCCGTGACGTTCCTGACTCCTGACCGCCTCATGTCCTCGACTATGTAGTCCCCTACGCCCGTCTGGTCCGCGTGGACAGATACGAGCCTCTCCCAGTTGTCCTGCAGGCGCCTGAGGTAGCCGATAACGGTGCCGTACGGGGTGTCTAGGGGGAACTGGTGGCAGAGGCGGAGGTGGATGTGGTCGCCCTTCTTCTCGACGACGGCGACGACGCTGTGGTCCCGCTTCTTGCCGAAGTCTACGCCGGCGTGGAATCTGCCCCGTTGTCTCTTCTCGGGTTTGTAATATTGTGACTCGGAGTCTTGGCATAGGGCTATGAGGCTGGTGTGCAGCCAGCGGTCGGAGTCCTCGGTCCACTCGCAGAGCATCTCTCTGCGCCAACGGGCGGGGTCACCTGAGAGCTGTTCCCTGATCATCTCGACGATCTCTGGGGTCAGGGGTCCGCTGGGGGGCATAGCCTCTGTGTAGGGGACCACGTGCCTGCTGAACCTTGCGTAGGCGGGGTCGTGGTGCATCCTGTGGAATATTGAGTCTGTGTTCCAGGGAGTGGATTCTGCGATGAGGTAGCCGTCCGTGGTGTTTAGGGTGAAGAGGACGGCGGTGTACAGGTCCTCGTCGTCCCGGATGAAGTTCATCTCCATTAGGTAGACGGCCTTCGCGGTGTGGCCGCGGATGGTCTCTGGGACCGGCGACTCGGCGAGTATCTCAGAGCCGTTCCTGAGCCTTATGACTGTGCGCATCGCGTTGCCCGCGCCAACGACCCGGCTGAAGAGGGCTGGGTCGCCGACCTTCATGCGGTCGAGATGGCTGCGGAGGTGCTTGAACGCGATGTTCTTGACCTGGTCGTGCTTCGGGGCTGTGACGAGGATCGTGCTGCCCGGGTATCTGAGGGCGATGTGTAGGATCTTGGCCATGCCGTTGAAGGTCTTGCCGGTCTGGCGGGCCTGAAGGTTGGCGATGAAGTGGCTCTCATCCCTGAGAAAGGGGATCATGTAGGAGTATGGCTCGTACCTGAGCCAGTCTCGGCAGAATTCGACGGGATCGTCAGGCACATTATGGGTCGGAGTTTGAAGATCGTCCAGGGCCTCTCTCAGCTTTTCCAGCCTCAGCTTTTGCCTTGACTTCATCCACCATCCTCTCCAGCTCCGTCAGGTGCGTATCGATGGTCTTCTCATCGAAGCCCTCTGCGATGCTGTTCATTATCTGTGCGATGTAGGCAGCTACTCGGGCCCACATCTGCCTCTGCTTCACGCTGATGGGCGTTGCTCTGCCTTTCAGGGTCTGAGTTTTGATATCACCTTTAGCGATCGTCGTCGCCATCTCGAAGAGATCTTCGAGGCTGCTGAGGGTCTTCTCCCGCATCCTCTGAGTGTCGATTTGGACGATCCTCCGAAGCCTTGTCACCCGGCGGGAGATCGATTTTAGGACTGTTTTTCTTCCTAAAATTGGTACCCCCCTACCTTTTTTCACGGCGTTCACCTTGTCCATGTCATGTTTGATTGCGCATTAATTCATCTGCCCAGTCCCTGCACCAGTAGAGGTATGCCTTCGTCTGGTTGAGGATGTTGAGGGTCTTCAGGGCGTGGGCGAGGCTCCCGTCGTCCTGTGCCCTGAGCCATGGCTCGAATTCTTGGGACCTGACGTAGGCGTCCCCCTTCCTGGATAGGCGCTTGTAGTACTGGCTTGGGACGCCGAGGAGAGCCCGACGGAGCAGCTCCCTCTCACCTTCGCCGAGGCCTCCGAGAACCCTCTCGTTGTAGCCCCTGCTCCCCATGAGGGCTGGGTTGAAGCCTAGCCGACTCAGGGCTTCGACCGCCCCGGCTATCGCCGGGTGGGGCTCCCTCGTCATTATCAGCCTCATGCCCGCCTTCTCGGCGAAGCTGTTGTAGCGGGCCATGACGGCGGTGAGCTCGACGTGGCGGCGGCCCTGGAGGGGCAGAGTCTCCCTGACGAGGCGTGAGCCGAGCCCCGTCGACCTGTACTTTGGGTGGACGATGACGCGGCTGACGATCGCCCAGTCCCTGTTCAGCTCCTCGAGCCTCGGCGCGTAGCCGACGGCGAGGCGCCTCCCCCCGTTGGCGACGGGAGGGTAGGAGTAGACGATGACGCCGACGACCCCGCCGCCGAGCTCAGCAGCGTAATAGCGCTGGGGGACGGGGGCGTCCTCCTCCCTGTAGTGGAGGTGGGCTAGCTGCCTGTACTCGTCGCCGCAGGACTCCCTGATGATCACCTTCTCCATCACGGTGCAGGCGGAGGCCTCGTGGTTTGGCCTGTACTCGACATCGACGTCCTGACCCCAGCCCTTCCTTATGAGAATACTTGGCGACAAGTCGGCCTCAAGGTCGGTGTGGGCCGTCGCCACGACGAGGGTCGAGCCTGTCCTCCTCGCCTGCCTCTGGGCGTTGTATGCGACTATCTTCGCGGTCTCCCTGTCGAGGGTACTGCAGAACTCGTCGAGGAGCCAGTACCTCTTCCCCGATTCCAGGAGCTGGGCGAGCCTGAACCTGTGCCTCTGCCCCTCGCTCAGCTCGCCGTAGCCCTTCAGGAAGAGGTGAGCGTCGTTGAGCCCAACCCTGCTCAGGAGGTCGAGGGCCTCTGCGAAGCTGCCTCCGACGGCGTCGATTATGGGACCATCCGGGGGGTCCGGGAGCTCGCCGGTCGTCGCCGCCTCCCCGCCGAGGTCCTCGCGGAGCGCCCTGAGCAGCAGGCTCTTGCCGCCTCCGCTGTCGCCCGTGATGTAGACGACGTCGCCCTCTCCGAGCCTCAGCTCGAAGTCCCTGTAGACTACGTGGGTCTTCTCCTCGTCGATGCCGAGGCCGAAAGCCTCCGCGACGGCGACGACCCTGTCCGTCAACGGGGGTTGGACCCTGAAGCTTATATCGTAGACGTAGCAGCCACGCTCCTCGTCGTACCTCCTCTGGCCACGTCCGGCCTTCAATGAGGCAACGTGCCCATGTACGCCTACAGGATCATCCATCTTTTCCAACAATCACTTTCTCGGAGCAACTTATAACATATTTTCAGGAGTATGCATTAATGATATTCTTTATATGTTATTCATTTTATGCCCCGCCGCGCCTCGAACTGATCCTGTCGTAGATGGCAGCGAGGCCGCCCGGCTCAAGGTAGAGGGTGAGGGAGAGGAAGAGTAGGGGAATCAGCCACGAGAAGAGCTGCGCGTGTTCGCCCCAGACGACTATGAGGAGGGCCTCGGCGGCATATTGGGTGGAGACCGCGATGAGGGCTCCCAGCGGCGCCCAGAGGGCGTCATCTATCCCGCCCAGGAAGCTGGCGGCGAACGTGACCGTGAACAGGATCATCCAAATCGAGGTGTCGCCCACGAACTGGAGAACGAACAGAAGCCCCGCGGTGCTGGCAAGGCCGCCTGCGACGAACCAGGAGAAGGCCTGAACCCTGAAGGGGTCCACACCGCAGACTGAGGCGAGCTCACGGCTCTCCGCGGAGCCCCTGACCGCAACACCGAGCCTCGTTCCACCTAGCAGCCTACGGAGGAGCAGGACTGAGGTGGCAAGGACGACGAACGAGGCGATCGGGGCCCAGGCATCCCTAAGAACGAATGCCATCGAGTAGGTGTGGAATATCTCCCTGATCCAGTAGGCGTACATGTTGACGAGGGCGACCATGACGATGGAGCCTGCGAGGGTCGAGATGGCGAGCATAACGTCGCTCCTGCCCCTCCTCTGCATCGCCGCCACAACGGTCAAGTAGAAGGCGACGTTCACGCAGCCTCCGACGAGGAAGGCCAGCGGGAGCCCGAGGTAGGGCGACAACCCCATCAGTTCGGCGAGGGTGTAGCCGACGTAGGCGCCCAGGACCGAGTATTGGACGAGGCCGAGGTGGGGGAAATCCGAGGAGACGTGGACCAGCGTGAACCCCGTGCCGAGCAGCGCCACAGCGCATCCGTAGACGAGGGCCGAAGCCGGCGAGTCGAGAAACAAGACACCCGCAGCTTACATTTAAGAAAAAATGAATAAATGGCTTCCGGTCCCCGGCATGGCTCATGACGATGTAAGGGTCAACCCACGACCGAGGCCCATCAACGATCCCTGTAGACGCCGTTGAACCCCTTCGGCTTGAGGAAGACGAGGGTGATCAGGAACGCGAAGGAGGTAAGGACGCAGACATCGGTGAAATCGAAGATCCCTGCGCTTCTCAGCGCCAAGAATGAGAGGTCGGAGGCTGTGACCACCATAATGGCAGCCGCTGGAGCGCCCAGGAAGCCCCATCGGCTCGCCGAGACAGCGGCCACGGCGGCCGGGGCAAGGAGCCAGCCATAGCTTGTGGGGCCTCGGTAGAGGGCAAGGGGGTAGAAGGCCCCCGCCAGCCCGCCTAGTGCCCCCGCCGCGAGCCAGCACAGGGCTTGGAGGCGTTCTGGGTTGATCCCGCAGACCGAGGCGAGGGAGGGATCCTCTGAGCACGCGTTAATGACTGCTCCTAGGTGTGTCCGGCGTTTCATGGTTTGGAGGGCGAGGGCCGCGGAGAGAGTTGTGAGCACGGCGACGATCACCATCCTAGGCACGCCTAAGAGGCTCACTCCATCCTGGACGACCCAGGCGATGTCCACCGACGGCGACAAGACTCTCACCAAGAGCCAATAAGCCATCATCTAGGAGAAGGCGCCCCAGACGATCAGGCCGCCGAGCCCTGCGAGGACGAGCCTGACCGGGTCGGCGCCCATCCTCTGCAGAGGCCTCACAGCCAACCCGTAGAAGGCGAGGCTCACGGCTCCCCCGAGGACGATGGCGGCGGGTAGGCCCCAGTAGGGGGAGACCCCCGCCAGGCGCCCCAAGCAGAAGGTGGCGTAGAAGCCGACGACGTAGGAGCCGAAAATTGATAGGCTGGGGAAACCGGAGGCCATCTGGATCAGGGCGAAGCCTAGGCCTGTGAGGGCGGCGGCGGAGCCGAAGACGACTGACTGGGAGAGCAGGTCCATGGCTTGCGGCCTCATAGTTTATCTTCAACCTCATCTAAAAAGATTCTGACGCGGGCGCCCAGAAGCCTCGTTCCCATAGATAGAGATAAAGCCGGTGAATTCAAGATTCAGTCGATGGACGACAAAGCCCAGCTCATAACCGAGGAGGACAGGCGGCTCCTCCAGCGCGTCGGAGACCTCCTCGAGGAGGTCATCGAGACCCTGGAGATCACCGGGAACCCTGAGACGATGCGCGAGGTCGAGGAGGCCCGCGGGGACGCCCGCGAGGGCAGGGTCCGGGACTACTCGGAGCTCAGGGAGGAGCTGAGGAAGGCTGGCAAGATACGCGCTGAAGGCGACTAGAGCCTTCGAGAGGGCGATGACTCATCTGGACCCCTGGGTAGCCGAGAGGATCGATAAGATGATTCTGGGCCTAGCCGACGACCCCTATTCCGGGAAACACCTGAAGGGAGCCCTCAAAGGGGAGTGGAGCCTCAGGGCCGGGGATTACCGCGTCATCTACCAAGTAGACGAGGCGGCTCGGACGGTCACCCTATACACCGTCGACCACAGGTCGAAGGCCTACCGAGCGAGAAGCCCCCCTTGAGGGAACAAAGGAGAATGTACCCCGTAATTCCTCGCGGGGAAGGCGTCTGGATCGGGAATACCTCCGCGTCGGGGTTGCTTTTTTAAACACGTCCCCGGAAGTATTCGGCGGGGAGACCGCGGATGGAGACTCTGGAGAAGGCATTCAACGAGCTTACGAGGGGCATATCCAAGGCGCTGAAGGGGCTCGACAGGAGCCAGGTCGAGCGGATGATAGAGGCCCTCTTCGAGGCCTGGGAGGCGAAGAAGAAGGTCCTCGTCGTCGGCGTGGGGAGGAGCAGCCTCGTCGGCAAGGCGTTCGCAATGCGCCTAATGCACCTCGGCTTCAACGTCTACGTCCTGGGCGAGACGATAACGCCAGACGTGGGCAGGGGAGACCTTGTCCTCGTAGTCTCGGGCTCAGGCAGCACGACGCTCCCCGTCACCGTCGCACAGATGGCGAGGAGGCTGGGCGCCGCAGTCCTCGCGGTGACGAGCCGCCCTGACTCGCCCCTCGGGAAATCTGCGGACATCATAGTCGAGGTCCCCGGGAGGGAGAAGATCGCGGAGGAGGACGAGTACCACGCCCGTCAGCTCAGCGGGGAGCACGAGAGCCTCGCCCCCATGGGCACCATGTTCGAGGACACGTGCATGGTCTTCCTGGACAGCGTCATCGCGGAGCTGATGGCGCGCCTCGGGCTGAACGAGGACGCGCTGAGGAAGAGGCACGCCACGATAGAGTGAAGCCGAGCAGGCCGGGAGGGTGGCTCTGCCTTCCGCCGGTTGGTATATTCTCAACACCTAGGGACCTGTCACGGCTATCCTCCCCTCCGGCTGGGGCCTCCAGAACTCGCCCAGGTTCGAGTACAACTTGAAGATTCAGCTCAGGGCCCGCCTCTGAGCCCTTCAGACCAGGTAGCCCAGGTCTCGGAGGTACCTGCGCACGGCCGACTTTACGAAGTCGGGGACGCTGGTGTAGCCGTGCTTTCCGCTGGTGATTACCTCCTCTATTTTTTCGGCGAGGTTCTCAGGCAGGTTGACCGTGTGGTACTTATACTTCTTGTCGTCGGACATTCTGTTTA
>Ga0315291_10003339_pt1 | contig 20805 bp, 21 predicted proteins | sample YL17G12_20_MG_FD_203070 | JGI IMG/M metagenome (GOLD analysis project Ga0315291, IMG submission 203070) | Sediment microbial communities from Yellowstone Lake, YNP, Wyoming, USA - YL17G12_20 | ecosystem: Environmental > Aquatic > Freshwater > Lake > Sediment | place: USA: Wyoming | collected...
CATCATCGTGAAGGCGAGGCAGGTGGGGATCTCGCAGACGGTGGCGGGGGAGGCGCTGTTCCTGGCGCAGCGTTTCCCGGGGATGAGCGTGCTGTTCGTGAGCCGGAACCTGCCGGCGGCGCAGCATCTTCAACGGATGGTGTACCAGCTCAGGCGGTCGGATGCGAACGCGGTGAGGGCGGTGCGGCAAAACGACCGGGAGCTGGTGCTGGAGAACGGGTCGTCGGTGTACAGCCTGCCGGCGACGGAGGATACGGGGCGGACGTTCTCGGCGACGGCGGTGTATCTGGATGAGTTCGCCCACATGCCGTGGGCGGAGGAGATCTACCAGGCGGTTGCTCCGTGCGCGGCGCTGGGAGGGCGGGTGACGATCATCTCGACGCCGCGAGGGAAGGCGAACGCGTTCTACCGGCTGTGGCAGGAGAGCGCGATCGGGAAGCGGTCGTTCGAGCGGTTCCGCATTCACTGGTCGGACTGCCCGGAGTACAACCCGGAGGGGTGGATGCTGGACGATGCGGAAGAGCGGCGGCGCGCCGGCGAGCGGAGCGCCTGGTATCGGGCGCAGCGGGCGCGGTTCACCGATGACCAATGGGCGCAGGAGTACGAGTGCGATTTCGTGGGGTCGGGGTCGCTGGTGTACCGGGAGTTCGACCCGGAGGTGCACGTCGGGGAGTTCGAGTACGACCCGATGTGGCCGACGTATGTGGGGCAGGACTTCGGGTACACGAACCCGTCGGTGGCGCTGGTGATCCAGGTGAGCCCGAGCGAGGACGTGTTCGTGATCGAGGAGCACTACGACAGCCAGCGGTCGCTGTCGGACCTGGCGCAGAGCGTATACCGGCCGATCAGCGACAACTGCCGGGTTCAGGCCTGGCACTGCGACCCGGCGGGAGCAGGGGAGATCGCGGAGCTGCGGCGAGTGGGCATTCCCGCGGCGAGCAAGCGTTCGCGGATCCAAGAGGGCGTTATCGCGGTGCGGAGGCTGCTGCGCCCGCCGGGGGGCGGGCGGCCGCGGCTGCACATTGACCGCAGGTGCGAGCAGTTGATCGCGGAGCTGGGCCGGTACCGGTACCGAGAGGGCTCGGACGAGGTGCTCAAGGACCAGGACGACCACGGGCCGGACGCGCTGCGGTATTTCGTGGTGGGGCACTGGGGGAGCGAGGCGGAGGCGGAGGGCGTGGAGTTGAGATGAACGGTCGAACCGCAGAGACGCAGAGACGCGGAGAAGACAGATGATCCAAGCGACGCTTGTCGAGCAGGCAATCCTATCGTTGCGCGAGACGGACTACAGCCGCAACCTGCGCTACCGGCGGAACTGGCGCTACTATCAGAACATGCCCTACAGCGAGCCGCGACCGGGGCTGTACGCGAAGATGCGGGCGATCTTCAACCAGATCACGAAGATCGTGGACACCGACGCGCGCTTCACCATGGGCGAGCGGCTGCAGGTGAAGGCCGAGCCCGAGGTGGAGGGCGCGGTGAACCGGCTGTGGGAATGGAGCGAGCTGCAGCAGGAGAAGTACCTGCTCGCCCGCTATGGCGCGTGCTGCGGCGACGCGTTCATCAAGGTGGTGGACAACCGCCCGTGGGAGCTGAACGCGGACCCCGATCCCGAGCGGCCACTGCTGCTGAACGTGCTGCCGCCGGACGCGGTGTCGCCGCGGTACGATCCGCACGACCGGAAGCGAATGCTCGCCTGCAAGATCGAGTACGTGCACGGGCGCGAGATCCACAAGGAGATCATCACGCCGGAGGAGATCCTGCTCTACGATGAGCGCGACCCGGAGCGGATCGCGGCGCGCTACGACAACCCGCTGGGGTTCATCCCGATCGTGCACATCCGCAACATTGACATCGGCGAGGAGTTCGGGCTGTGCTCGTTCCACAATCTCCTGCCGACGGTGGACGCGCTCAACGAGCTGGCCTCGTTCATGTTCGACATCGCCAAGCTCTACGCCGATCCGGTGATCATCGGGCGCGGCATGGAGCGCGGGTCGCTGAAGAAGCAGACCGTGGACGCGGAGGGGCGGCCGGTGGCGACGGTGTGGTGGGTGCCGACGCCGGAGGGCTCGTTCGAGTTTCTGGAGTGGCGGGGCAATCTGCCCGACGTGCTCGCCTTCCTCGACCGCATCCAGACGAGCATCGAGCGCAACACGCCGGAGCTGGCGCTGTCCGCGCTGCAGGATCGCAGAGATGTCAGCGGCTATTCGGTCTCGCTTCACCTGGTCGAGCTGGTGCGCAAGGTGCAGGAGATGAGAGGGAGCTACTTCACCGCGCTGGAGGCGGCGAACCGGATGGCGCTGCGGATACTGGAAATGCAGGGGAACGGAACCTTTGCCGACACGAGCCATCGCATCATCGCCGATCCGGTGCTGCCGGTGGATGACGAGCGGCAGTTGCGCGTGCTTCAGATGGAGAACCAGGTGCTGCGAATCAAGTCGCGCGCCACGGTAGCGGCCGAGCGCGGGATCGAGCGAGTTCAGGAGGAGTTGGACAAGGTTGATCGGGAGGCGGGAGCGTCGAGACAGGAGGTGTAGAGTCGTTGCTTGTCGTAAGAGCAAGCGCGCAAGTCTGGTGACCAGTGAGGGGCAGCATGTGGGACCGCATCTGGGCGGAATGGCTACCGCCTCCGAGCAGGAAGTGGTTTGGCATGGCGGTTGCGGTCGCCGTAGTCGGCTGGGTTACGCGCTCGGCCGTCAGGGGCATGCTGCCGGTGGTCGTGCGCGCGCCGCTGGCAATCACAGCGCTGGCGGCGATCTGCATGCTCCTACTCTACGCGTTGGTTGTCGCAGCTCGTGCACGGCCTGAGGTCGTCGAGAGACACGAAGCAGAGGACAGACGTGGTAGCATCTGGCAGATAGTGGCAGCAGCAAGCCAGTGGCTCGCTGACCTCGCCTGTGAGCTGAATACCGAGGGTCTGCCTCGGAGAGCATATGCGGTCATGGGCGAGCTGTTCTACTGCGTTCCGCAGGCACTTGCGGCGAGCTCCCAGTACCATCGGATCGCCCTGTTTGAGCCGACCGTGAGCAAAGCCGGGGACACCGAGCTGAGGATAACGCGGCACGCGGGGTTCTCGTCGGACTCGTATGCGGAGCGCCTCCGACTGCCGCTGGAGAAAAGCGTAGCCGGGCTTGCCTACACGAGGGGCAAGAGCTACAGAACCGGAGACGTGCTGAAAGACCCGAACTGGCTCAGGGTTGAGGATGATCCCCAGAAGTACCGAGCTTTGCTGTGTGCGCCCGTGGTCGCAGGTGACAGGGTGTTGGGAGTCCTAAGCGTCGACTCCACCGAGGTGGACGGTTTCACCGAGGAAGACGAGCTGGGCCTGGGCATCTTCGCCCGTCAGGTGGCTGTTATCATTACACTGCTCGAACAGCACCGTATTGTGAAGACGAACCAAAAGGGGGAAAATGTGTCTGTAGAGAAGGAAGAGCCAGAGGGAGTCGGAGGAGAGGAGGTGATCTCGGATGGCGATGGGGGCTAGGCGATCAGACGTTTCTCGGGACGAAAAGCCTACCGCGTTCGACGCGGCTCGACTGGCGTACGAAGGTCGGATCGACAAGCAGCAGCTGTGCGAGATCCTCCTTGTGGGCCGGTGCAAGAAGGACTTCGTGCGGCGCGTGAGTGCAAACGGCAAGAACGGGAAGAACCAGTAGGTTCGGCGCCCAGGGCTATGAGTGGCTTGTAGATGACCCCGGCAAGACTGTCGGGGTCATCGCTGTCGATGCGCTGTCCACGACGGAATCGTAGGTTGACCGTTAGGTAGAGGCGAATTGCTGAGGGTCAAGATGCTTCGACTCCGAAGCGCCCCGAAGCGACGCACAGAGGCGACGACATGAGCGCGACAGATGGAGGGACAGATCGCCCACGCGAGTCGCTGGTGACGTTGATACCGCGGCTGGCGAAGTTCCTGTGGCATCTGGTGAGGGACCCGCGGGTGCCGTGGACGGTGAAGGCGGCGCTGGCCGGGTTGGCGGCGTATCTGGCGACGCCGATTGACATCATCCCGGACTGGATTCCGGGCGCTGGCTATCTCGATGACGCGCTGCTGCTTGCGTTCGTGGTGAGCTATGTCCTCGCCCGCGTTCCCATGGACGTCGTCAGGGAGCACTGGGGGGAGGATGTCGAGGTGCTGGAGCGGTTGAAGGTGGGGAGGAAGAAGAAGGGCAAGGAACGGCCGTAATCCGCCGGAGGCGGACAAGTCCGCAGATTACGCAGATGGCACAGATGGCATTCGCCTGCGGCGAATGCTGAGAATGTAGGGCGACCCACCGGGTCGCCCTTTCTGTTTGGGCGGAACAGCGGGCAGGAGACAAGTCGCCCGAGGCGACCAAGGCTCCTGCCCTACGAGACAGGATCCACTGCGATCAACAGGAGGGAGAACCGATGTCAGACACCCCTGATACCCCGAACGGGGAGCAGGAGACCACACCCGAGGCGTCCGCGGAAGAGCGGACGCCTCAGCTTTTCCCCGATGATGCGCCGGAGGGGAAGTCACCCGCACGGCCCGCCGCACAGCGGTCAGCCAAACCGGCTGAGTACTACTGGCGGCGGCAGGCGGAGAAGCTGGAGAAGGAGCTGGCGGCCCTGCGCGCGGAGCGCGAGGCCGAGCTGAGCCGGACCACCCGCGATCGGGACGAGGCGGCGGCGCGAGCGACGGAGGCCGAGTGGCGCGCCGAGCGCCTCGATCTCTTCGCCCGCTCCGCGCTGCCGACCGAGCTGCTCGACCTGGTGCCCGAAGGCGACCCCGAAACGGTCGCCGCCTACGTCGAGAAGCTCAAGCCGATCGCGGAGAAGCTGTCCCGCCCGCGCCCGCGCGGGCTGACCAACACCAATCCCCCGAACCCGGCCGGCCGGGATGAGGCGCGGCTCGAGCGCCTCGCCGCGGAGGCGGCACGGGGAGACCGCCGCGCGCTGCGCGAGTACGCGCATCTGCGGCAACGGACGAAGTAACCACAGATTGCGCAGATTACACAGATGTGGCAGGGGCAAGCCCCTGCCGAACAGGCAACAACGAATCCGACAGGAGCATGCGAATGCCATTCAATGGACTGGCGACATACGACAACTTCGAGGGGATCGGCGAGGACGTGTCCGACCTGGTCGCGTTTCTCGCGCCGTTCGAGACACCGCTGCTCGACGTGGTCGGCGTGGGCGATCATCCCGCCACGAACGTGAAGCACGAGTGGTTGGAGGACACGCTCAACCCGACGACCGATGTGGTCTCGACCGCGGTGGCGTCGGCGACCGGACAGACCGGCGTCAATGTCGCGCACTCGACCTATTTCCGCATCGGCGACGTGGTGCAGATGGACAAGGAAGCGATGTTGGTCAACTCGGTGTTCGATGCGAGCACCATCGGGGTGACCCGCGGCTATGGCGCGACCGCGGCGTCCGCGCACACCATCGGCTCGACCGTCACCATCATCGGCAACGCCGCGCTCGAGGGCGAGGACACCGATGAGGACCGCACAACTCTCCAGGTGCGCAAGCAGAACTGGTGCCAGATCATGAAGGTCGGCGTGAAGATCTCCGGCACCGCGCAAGCGGTTGGTTGGATTACAACCGGGGACAAGATCGCCGACGCGAAGGTGATGCGGCTGCGCGAGCTGCTGCGCGACCTGGAGAAGACGGTGCTGCTGGGCCGCACCGATGTTGCGACCATCGGGTCGGACACGGCGCGGCGCAGCATGGCGGGCATCGTCTGCTCGCTTGCGACGAATGTCATGAGCACGGCGACGCTGACCGAGTCGGCGCTCGGCAACCTGCTCCAGTTGTGCTACAACCAGGGCGGCCGCGATGTTGATCTGATCGTGGCGCCGCCGAAGCAGAAGCGCATCATCTCCGGCTGGAACAGCAGCCGCGTTCACGTGACCGATGACGCGAATGCCTATCGCAACGTGGTCGAGGTGTACGAGAGCGATTTCGGCTCGCAGCGGGTCATCATGAACCGCTGGCTGCCCGACGACACGCTTCTCGCGCTCGACTCGAACCGCATCAAGGTGGTGCCGCTCAAGGGACGTTCGTTCCAGTACGAGGAACTCGCCAAGGGCGGCGACTACCAGCGCGGGCAGATCGTGGGCGAGTACACGCTCGAGCTGCGCAACGAGAACGCCCACGGGATGATGGTCGGACTGGCATAACGGCCGGAATCCGCAGATTCATCCGCCTCTGGCGGATTACGCAGATTGCACAGATAGGGCGGGTGCGAATGCGCCCGCCCTTCTGGCGAATGCGAAGCGTGAAGCCGTTTCTCGCCTCCTCCCCCGCCGGGACGCGATTGCCGCGTCCGGCCTGCGGGCCCGTCCGCCCCAGCGGACGGGCCCGCACCCAGACATGACGGGAACCCGCTGAGGGGCTCCCCTACGGCGACGGCGAATACCCGGTCGGAGGCATGATATGATCTTCGACTGTCACGTGCATCTGCCATCGCCCGGCCTCGGACGGACGTGGGAATGGCAGCCGTTCACGCCCGACCTCGAGGCGGCGGTGCGATACCTGCGGCAGTGCGGGGCGGACCGCGCCATCGCCAACTCTATGCGGGGCGAGGTGGCGACGACGCCGGAGGAGATGATCGCCGGAAACGACGAGGCAGTCGCGGCGGCGAAGGCGCACCCGGAGATGTTCGTGCCGGCGTGTCTGGTGAACACGAGCCTGGGTGACGCCGCGGTCGCGGAGATCAGGCGATGCCATGACGAGCTTGGCATTGTCTGGATCGGCGAGCTGTGCGGATACGCGAGCGGGTATGGCTATGACACGCCCGCGTTCGCGAGGGCGATCGAAACTGCGACCGAGGTGAACATGGTGGTGCAGATCCACTCCGAGGGAACCGAGATGGATCGCATCTGCGCGGAGTTTCCGCGAACGACCTTCGTGCTGCCCCACCCGGGCGACTCGCCGAAGGAAGTGGTTGAGCGATGCGAGCTGGCGGCGAAACACAACAACCTGTATCTCGATCTGTGCGGGCACGGCGTGCAGCGGATGGGCGTGCTGGATCTGGCGGTGCGGTGCGCGGGGCCGGACCGGGTGCTGTTCGGGAGCGACTACACCATCAACGACCCCGCCGCCATCATCGCCACCATCAAGGCGTCGTACCTGAGCGATGAGGTGAAGGCGAAGGTGTTGGGTGGGAATGTGGTGAGGATGCTGGAGGAGCGAGGGGTGTGCAGTCCGCAGCGGGTGCAGGCAGCCCCAGAAGGGGTGTGATGGTATACGCGCTTGACAGTGGTGGTATAATGTGGGAACAAGGTAGCCGTGGGCCGAACTGGTTGCCTTGAGTCTGTTGGCGGGGAGCCCGAAGCGCAAGCTGACCCAAAGCCACGTGGACCGCCACCACATGCGTCTGCTAACACACTCTGCTATGCAGCCCTGCTGTGTTTCGGTCCGAAGGCGGTATGCCACCCATCTGTGTGTAGGCTAAACTGGTGGCTTCGTCGCACTACTGGCACAGGATTCGGACGAGTTGGTAGGAGTATATCGCCGCGAGCAGTAGGATGTCGTTCGCACAGCCCGAACAGACGATGGACAGAAGTGCCATACGGGGAGGATGAGGGAGCATGGCTGGACGCAGACGGGATTTCGTCGTTCATTTCCTGATCGCGAAGGATGGCAACCAGTACTCGGCGTTGTGCTACGAGTACAACGTTGCCACTTCGGCAAAAACGGTCCAGGGTGCTTTCCGCGACCTGATGAGCGCGACCATCGCTTATCTCGAGTCGTTCCTCGAGCGCGGGGAAGAGCCCGAACCGAGGCAAGCGAGTCGAGGGTTGCTTCTGGAGTTTCTGGACCTCGATCCTGACAAGGCGTCGTTCACCAGAGAGGAAGTCGAGAAGCTCTTGGCGTGCTGCCACGGAGGTGCTGCGCGCTTGCGGGCGCCACTGGTCTACTACTTGGACCAGAAGCGCTTTGCGACGCCGCTCTCCAAGGCGATGGTTAGCCCACGCACGGGTAGTTATCCGGTGGCCATCTGTCATGCCTAGCGGCAAGCTCCGCAACAAGTCGAGCAGACAGGTCGCGGAGCTGTTGCGGCACCACGGCTTCACCCTCGAGAAGTCCGGCCCTCATGAGAGGTGGATGCATCGCTCCGGGGAGCGGCCTCCTGTGATAGTGCCCGCGAACCGCGACGCGATTGCTCCGAAAACGTTGCTTTCGATCCTCGAACAGGCGGGTATACCGAAGGACGAAGCGCGGGGGTTCTGGGGCGGATAGTGAGTTAGCAAGGAAGCAGGGCAAGTCGGAGAGATGTGGATTGCGGCGGACACCGGTTGGTGTCCGCCGCTTGCATTTACGGGCAGGAGACACGCTCCTGCCCCACGTGTTTATGGAGGAGTGCGTGGACATCGTTATCTATACCGAAGGCCTGCCGTTCGAGGGTCGCACGCCCTTCGAGCGGTCGCTTGGAGGGTCGGAGAGTGCGATGGTGTTCATGGCGCGCGAGCTGGCGCGGCGCGGGCACCGCGTGCGCGTCTACTGCCGATGCGAAAGACCCGGCGAGTACGATGGGGTCGCGTACCACGACCTGACGGAGTTTGGCGAGTTCGTCGAGACGGGCGACTGCGATGTGTTTGCGTGCTGCCGGCATCTGCGCGGGCTGACCGCGCCGATCCGCTCGAAGGCGAACGTGCTGTGGAACCACGACGTGATGGTGAAGCCGGTAGCCGGCCACGTGATGTCGTTGATGTACAAGCTCGACCGGTTGTTCGTGCTGTCGCAGTTCCAGAAGCAGCAGTTCCAGCGACAGCTCGACGTGCCCGATGAGCGCTACCTCGTGACGCGCAATGGTGTGGACCTGGCGCTCGTGGATGAGAGCATCGCCGGTGTCGAGCGGGATCCGAACCGGCTGATGTACACGAGCCGCCCGGAGCGCGGGCTCGACGTGCTGCTGACGATGTGGCCGGAGATGAAGCAGCGCCGGCCGGAGCTGCGGCTGGCGATCGCGCATTACGAGAACCCGGGCGCGGACGCGCAGATGGCGGAGTACATCGGGACGCTGAGACGCGTCGCCGAGCAGTTGCCCGAGGTCGAGTTCCTCGGCCCGCTTAGTAAGAAAGACCTCTACCGTGAGGTCGCCGGTTCGGCGCTGGTGGTCTACCCGGCAGCGTTTCCGGAGGTGAGCTGCATCAGCATGATCGAGGCGGCGGCGTGCGGCACGCCGGTGGTCACGTCGCGCTACTGCGCGCTCAAGGAGACGGTGGCCGACGGCGAGAGCGGGGCTCTCATCCCGGGAGACCCGCGCGGCGAGGAGTACCAGCGGGCGTTCGTTGACGCGGCAGCCGGTCTGCTCGAGGACCAGGTGCGCTGGCAAGCGATGAGCGCGGGCGCGCGAGCGCGAGTCGAGAAACGATACCAATGGAAGGACATCGCGGCCGAGTGGGAGGGGGTGTTTGAGGAACTCGTTACGCAGGAGCTTGCTCCTGCCACTGATACACGGGAAGCAAACGGCGGGGTTCTTCGCTGCGCTCAGAATGACAGGCGGAGAGGACGCCAGACGCTTTCCGTCTGCATGATCGTGAAGGATGCGCAGGGGATGCTCTATCGCTGTCTCGATAGCGTGAAGCAGATCGCGGATGAGATCATCATCTGCGACACGGGGTCGGCCGATCGGACGCTGGAGATCGCCCGCGAGTACACCGACCAGGTGTGCGAGATCCCGTGGGAGGACGATTTCTCTGCCGCCCGCAATCGAAGCATCGAGAAGGCGAGCGGCGACTGGATCCTGTGGCTCGATGCGGACGAGTACCTGGTCGGCGGGGAGCAGCTTAGCAAATACCTGCGCGACAACATGTACAACGGTTACGTGGTCCGCCAGCACCATCATGCCCTCGACGCCGAGTTCAAGCCCGATGTGCCGGTGCGGCTGTTCCGCAATGATCTGGGGATTCGCTTCTTCGGGTGCGTGCACGAACACCCGGAGACAGCGCTGAACGAGGGCGTGAAGCCGGCGGTGATTCTTAGCGATGTGCACATCGTGCACGACGGTTACGTGACCGAGGCGATCCGTCGCAAGCGCTTCCTGCGCAACCTGCCGATGGTGATGAAGGACCGGAAGCTGAACCCGACGCGGCGGCTCGGGCTGGTGTTCCTGGCGCGGGACTACATTCATCTGGCGCGGTATGAGCTGGAGCGCACGCACGGGCAGATGACCGAGCGGGCGCGGAAGTACCTGGAGCGCGCGGTCGCGGTTCACCGGGAGAACTTTCGGTCATCGGACGATCCGCTCTACAGCTACAGCTTCCCGCTGTATCAGTCGGCGCTGGAGCTGATGGGCGAGGGGTTCGAGCTCGGCTACTTCCTCGCCCTGAGTGGAGAGCCCATGCGCGAGCTCGGCGCACAGTCCGTGCAGCGCGTCCGCGTCGCCGACGAGGGCGAAGCGCGGGAGTTCCTGGGGCGGCATCTGGGGGAGTTGATCGAGGAATCGCAGGACGACAACGAGTTTCCGTTTGACGAGGACATGTAGCTCAGGAGAGAGCGATGCCTTACTCCATACCGAATGATGTTCGAATGCGAGCGGTGGGGATGACGGCGGATGTCATCCCCGATGTTTCGTCCACCAGCCTGAACCTGACCACCTGCATCGCCGAGACCGATGCGGAGATTGACGAGGCGGCGCTGACCAGCGACTACGTTGTGCCGTTCGATCCGGTGCCGGAGCGCGTCGCGCATCTGTCGGCAATCGGCGCGCTGGCGCGGGCGAGGCGCGGGCTGCAGGCCGGCAACCAACCGAGCGCCGAGCCAGATCCGTACCGCCAGGAGTTCGAGGCGGGGCTGGCGGCGCTGCGCGCGGGGAAGCTGCCGGACAGCGATGTGGTGACGAGAGACGACCAGCAGGAGTGAGGGAACGACGGGGCAGGAGACACGCTCCTGCCCCACGGGAGGCCCCCTATGGCGCATCCACAATCGAGTCGGTTTGTTCCGATACGCGAGGCGGTGGTGGCGGTGCTGGCGGCGGCGCCGGAGCTGGCGGAGGTGAAGGTGATCGTGCGGGACCGGGAGGCGTTCGCGCGATTGCCGGCGAGCCAGCATCCGGCGATCGGGGTGTTCTTCGCCGACGCCGTCGGGGCGGAGCGGCCGCGCTGGGCGAGCAACCGCCGCGATCACAGCTATCAGCTCGAGGTGCAGACGGCGGTGCGATCGCTGGAGAGCGCGCAGGCAAGCGAGGACTTGCTGCTGGGATACGTAGAGGCAGTCGAGGACGCGCTGCGCGCGGCGCCGACGCTGGGAGGGCTGGTGCGGGCGATGGCGGTGAACCTGGTGCGGCGCTCGCGCACGAAGGTCGAGTCGTACTGGCATTCGCAGGCGGTGCTGCTGGTGATCGCGGAGCAACGGACGGCCTAACGGCAAGTCATCCGCAGATGAACGCAGATGGACACGGATGGCCGCCTTCGGCGGAACGGCAGAGGGAAACCGCAGAGGCGCGGAGACGCAGAGGAAAGGAACGACAATGGCCGATCAGATCGGTTTGCTTGGGTCGGTGGGGCTGGCGCTGGAATCGTCGTGGGGGCTGCCGGTTGATGCGACGACGTATCTGGAGGTGATGCACGCGGACGTGCGGCCGGTGGTGCAGCACGAGATCCCGCAATCGGTGCGCGGGACGCGGGCGCGCCGGGGCGTGCGGCGAGGCGGGATGGTGTGCGCGGGGCCGCTGAGCTTCGACGTGTGCGCGGGCGCGGTGGGCGAAGTGCTGAAGGCCGCCTTCGGGACGGTGACCACGACGCTCGTGGCGTCGTCCGGGCCGGGGAGCATCTACCAGCACACATTCACGCGGTGTGACACCACGTTTTTGCCATCGCTCACGGTCGAGCAGAACATGGGCGGGCTGAAGAGCCGCCGGGTGGCCGGGGTGCGGGCGAACCAGCTCACGCTTTCGCTCGCGCCAGGCCGGACGCTGGTGGCGGACGTTGATTGCCGCGGCCGCGAGGAGACGCTGACGAACCCGACGAGCGCGAGCTACGCGACAGATGAGCCGCTGCACTACAACGGATTCACGGCGGAGATAGGCGGAGTAGGGAGCGAAGAGGTCGAGGAGTTCCTCATTCGCATCGGCAACGGGCTGGTGGACAACGTCTGGTCGGCTGGCGGGGCCGGCTTGCTTACTAGGCTGCCGGCGGGCGCGTTCTCGGTGGGCGGTCGGTTCGCCATGGCATTCACCTCGACCGACGCGCACGAGGACTTCGTGAAGGGCGAGCCGACGAGTCTCCGCCTCAAGGTGGCGGGCCCCGCGCTCATCGGGACGTGGGGGTATGGAGTCGAGCTGGAGCTGCCGAAGGTGCGCTACTTTTCCGCCGACGCGCCGCTGGTGCCTGGGCGGTTGGTGTACGACATCGCGTTCGAGGCGTTGCTGGACACGAGCCAGTCGCCTGCGCTCGATGCGCGGTGCCGGCTGTGGAACGGGCGGATGAGTTACTGAGCCGACGGCATCACCGCAAAGACGCGAAGAACGCAAAGAGGTCGCGGCAGGAATGCCGCTCCCACAAGGAGCCGGCGATGAACGGGACGGATGCGAAGCAGATGGATCTGAGGGTGATGGGTGTGTGGGGGAAGCAGGTGCGCGTGGAGTTCGGCGATCGGTATGAAGAGGTGTGGCTTCAGACGATGGGGGACCGGACGGAGGCGCTGGAGCGCGGGCACGAGGCGATGCAGCGGAAGCTGCTCGAGTTCCGGCCGGGCAGCGAGCGGGCGGAGGCGCTGAAGCAGGCGCTGATGCTGGCGCCGCCCGAGGATGTGGCGGAGCTCGCGCTGGCGGCGGAGCGGTCGGAGATCGAGGCGAAACTGCGCCGCGAGCTTGCTGATCCGGTGCGGCCGCGGCAGGATCGAGCGGCGGGTGAGAGCGATGAGGCGTTCGCGCGACGGCGCGCGGAGCACGAGCTGCGGTGCCGAGAGATCGGTCTCGAGCGGACGGCGAAGCTGGAGGAGATGCTCGGAGCGCGGCGGCGGGAGCTGATGGGTCTGCCGCGGGAGGAGCTGGCGGAGAAGGCGTTCCCGCGGCGGGTGGACGTGGAGTGCTGGAACGCGTTTGCGCGGAGCTGCGATGATTGGGTGCTGCTGCGCGCGGTGCGGCGCGCGGACGATCACGAAACGGCTTACTTCGACGACATCGCCGAAGTGCAGGCCCTGCACGTGGTGCTGAAGGAGCAGCTCCGCCGCGCCTATCGCGAGCTGGAGCCGGCGGAGGGGAACGACCTCCCAAAACCCTCAGCCGCCGGAGCGACTTCCGGCTGAACGATCTCATCTGCCGCCGCTACCCTGGCGCGTACAAGCATCCGCTCGATCCAGAGTTACTGCGCCTTCCCTGGTGGTTGAAGGAAGCGATCGCGATGGTGGACGGGACGGCCTAACCGCAGAGGCGCAGAGGCGCGGAGTGCAAGGAGACAGCTGATGTCTGCTTCTGACTTCTCGTTGCTTGATAGCAAGTCAATCGAGCCGTTGATCGGGCGTTCGTCGTCTCTCGACAGCGCGGCGGAGACGATGCTGGCGGCGTCGCGAACGATGCTCACGGCGGCGACGGCGCTTGCTTCCGGCATTGGCGTGTCGGGCGTGCGGGAGCGCGAGCTTACGGCCGAGGCGGTGGAGGTTGGGGTGCTGCGCGCGCTACGGCGGGATACCGTCTTCGGCGGGGATAGCGACACCGGCAGCGCGCTCTCTCTGCTCCGCACGCCGAGGGATACCGGCCTTCAGGGCGCGGGCTATGGGCGGCTGGGGGCGAGCGTGACCGGGCAGGGCGCGCGGGCGCAGCTCTACGGGACGATTGGCGGCGCGCTCGGCTACGCGGTGGGCGGGCCGGTCGGCGCGATCCTCGGTGGAATGCTGGGCGGGCTCTTCGGCGGGGATGATGAGGACGAAAAGGCGCGCCAGCAGCAGCAGCGCGAGTGGCTGAACCCGCCGGAGTACTTCGAGATCCAGTCCTATCTCTATAACCTGCAACAGGCCTATGCCGCGACCGGCGTGGTGCGGCGCGGCGGATCGCTCGCCGGCGCGGCGCGCTCGTTCGGGTTGGGATACGGCTCCGCCCGGCAGGTGGTGGTGAACATGTCGCCCGGCGCGGTGCAGATCACGGGCCAGAGCGAGGAGAGCGGCGAGCGCGCGGCGCGGGCGTTCGCGGGCGCGCTGGGGAGAGTGCTGCGGCTGAACAGCGTGGTGGTGCCGGCGGCGGGGCTGGGAGGTGATGTCTGATGCCCAAGTCGCCGATGCGCCAGACCCACTTCCAGTGGTTCAGCGATGATGCGCCGCCCTCGAGCTGCTCGCCGCTGCGACGCGAGGACAGCAACCTGGCGTCGGCGGCGCCCGGTGCGCACATGCTGCTGCGCGTGCAGTCGCAGCACCGGGGGATCCACAGCGACGCGGTGGCGCGACAGCTCCACTACCGCAAGGTCGGCACGAACGTCTGGCGGCCAGTCGGGTCGTTCGCGGTGCCGCCCTATGAAGCGCCGCTGTTCTACCCGAGCACGTGGTTTGTTGACGGGCAGGCAATCGGCAGCCAGCGACTGACCACTCCGACGGACGCGACGACGCTCGACTTCATGGGCGGGCAGGCGAAGCAAAGCGATACGGACACGGGGACGCTCGCCTACGGCCCCAAGGATTTCAGCGAGGACCTGTTCTCGCTCTGGGTTCACCCGAGCGTCCCCGCCGGGCTCGACCTCGAGCTGCGGGTGACCCGTGCGGGACAGCCATACGAAAGGTACTCGCTCTATCCGCGGCTGACGGTGGCGGGATACGCGCCGAGCGAGATGGAGGTGAAGGCGAACCAGCTTGCGGCAGAGACGCGGCCGCTGGCCCAGCTCCACTTTAAGCGAGATGGCTTCTGGTGGGATCTGTCCGACCGGCTGCTCTTTCCGCTGACGATCACGCGCCGGCTGAAAGCGGTGACGACGGCGGACATCACGCTCGACAACGCGGATGGGATGCTCGCCCGCGCCAACCGCGTAAGCAGTTGGAACTGCGACACGTCGAGCACTTTCGACCCATTGCTGGACGAGGGGCGGATCGTGCGCTTGCGGCAGGGACTGGAACTGCACCCGAATCTCGCTTACGCCCTCCCCTATTCGTGCGACCCGCCGCCGACCAGGCCGCAGACGCTGCGCGGAACGGAACTGACAGATGGCGGCTTCGGGCAGACGAGAAACGAGCTCGATGACGCGTGGGTGGGGTGGCAGGGGCAGACCGCGACGGTGGTGTTCACGCTCTCGCCGGCGCGGCACGTGCATTCGGTGGCCGCGAGTCTGCTGAGCCGCACGGCCGCGGATATCATGCTGCCATCATCGGCCTCGGTGACGCTGATCGGCAGCAGCGGCGCGCTCACCGCGGCGCTCGCCGCAGATCATCTCCGCGATGATCCCGCGGGGCGCAGGCAGTACGTCTACGCGCTCGATCTGAACCAGCGCGATGTCTCGCAAGTGATCCTCGAGTTCCATCCGAAGCCGGGCAACGCGTGGGTGCAGCTTGACGAGGTGGCGATCTGCGACGCGTCAACGACGGCGGACTGGCTGAAGACGACCTTCACGGGCGTGCTGGGAGATGAGATCACCGAGCAGGCGGCGGACCGGGCGGTGATCCAGCTCGGACAGGTGCGGGATATGAGCAAGCGCCTGGCCGACCTGTTCATCGAGGTGTTCGATCACTATGAGGATAGGCCGCTCGAGGATATAGTCGAGGATCTGGTGACGAACCCCATCTACGAGGCCGCGATCGCGGCTGCCGATTACACGCTCGACGCGAGCGGCTTCACGATGCCGAAGTGGAGCGAGCAGAACGCGAGCGTGCTGGACGCGTGCGCGCAGCTTGCGAAGATGATCGGCTGGACGTTCGAGGCCGATGACGAGGGCGTGTACCTGCTGCACGATCTCGAATGGTCGGCGCAGACGGGAGAGGAGACGTATCTCGCGGGGCGCGAGCTGCTGGGGTGGGCGCCCTCGGTGTCGGGGATCAACCTGCGCAACCGGATTGCGGTGAAGAGCCGCGACGCGCGCAACCGTGAGATCAGCGTATCGGTGGAGGACGGGCAGAGCATCGCGCGCTATGGGCCGCGGCTGTTTACGGTGTTCGAGCCGACGATGCGGACGGCGGGCCTGGCGCGGCAGTTGGCGAACTCGATCCGGCGCGACTATAGCTGGGTGCAGCCCAGTGGCGCGGGCGTGATGGCGGGCGATGTGTTCATGCGACCGGGGCGGGTGGTCACGGTGGTGCACAGCGGCTGCACGCACTCCGGCCCCGATCAGCTCTACCGCGTCGAGGCAGTCGTACACAGGCAGACCGGCCATCGCTATGGCGCGGACACGATGAGCCTGGAGCTGCGGGGCTACCGGCCGCGCGTGCCGTACGCGCCGGGCAGCCTGGTCGCGCAGCCCATGCAGAACGCGGTGCAACTCAACTGGTCGCCCGATCCGGATGATCCGAGCGTGGTCGGCTACCGCGTGTTCGACGCGCTGACAATGACAGGGACGTACTCGCAGGTGGCGAGCGTCGGTGCGCCGCCGGCGATCGTGACCAGCCTGGCGAACGGGCAGACGTACTGGTTCAAGGTGGCAGGCTGGTCGCAGAACGACGCGCTGGGCGAGTTCGCCGGGCCGGTGCCGTGCGCGCCTCAGAGCGGAGGAGCGCCGGTGCAGGCAGAGGTCGCCTGGCAGCCGCAGAGCCTGACCGCGACGCTGGTCCAGGTGTGGGGGATGCAGCGGCCGCGCTTGAGCTGGACGCCGCGGCAGCCGGCCCCGCAGAACACCTGCTACAACATCTACCGCTCACAGGTGAGCACCGGGCCGTTTTCGATGATCGCCACACGCACCCACCCCGGCACCGACCCGGTGATGTGGATTGACTACGGGACCCAGCGCTTGCAGGGCGACCTCTACTACGAGGTGACGTTCTACAACCCGAGCGAGGGGTTCGAGAGCTGGCCGAGTTCGCTGGCGCAGGTGGTGGTGTAAGGGGACGGTGCGCATGCAGAGACATGCGCACCCTACAGGACGGAGGCATCCCATGAGCGATGCACTGATGCCGGCACTACGGCCGGATCTATACGGACAACTGGCGGCGACGGATGCGTATCAGGGCCGGGCGCGGCGGTTGTTCGAGCGCGGCCAGGTGGCGGCGGTCGAAGGCAATCAGGCCGATGTGCGCGTCGGCTATGACGCGCGGGGCAACGCGCTGGAGCTGAAGCAGGTGCCGATCATCTCCGGATACGTGCCCAGCGTGGGCGACTGGGTCTCGATTCAGTACGAAGCCGGCCACTCCGGCGCGCCCTGGGTCACCGGGCCGAGCATGGCCGCGGATGAGACGAGCGACGCAGCGGGCATCGGCGTTTTCCCGGTGCGCGAGGGCGAGCCACCTGACCCGCAGCGGAGCGCGATCTACTTCGACGAGTCGCTGGAGACCTGGCGCGGGTGGGATGGCGCGGAGTGGGTGGACTTCTCGGGCAAGCTGCACAACAGCTTGCCCGACCTCCAGGGCGGAACCGCGGGCGAGTACTACCATCTCACCGAGGACGAATACGGCGCCATCGGCGGGGGCGCCTTCCCCGCGACCGCGGTGATCTACGCGGACGCGAATGGCAAGCTTGCGGGCGATGCGACGAAGCTCAAGTGGACGGGGGGCCAGCTTCAGCTTCCGGCTGGCAGCGCGGCTGCTCCATCGGTGTCGCGCATCGGCTACAGCGATGACGGTATCTTCTTCCCCGCGGATGCGGTGCTCGGTTTCGCTACTACGGGAATCGAGCGTGTCCGAATCAGGGACGATGGGCTCCAACTATTGGGAGGAGCTGGCGGGCCGGGCTATCACCTCATCTTTGCAGGCGACCGGCCTGCACACATCTGGCTCGACCAAGCTCTTGTCGGCACGGGCTATGCAGGGGACCTTTACCACTCGCTTTATGCGGGTGGCAGAACCTTCCGGTGGGGACGCAGCCAAGGTTATTACGACCGGCCAAACTTCGTGGAGTACATGAGGCTTTCCCTTGGCGGAGGAGACACCGATACTCAGCTGCTTGGGCCTATGGGATCGGCGGCTACGCCTGGCCTCGGGTTCATTGCCGATCCCGACTGTGGATGGTATTACGCTGCGACCTACATTGGCGCGGTGTTGGACGGCACGGAGCGGTTCCGCTGGTCGGGCAACGATGTGGGGATGGTGGCGGGGGGCAAGCATTATTGGGACGGAGTTGCGTGCTCTGGGGATACGTGGACAGCCGAGCAGAGCGCGAACTACCTGCTGGACACGGTAGGCGGGACAGCTACCTTCGGTCGCATCGCTGGGCACGTGGGCATCCCAGCGACGGGACGGTTCTACGGCGACGGCGCAGCCTGCTCGGGTGACACCTATCTGCGAGAGCGGGCGGCGAACGTCTGGTGCTTCACTGCCGGGGGCAACGACCAGTTCGAGGTGCGCTCCACTCATCAGTACGGCCGGCCGACGAGCTACGATCCGGCGAACGACGGCGAGTTCAACTTCGAGACCGACGACAATGCTCTGAAGCATCGGGTCGGATCTGTCGTCCACCGCAACGGCCTCTGTATCTACAGCGGTTCCGTGGTGACAGATTCCACTTGGACGGCCGTGGAACGCGCCCTGGATTCGTTCACCATCCCGGCCGCCTACTGGAAGGTCGGGAAGCGGATCGCCATGCGGGCTACGGTTGAGGCGCAGGCTTCAACGGGTAGCGCCGGTGGCATAACCGTCCGTGTCTATATCGGCTCGACGCTAGCGATGGAAAAGAGCATGGCCGCAGCGAGTAGTCTGGGCCGAGGCGGGCATTTTGATTTCGAGATGGATTTCGTCGTGGGGGCGTTGGCTGGCAGCGGCACGACCATCTACCCGTCACGGACGATTCGCTCTTACACGAGCACAGACGGGGCGAGCTTTGGCAACATCCAGCCGGTCGCCGCGCACGAGATGTATCCAATGCGCCCGGCCTTTCCCGGACTGGCGATCAACACTACCGCCGGACAGGCCATATCGGTTGTATATGTCTGCGGCGGCAGCGGAACTTGCACCCTGCTTTTGCAGGGCCTGACGATCTACTCGACGTAAGTGAGGTGTGAAAGCGATGGACCAGCGCGAGGCGACGGAGCCAGCGGCGGAGGAGCTGTCGGAACAGCGGCTGGAGGAGATCAGGCGGCGGCGCTTCCAGGAGCGCGTCGAGCGGGTGCTGGAGGTGATGCGACGCGAGCGGGTGGACTGGCGAGGGCTGCCGTTCATCGGCGCCGACGGGCGCATCGGCGTTCGAGTGGTGCCGGTCGAACTCCCTGCCAGCGGTGCGGAGGGGCAGACATGATGGAATTCCTCATGGTTCTGAAGGAGTACGGCCTCGCCGGGGTGCTGGCCTGGCTGTTCTGGTGGACGCTGCGGCGGATGATCAACTCGCACGACGCGACGGTGAGCCAGCTCAAGGGCCAGCTCGAGACGCAGTGCGAAGCAGCGCGGTCGGCCGGAGAGACCTTCGCGAAGGTGGTCGAGAACCATCTGACCCATGTCATCGGCGCGGTCGAGCGGTTCGACGCGTCACTGTGCCACCAGGTCGAAGACCAACGGCGGTGGCAGGACCAACTGCTGTCCGCGCTCCGCTCGATCACCGATCGCTTGACGGGGGAGAGGAGCGCGACGTGATCAGGAGCAGGGAGTGGGTGGAGTCAACGTTCGGGCGGTTCGCCTGGAAGGATGATCCGGCGAAGCGGGGCGCGATCGAGATCCTGGGCGAGTGGGAGAGGCGCAACATCGTTTCGATTGTCCCGCCGTTCGAGCTGCGGGAAGGCCGCGGCCGGGCGCTATCGGCCATCCGGTGCCACCGGCTGATCGCGCCCGCGCTCACGCGCGCGCTGGAGGACCTGAAGCGGCGCGATCTCTGTCATCTCATCAACACCTTCGACGGGTGCTTCGTGCCGCGGCACATGGGATGGGACCCGAAGCGCGCGCTGTCGCGCCACTCCTGGGGCATCGCGGTTGACGTGAACGCGCGGCTGTTCCCGTATGGCTCCGAGGCGAAGCAGAACCCGCGGCTGGTCGAGGTGTTTACGCGGCAGGGCTTCGCCTGGGGAGGGGAATGGCGCACGCCCGACCCGATGCATTTCGAGGTCGTTGACCTGGCGCAGCCGGCGCGCGCGATCGAGGTGTTCGTTGACGGCGAGCCGGTGGCGGCAGCGGTGCTGCACGATGGCCGGGCGCTGGCGCCGGTGCGGGAGGTGGCGGAGGCGTTGGGCGCGCGGGTGGAGGCGCGCATTGCGGAGGGGGAAGTGCGGTTGTTCACAGCGGGATACGAGCCGTAGGGGCGATTGCTGCAGGCTGAAGCCTGCGGTACCCGGTTTATGTTCACGGCGGGATACGAGCCGTAGCCGTAGGGGCGACGCCATGCGTCGCCCAGCATACCACGGGCGACCCAATGGGTCGCCCCTACCGGAGGTTCACCAATGAAGCGTTACCTGAAGGTGTTCGCATACGCGCAGCGTCTGTTCTGGTTCCTCGAGCTGCTGATCAACCCGCAGCAGGCGGCCGACGCGCTGCTCTCTCAGCCGCGGGTGCAGCGGTGGTTGGAGAAGCAGCCGCCGGAGGACCAGGAGAAGATCAGAGCCGCGGCGCCGATGGTGGTACAAGCGATACTGAGCAGCATCGAGTAGCGCGGCTGACGCCGCGCCGTTGGTGGTGGCGGCGATATTGGCGAGTCTGGGGTGAACGGCACAGCCAACCACAGATGGACCCGCCGGAGGCGGGCAAGCACAGATGAACGCGGATGGGGGCGCATTGCCATGCGCCCCTACAGGAATCCTCCCATGCGGTGCATCTGGGGGATGATGCGGACGTTGGGGAGGTGCTGCTTGGCGATTG
>Ga0315291_10003340_pt1 | contig 20804 bp, 19 predicted proteins | sample YL17G12_20_MG_FD_203070 | JGI IMG/M metagenome (GOLD analysis project Ga0315291, IMG submission 203070) | Sediment microbial communities from Yellowstone Lake, YNP, Wyoming, USA - YL17G12_20 | ecosystem: Environmental > Aquatic > Freshwater > Lake > Sediment | place: USA: Wyoming | collected...
CGGGTTAATCCTGCTGATTGGCGTGGTGATTGTGGAAATGTTTGCCTTTGATGTGATCAAATTCAACTGGATCACTTTCATGCAAGTCCAGACCAATTTCCAGCCCATGGAAGATCCACGACCGGTGGTGACAGATACAATTCCGATCGAGGGTGAAGCTTACAGCCTACTACTGGGAGTTCCCCCAAACCCTGTCGCCATCGATCAGACCTCCATTGAGCGAGGGGCTGAGCTGTACGGGATCAATTGTAGTTTGTGTCATGGGACGGGTGGTAAAGGGGATGGACCGGTGGCTTCCCATTTGGAGAATAAACCTTTTGATCTGACCAGCTTCCCCATCCATTCGTTCACGGATGGTGGTATCTTCTTCACCATCTCCACCGGTGTACCCGGCAAAATGCCCGCTTTGAACGAGAACCTGACAGTGCTAGAGCGTTGGGATATCGTAAATTACGTCAGGACGTTGAAATGATGACTGCTTGCAAGCTCCACGGGGTGAGGAGAAAGAATTATGATCATTCGCCACTTTAAATTTTGGGTAATCCTTTTGGGGTTTGTGCTGGCGGTTTTGGTGATTGGATCGGGTGTAATATTATATATTGGCAGCTGTTCTTACCGTAATAACTGCATGGAAGGTGGACGGGCAGTCTTGGCGCATACACCTATCCCTACGCTGATACCAGTCACTTTGCAGCCGAATGCAACCGTGGTCTCGGTTCCTTCCAGTTCAGAAAACTGCACCGTAACTGCTGAGACGCTCCTATCCGCCTGGGTGATGGCGGGTTCTCCGGAGAACCAACCATTTCAATTTACCGATGCCGACAACATTGTTTGTGAAGCAGCTTTTACAGATGTGCAACCATTGTTTGATCAGTCCAATTTATGGTATCCAGGCGCACTGGCATGCACGTCCTGCCATAATGCGAACCTTTCTGCAGCTAATTCGGCTGGGTTGGACTTGAGCAGTTATGCCGGCGTAATTGCTGGCTCGCATCCCACTGATGGAGAAACCAGTGGTCAGGATATCCTGGGGGGAGGTAATTGGCTGCAGTCCAAACTGTACCAGGCGTTGTTTGTGGACCGTCAGATGCCTTTTAATGCACCTGCGAATGCTGTACCAATTGTGGGACCAATCATCCTGGCAGGTCTACCCCTCAGCGTGGTGAATGCTGCCCCTACTGAAACTCCTTCTGAGGAAGAAGTGGCTCGCCCCAATACCCCTGGAGGAGCAGGCGATGCAATCAACCTCACCGGTGACACTATAACCGGGGAAAAGATATTTGTTGATAACTGCCTGATGTGCCATGGACCTAAAGGTACGGGGAATGTCTTGAACCCAGGCAGCGATGATGGGACCGTACCGCCCCTCAACCCGATTGACTCGACCCTGGTAAGCTCAGATTACCAGACCTATGCCTATAACTTGGATCTCTTCATCCAAAACGGCTCAAGGCCCCCTGGGGTTAACCCTGCGCGCTGGATGCCGCCCTGGGGAGCAGAAAATGGTCTGACTCAACAGCAGCTCGCAGATGTGATTGCTTATATCATCAGCCTGAATCAGTAAATAGACCTCTCACCACCCAGGTGCGCATAGAAAGCGCCCTCCGACCCGAAGGACACTACGTTTTGTGTCATAAGTAAATTACGGGGGTGTGTTAGCTTGAATTATCAAGAATGATCAATATAAAAATTTTGTCGGGGCAAGCTCATCCTTGCGGATACCAGACATTGTGCCCGGATAATTATAATTTTCGTTACCTTATAGGTCACAACCCGGTAATAAATATGCGCAGCAAGTATCGCTTAAAAGTGACCAGGTGAACTACCTCTGAATAATTGGTTTTGCTATTATTCCTTCTTCATCAAGTGCGATAGTTCCACCTTTTTCTCTACCCGACCAATGATCGTATCCGATCCAAGCCAAGCCGATACCCAATAGGAAGGCACCGATAATGGAAAGAATATACACAGGCGAATAAACGAGGAGAGCTATTGCTGAGCTAAACATGAATATCGGCCATCCGATGATAATCAGTATTCCAGACCAGGGTATGATATATGTGAACGCAGGAGAGTTATCCCGAACAGTATGAATCCCACCAGCAGGAACAGGACAAACAACCCGTCTATGATTATTACGGATGGGTAGGCATTTATTGCATTAAGTGTCTCTGGTGCTAGCCGAGCCAGCACTGGAGCATTAAAACCGTAATCGCTGGACACCGAGTAAAAAAGTGTGCCAAAGAATATTAACAGGGAACTCACCAAACCTAAGCGTCCAAATTGTGTGGAATGAGATGCATAGATACCAGGAAGACCCAATAAGAGGAAAGCAGCAAAGAACAGTAGAAGCCAATGGGTAATAATGAGCCTGGACTCTAGCGCAAGAATTGTCTGTTGGGTTTCTTGAGATGGGTGAATTGGCGTACCCAAACCGAGAAACAAACCCGCCAGAATCAAAGACAACCGTTTCCATCGGACCGAATTATTTTTAGACATTTTTTCTCCCTCCTAGTATATACAAGTCTGCAATTTTCCCCATCAAACCAGATATATTATATCTCAATTATCTATAATTATCCATGTTCAAGCACGGGTAATGCTTTACATACATGAATATATATAAAAAAATCGAAATTATTACTTTAGGGAGCAACATATAGCAACCGCAGGTATGGTCTTAGACAAATATGGGGGCGTTATTTCCCATAAAAGGTGGAATTATAGGGAAAATAACTTCCATCCACGAATAAAACTCACGAATACACGAATAAAGCCGGTGTGGGCAATATTCGCGTATTCGTGAGCTACATATGTTTAGTTTGTCTCTCTAAAGAGAAAATGTCTTCGTGGGTGATCTTTTTTAGTGCATCGGCCAGAATGCAGGCAGGAAGATGCGCAGCAGGGTATCCCCGACCAGCGCCAGGATGAATAAGCCTCCTAAAAGGCGATTATGGTTGAAGTTGAAGGCTGAGAAGTAGGTTGGCCAAATGGGGTATCCCGGTGGAGGGGTCTCTGGGCGCGGCTTGGAAAGGACTTTTATGGATGTGATCAGCCGCTTGCTGGCGAAAAATATGACCAGCATCAATGGAGTAAAGTAGCGTGGGATGAAAACCAAGTAGAGCACCACCAGGTAGATCAGCACCAGGATGGCGATATTAACGTATCGAGCGGCGGTCTCACCGATCCGCACCGGAAGAGTCCCGACGCCCTTTTTGGCGTCCTCCTTCATCTTATCAATGTGCTTGCCAACGTTGATACTAACCACACTCAGACCAAATGGCACACCTGCCAGGGCGACATTCCAGATGTTATCCAAATTGCCTTTTGGCAGCGCGAGCACAATATAAACACCGGCTACCATGATCGGACCCCAGATGAGGAAGATGAAGAGTTCTCCCAGACCGAAGTATTTGAGCGGGTAGGTATACAGCAGCAGGATCAGGGCGCCAAAGGCAAAGAAGCCGATCACGATGGGGTCAAAGTGAGTATAGAAGAGGGCGTATACCCCAGCCAGGAAGGCAATCACCCCGCTTATCATAAACCAACGCAATTGCTGGGGTTTGGTCCAAAAACTCTGGACCAGGGGGTGAACCCCGTATTGGGTGCGGAAGTAGTTGTCTTTGTCCACGCCGCGACTGTAATCCGTGTAGTCGTTAAGCAGATTATTGGTGCCGTGTGCAATGAAGAGACCCAAGGTGAGGATAAGCCAGGGAAAGAAAGAAAAATAGTGATCGCGTAATGCCAGCAGCCCGGCAATCACGCAGGTGTAGACGGTCACTAACGTTACCCCCGAGCGGGTGGCAATAAGCCACTTGGAGACGATATCCAATTTATCCCACTCGTCCTTATTATCCATTTTGACCAGGGTCCAAATGGCGGTTTTCCACATGGTAAAGTTAATGTTCATGATATTACTCTCCTTTTTGGCGAAGGTCTTAAGATATTTGCACTCCCCATCAATAAAAAAACAGTAAAAAGGATAAAACTTGGTAAATATTTTACCAATATATATAACACCATTATAGGTGTAGGGTTCACCTATTTAAATTAATTTCTAATGAGATTTATGGCTTTGCGAACGAAAGTCAATTATATAAAATATTCCCGCTGATGGACCTTTCCTGGAAACACTTAGGATAAGATTAATTCAAGCAGGATTGTAAGCTGTGAAGTAATTTCAATTCCTTCACAATGATCGATGCCTGTTCACCGTCGGATGGAATCCGACGGCTATACGTGGTAAACCCGCATAGCGGATTTGTTGCTGCCAGCGGAAGTAGCTGAACCACGATTGAAGTCATGAGCAGTGATGTTTATTTTAGCTTTACAACCACCGAGACTGCTGTAAATGGAGAATGCCGCCAGATCTGAACGATCAACGTGCCTACGCCAACTAGGATGATGCCGATGATCTGTCTGGAGCTTAACGGCTCACCCAGGAACAGCCAGGCAAGAATGGCAATTTGTGGCAGCATGGTGTTATTGATAATATTCGACTCAAAAGCGGTGAGAGTTTGAAGTGTGCGATTCCATAGTGTAAACGCGACGGCCGTGTTGACGACTGCCAACCAGGCTATGATAAGCCACTGAATGAGGTTAAGCTGTCCAAAACCCTGACTCGATGCCCCTACGACCAGTAATACAAAACCACCTATCCCCATACTGACCGTGGTGATAACGATAGCCGGTAAACCACTTTGGTAATTGATCTGCCTTCCCAATAAAGAACTGCCCGAATTTGCTAATACACCGACCAGCGCAATGACAAGTCCAAAGATTTGGCTGGATAATATTCCAAGTGGAAGAAAATATATAGCCGCGCCTAATACCGATACAATTATTCCGCCCCACTGGTATATTGATGGTGACTCATTATTCATCATTCCGCTCGACAATGCAACAATAATCGGTGAAAAACTAAGCAGCAGAGTCAAAGTGGCAGCAGGTAAGTATGCAAGACTGACGAACTGTGCTCCTTGGGTCAGGGTATAAAACACCAACCCGAGGATTGTCAGATGCGACCATGTAGCACGGGAAAAACCGCGTATGGTATTTCGGTGAGTCGGGTTGGTAAGCACGAATGGAATCAGGCACACGAAAGCAAGACTATAGCGTAAACCCGCAAAGGTAACGGCAGGCAAACTGGCTTTGAGACCAATCTTGATCAGTATCCACGATGTTGACCAAAGAAAAGTCACTAATAAGGCTTGCAATACCGCGTTGATATGCTTCCTGGAAGAGGCCGGTTTGTTATTCAACATTGGCAAAATTATGGTTTGTAACTGATAGAGTATTGGCAACGAGCGTGTTGCGTTATGAGTAAGTTATTGTGTTCGTCAAATTTGCTGTATGGAGGACATATACATTCATCGGCTAATAATATGATGGATTGCCTCAAAGTATACTCTAATCATCCGATTTAAAGGTCAGATATGTTAATAGAAGTTGTTACTTAATTGTTAATCACTTTTAGCTATAAGTAACGAATTGTTGGGGGCGTAGCTCGCCTTCGGTCTTTTTAATGCGTGGGGGGCGATCTGTGACCGACGTGAAAATCTTCTCTGAACATAAAGAAGTTTGATTCGAAGCTCGAAATATCATCAGAGCCGCACATTTCCGAACGGTTAACGGATGTTTGAAAAGTGTGCCAGGAAGATTGATTCGGGCCTATAAAAACCTCTAGACTCTCGGAATGACTATTTTTTGATTGTCTCTGGAAGATACAATTTTCTTAACGATAATTAACACCCGCCGTTAGGCTTGCTTAAGGTATAAGAGTTGCAACCAAAATATTAAGTACAGAAGGGATCAGGCATGAAAAAGAAGGCCGGTAATAGCTTGGATGATGCCCCACAGGAAGAGCAACAGCCTGAGGATAACAATCCGATATTCACAGAAGATGCTGTTTCAAATTCATCCTATGAAGTGGTTCAGATGGAAGCAAACCTCAAGAAAATCGCCCTCATCCTTTCGGGGGGTGGAGCACGTGGGGCATTCCAGGTGGGAGCAGAGAAATACGCCCGTGAAGTCAAAGGTTACCAATGGGATATCATAGCCGGGGTCTCAGTGGGTGCAATGAATGGTACTATGCTGGCGATGCACCGCTACACACGCCTGATGGAGCTTTGGGATGGCATCTCGGATGCACAGGTCTATACGGGAGGGTTCAATCTGATCTCGCTGGTCAAGCTGTTGTTTGGAGCCAAGTCGTTTTACGGCAATGAACCCCTGAGAAGGATGATGCAAAACGAGTTCGAGGCGGGCAGGGTTATCGACGAATTGCATGTAGGCGCAGTCTCGCTGATCAGTGGTGAATACGTACAATTCACCAAGGAATCTCTCGAACTTGCCAAAGCCATTCTGGCATCGGCATCCATTCCCGTCGTCTGGTCACCGGTGGACGTCTCACCAGACCATTCAGCCATGGTGGATGGGGGTGTTCGCAACATCACTCCGATAGGAGATGTGCTCGACCTGGAGCCGGATGAGGTCGTGATCATTAACTGCAGCAGCGAGCAGCCACCGGTGATGCCACAAGCACCAGCGAATGTGCTTTCTATAGGCGTACGGGCATTGGATATCATGCAAAACGAGATTTTCGTCAATGACATGAAGGAATTCTTACGTATCAATGCGCTAGTCAAAGAAGCTGAACAACAGGGATGTGTGTTGCACCACCCAAAATCTGGGAGACAGCTTAAGTATTACCCATGCCAGATCATCGAGCCGGATGGCGAGCTGGGTGAGGTGTTGGATTTCTCACAAAAATCTGTCCAGGCAGCGCTAAAAGCGGGGGTCAGGCGGGCGCGTGAAGTATTGGGCAGACCTTGAGCCATGAAGGTATAATCATATAGTTCCGAGCAAGATTGAGCTGGTCCTATACAGGTCAGTCGTTCGAGTTCTTTGGTGATGAGCTCGATGATATCGAATGGACATCTGTGACTGGATAGAATTGCTTTTGCCAGGCTTTATATTGCCTGCTCACCAAGTTGGCGCATGCAAGCCATCATAACCTGTGATGAGGTTTAAGCAAGGAGGGATTGAGATCAATGACTACCTCTCCAATCGAACCAGCAGTACGCACACGTAATCCTGATTTCTCAAGGCTATGGATTGGGCAGAGCATCTCCCTTATAGGCTCCCAGGTGACCTTGCTAGCACTGCCCATTACTGCTGCTGTCACCCTAAGCGCCACCTCGCTGCAAATGGGCATCCTGAGCGCGATTGGGTCTGCCCCGGCTTTGTTGTTTGGGCTGCTGGCAGGGGTATGGGTGGACCGAAACAAGCGTCGTCCCATATTAATCGGCTCGGATATCGCACGGGCATTGGTGCTGGGTGTCATCCCACTTTCAGCCCTGTTGGGTATGCTAAGAGTGGAAGTCTTGTATGTTGTGGGTTTCCTGGCAGGTACGTTCGGATTATTTTTCAATGTGGCTTACCGTTCCTATTTGCCAAATTTGGTAGGCAGGGAGCAGCTGGTAAAAGCCAACAGCCAGCTGGAGCTAAGCAATTCGGTGGCAGAGATCATTGGTCCCGGTGCAGCAGGGGGTTTGGTCCAGCTCATCGGGGCGCCGTTGGCTATCGCGGTGGATGCCTTCTCATTCCTTATCTCAGCATTCTCAATCGGATTTATCCGCGCACCAGAGCCAACCATAAAACCCGTTGAGGAGGGAGCCAATCTGGGAAGCGAGATCAAGGAGGGGATACATCTCGTGTTTGGTGAGCGAAGATTGAGAGCACTAGCAGGCTGCATCAGCTCACTCAGCCTGTTCAACGCAATCCTTGAAGCCGTCCAGATCCTGTACCTGACGCGCCAACTAGGTCTCACTGCTGGTTGGTTGGGGGTGATTTTCGCTGGGGGGAGTGTGGGGTTTCTGCTGGGTGCACTGATAGCTGACCGGGTGACCAGGAGGCTCGGATTGGGCAGGAGCCTGATTCTTGGAGTATTGATTACAGGTGCCAGTGACCTGTTCATACCATTGGCAGGCAAAATAAGCACATTTTGGCTAGTGGTAGGTGTGCTGATCGTGGCGGAGTTCTTCTTCGGGATGGGACTGACCATCTTCCAAATTGGTCAGGTCAGCCTGCGCCAATCCCTGACCCCCGATCACCTGCAAGGCAGGATGAACGCCACGCTGAGCATGCTCACCTGGGGCATCGCCCCCTTGGGTGGCTTGCTGGGTGGGGTGTTGGGTCAGGTTATTGGGTTGAGCCCCACACTGGTGCTGGCGGCGTCGGGGGAAATACTGGCAGTCTTCTGGCTGGTTTTCTCACCAGTTAAGGAAATCCAACAAACTGGGATAATATGAGCGTTGAAGAAAAATCTTCCACACCCGTGACGCGTTACCTGGATGAGAAAGGTATCTCATACAGGTTATTCAAACATCCTGGGGAGGTGCTTTCGCTGGAACAAGCCGCGCGCGAGCGAGGTCAGCGCCCTGACCAAATCATCCGCAGTATTGTGTTTCGCCTGTCTCGAGGTGGGTTTATCATGGTGCTGGTGGCGGGGGAGAGACAGGTTTCCTGGCAGGCATTACGCCACCACCTGGGAACCTCACGTATCAGCATGGCAACGAAAGTGGAGGTACTGGAAGTCACTGGTTATCCCTTGGGGGCAGTCTCACCATTTGGAACCAAACAAACACTGCGCATCTTGATTGACCGGGGTGCGCTTCAGGAAGGGGAAATCTCCATTGGGTCGGGAGTGCGCCATACCACAGTGATCATGCAGCAGAAGGATTTTTTGCGAGCCCTGGAATCGGTGGAAATAGGGGATTTCGCCGTGGAGGAAAGCCACCAAATTAATTGAATGGATTTTGGGTAACCTACACCCTGTCATAGCCAAGCTGGTAACGAAAAATGCCAACTCCCTTCGCGAATAGGGGGATGTATCGCATCAACTGAGATGAGCCCAAGCGCGGCTCTGGTAGGTCGAAGTAAAACCACTCAGATAAGAAACGGATACCTGCTCCCCAGGTTTCAGGTTGGCGACCGGTTTTAAGTCCCCAATTCAGGCGTGCACCAACTTTGGAGAAGCTCAGCTTTAGGTTGTGCAAGCGGATCATGGCAGGCGTCATGCCATCACAAACCAACTCGCAGCCAGGGAAATTACCTGCCAGAAGTACAAATAATTGTCTGACCTGCTCCTCCGTGAAATAGGGCAAGACTCCCTCCGCCAGGAATAAGTATGCCCGACCTGGGTGTTTCCTCACTGCCTCCAACCAGGCGTGATCAAATACCGAGCAACCCAATTGGTGGCATCTCTCTATAGAGGGGATCAGCTTTTGACGAAAGGACGTAACTTCTGGCAGGTCGAGATCGTACCATTCGACCAATCCGTTATCGATGCGCTCAAAGCGTGTATCCAAGCCACAACCGATGTGCGCCACAACGGATTGAGGGTGGCGTGAGAGAAAATCCTGTGTATAACGGTCGAACTGGCGCAGGCGCATGATGGTGGTGGCCTGGTCATGCCCGGCAAGTTTGAAGCGTGAAAAGTCATAATCGATCTGCTCCACCAACTGAATGGCATGCTCATCACGCAATAATGGGTTAGGGAGGCGAGCTTCAACTGCACGCGCATTTAATGCGATCAACAGGGTTTCAGCAATCTTATCCTGACTTTCAAGTTTGAGTTTAGTCATTCCGTATCCTTGCCTTTTCCACCCTGAGTGAGCGGTTAATGATTTGTCCAGGCTGGGTCCCTGGAGACACTTTTTATTAAAAAGGTCTCATCAATTTGGGACCATAAGAAATTTTACCATGAGCATGCCAGGCATTAAAGCCAGCCAATAAGGGTGGATCATTTCACTCAAATTGAGGAATTCCTCTTTAAGCTAATCATCATTTCTTGCAGAGTATTATAATTCTTTCCGAATCCAATCTGAATAAACTGAGTGGGTAATCTATTCGATAAGCTAGAATGACCAATTTCATCCAATTTCTGCGCAAGAGTATTTCTAGTCTGGAGCGTTACCCAGCGTTCCTGCTGGCAGCCTGGCTGGTGGTGATGCTATCACTGCCATTGCTCAATTTGGTTTTTGGTAAGCAGGCCCTTCTGCAAGGTCTGGCTTTGGAGGTATTGCTCCAGGTGGCATTCGTGCTGAATGTGCTGTACCGCGCCTGGGGTTGGTGGAGCATGTTAAGGGCAGCCGCGGGGGTGATTTTATTAGCTTGGGCGGTCCAAGCGATCGTTATTCGAAGCGGATTGCCGTATGGGGACATGCAATATACCTCCTTGTTGCAGCCACAGGTGATGAGTGTTCCGATACTCATCCCACTCACCTGGTTAATGATGCTGCCGCCAGCCTGGGCGGTAGCAATGCTGATCACGCGTAGGATGAGCGGCTGCCTGATGCGCCCGGCGTTCGTACTGGTGAGTGCGGTTGCCTTCACTGCATGGGGATTCTGTTTAGATCCGCTGATGGTGCATCTGGGTCTCTTGAAATGGAATCCGGTTGGGGATTTTTATGGCACCCCTTGGCTGAACTATATTGGCTGGCTGCTCGTCTCAGCGGTGATTACGTTTGGCATCTCTCCCAAGCGCCTGCCAGGTGGATCGCTTGTGTTGGTGTATGCCCTCACCTGGCTGGCAGAGTTTATCTCGTTGCTAATATTTTGGGGGCTGCCTGTGCCAGCCTTAATTGTGTTCCTTCTGATGGGTGGGATGTTGTTGTGGGCGGCGATCATCACGCGGTAATATCTATAGGTGTTGATTGTAACTTATCGGATACATTGGGTGTAAAATAAAAGCTAATCAATGGAGGGTTTCCGGTAAACCTGGCATCTATTTTGCATACGCCACGTAGATAAGATTGAAATTATTTTCATGGAGGAAAGGAAATGAACACCATCAACCTGGTCTTGGGGATTGTCCTGTTGACCACAGGGAAAAAATTATACTGGCTATTCGTGGCAGTGGTGGGTTTCGTGATCGGTTTGGCGCTTGCCACCCAATATGTGCAGCTCAATCCACCATGGCTGGTTTACGTCGTCGCCTTGGGAGCGGGTTTAGTTGGGGCGATACTGGCGACGTTCCTCCAACATCTGGCGATAGCCCTGGTGGGTTTTATCGTTGGCGGATACGGTGCTTTATACCTATCCGGCTTGCTTGGGATCAAAGGTGATCCAGTCAATTGGATGGCGTTTATCATTGGAGGTATCGTCGGTTTGCTCCTGGTGGCGAGCGTGTTCAACTGGGCGCTCTATCTGCTCTCGGCTTGGGCAGGTGCGACCCTGGTTACTGAAGCCATTGGGTTACAGGCTCAGCTGGGATTGGTTCTGTTCTTCGTGCTGTTTGTCCTGGGAATGATTATCCAGGCAGGGTTATTCAGGGATCGACCCAAGACGAAACCGGTAGAAGTTACTCCAGAACCTCAAACAGAAAAAAAGGCAGAATAAAATATCCTCCAATATACGTTGATCTGAACGTAGTTGGGCTTTATTTGTAAACACTAATAAATATGTGGGGCAGGAATCCATTCCAGATATTCTGGGAGGAGTGGGTGCCCTGCCCTAAAGCTTTTAATAGATGTGCGAGTTTACCTGAGAGTGTATCTTGGTTGGGATCGTATCAGCCAGCGAAACCAATCACGGTAAATGCTGACTTGCGATAGACAGAATAATAGCGGTCCTCCTAAACCTGTCAGGGATAGGAAGATGAAATAAAAAACTCCAACCAGAGACGTTCTGGTCGGAGTCCATTAATAAACTTAGGATGAGGTTAAATGTGGTGGAGGATTATTTTATAGAATGAATCACCCTGGTAGTATTTAGGGATGGCTTACTTGTTGCGTTTGGTGCGATTAGCTTAGGGTAGCTTTATAGAAGAAACGATTTGTCCTAGATAGACGGTGATTTCTGGCCAAAAACGCACAATCAATGCCAGAATGATCACCAGAAAAAGCAGTATGATCGGAGTAATTACCCACGGTCGCCTGGTCTTGTTACGTTCGGGGTTGGGTTGAACGTTGGTGGCGGCACTCACATCAGCCCCTGTATTATTCTGGAGAATAAATGGTGCAGCGGTTGATACGTTACGGGAAGCTGGTATCAGGCTGGTCCCGCAGAAACCACAATAATTGGCTCCCGTTCGCACGGGGCGCAGACAATTGGGGCAGATTTTGGACATACTATATTCTCCTCATTTGATGGTTTTCCTTGCGAAGTTTAACCGTTTCACGAGAACAATCTCTTCTACGAGTAAAGCAACCAACTTCGTTTTATGCATAAATTACCAAAAACGGATCCAACCAATCAATCTGAAACCATGAGTACACTGATCATATGCTAGAAAGGTCTACCTCAGTCTTAAAAAGGTGATGATTTATCATTCCAGGATTTTTCAAATATAACCCTATGTGTTTACTCTGGATATGCACATCAACGTGCAGGCCATGGAACGGTTACCCAGGCGGTATAACCGTGCTTCTCCACCCCGTACACCCTGGCGTGTGAAGCTTCTGAGCAGCCGGTTTCATCTTGAACGGTCACGATGGTTTCCCATGAGCCGATCGGGGTAAAAGTGAGCTGTCCAGACTGGCACAACCAGGCTTCGATCAGGTAAGGGTACTGCAGCGAGTCATCTCCAGCTCTCAGGTTAAGTGTGTCCCACGAAATAATCACCGAGTTCCCATTCCGCACAGCCGAGACACCGGTTAATGGTCCATAATATGGCGATTCGGGCAGGGGAAGCGCAGCAGGAGCGAGGCTCATCACCTCCCCGTGGATATTTAGCAATGATGCTTTGACCCAACAGGGATTAGTGCCCCCGATGGCTTGTATCACCACCCAGGTACCCGGATCATTGCGGCCAATGACCTCGATGTTAAATCCTGCATACAAACCGTATTTATATAAATACGCTGCACCCGGTCCATATCGGCAGTTGGCTTGCTCAAGGACTGTGGCTCTGAGTATGGCATAAGTAGGAGTAGTAGTGGGTGGAGAGGTTTGGGTCGGGACCAGAGAAGGTGTATTCGTTGGTATCAAGGTTGGAGTTTGGGTAGGTGTGAAACTGGGTATCCGAGAAGGTTCAACTGTCGGTCTGGGTGAAGGAGATGTGGTGGGAATTTCTGCAACCCGGTTGGTGGCGGTGGAATTTATCGGCATGTTATCCGATACATTGCTGGACGTCGGCATACCATTAATCGTTGTGCCGGATGAATTACAGGCTGCTCCAGCGAGGATGGTCACGAGAGACAGGAAGAGTAAAGCTCGAAAGACTTTAGGATTCTCTACCATAAAATGGTGGGTGTAGATAGTGAGAGACTTATACTAAACGGAAATGACTTCGATCACAATGGCCGAAATATTATCTTCGCCGCCGGCTGAATTTGCCGCCTCGATTAATAGATCGCAGGCTGCCTGGGGTGAATTGGCTTCCAGGACGGTTTTCTGTAACTTCTGGTCGTCCAGCAGGTTGGTGAGCCCATCGGAGCAAAGGAGTAGCCGGTCATGCGGGAAAAGCTGTTGGCTGAAACATTCCACTTCAACCACGGGCTTCTCTCCTAGGCTGCGATAGATCACATTTCGTTGTGGGTGGTAGCGGGCTTCATCTGGACTGATCTGTCCAATGGTGACCATATGCTGGACTAGAGAATGATCCGTGGTTAATTGCTTGATGGATCCCTTATTGACCAGATAAATACGGCTATCTCCCAGATGTGTCAGATAGGCTTGGGTGCCAATTAGCAAACCAAGGACCAGAGTAGTTCCCATATCATTGCCTGCATTTTGCCGGGCTCCGTACACTACATGGTTAGCTGCCTGGACAGTTTGTTTGAGCCAATCACCATAATTTTCGAAAGATGGGTTCTGCAGAGTCACGATCTCGCAGGCTGCTTTTTGTGCGATGGTATTAATGACCAGTCCGCTGGCCAGATCACCAGAGGCGTGACCACCCATACCATCAGCAATGGCGAATAAACCACGCGGTGTGATAGTGCCCTGGTGACTGCTGCTGAGTTCAATACTGAGCAAGCTATCTTCGTTAAGTGTGCGTACCTTTCCTGGGTGAGTACGTCTTCCCACCTGATAATCCAGGATCAAGCGCTCTACACCTCCAGATTTTGCCAGTTCAATTTGCTGGGCTAGATCAGCTCCGCTCATGAAGCCTTCACCGACCAGTGCGTTCTCAAACAAGTCGTTCAATGCAGGGGGTAGATACGGATCCATGACGTATGTGGTCTTGCCCGTCATCAAGAAGTACAGCGCAAGCACAAGCAGGCGCCCATTATTGATCTTTTCCCGGTCTGTAAGCAAGGGTAAGATGCGGGTTGATTTGAAATTTCTCCAGACAACATTATTCTCAACTAGCCCGATACTGGATGGGTCAAACTCTTCTCCTAAAGCAATCCCTTTTGCCTGCAAATAATCGAGGGTTTTAGCAAGTTGTATGCCCCAATCCAACACTTCAGATATTTCGGGTTGGGCAGGTAAGTCTCGTGAAAAGGGGGTGACCAGGCAGTATCGGACGCCACCTGGCAGTTCTTGTTGAAAGGTTGCCACCGGGGGGTGAATATTAGGGTGTACCAAATGAAGATCGATCACTGGCTGAATCGTTCCAAATCTATCTGTGTCTACCTCCTGGAGCAGGAATAATAGTGATTGCTCTTCCAGAGGGTGCCCGCATTGAGTACAGAAATTTTCGGGCTCTAGACCAACGGGGGAGTGGATCGTGCGACAATCTGTATTGGAACAAATTCGCACCGAGGGAGAGTCGGTCTGCACGATCTCTGTAACGGTATAGTGAATCTCGTGCTCGTCCTGGAATAACAAAGCCTCGTAGCGGAAACGGTCGCCAAATATTGATCCTTCCGGGCGCACCTGTAAACCCATAGGAAGAACCGCCGATAATTTTAGTCCAGGTTCGATAACTTCTTCCGGAAGGTTCAATGGAGCAAGTGACTGTGGATATTCGGACAGAACAGCTTGCTCGATAGGTACGGATAGGGAAGGTTGCTCCGGAAGCTTGGATGGTGCCGGTTGAACGAATAAAATTGTACCGCAGCGTGAACAAAATGCAGCTTCCGGACGGTTTTCAGCCTTACACTTGGGACAGATCACCATAATAAACTCCTTAGAAATGCGAATTCCTCAATAAGATGTTGGAGTAGTGATGTAATAAAGAAGATCTTAGCGTACTCCGTCATTCCGACATTCTCTATAGAATGTCGATCCGATATAATTTTTACACCTGAAAACAAGCATTTCTAGTCAGGTTGTGGTTGTATGCATCCTGGATAATATCATCAGCGTTTACGATATGTGAGAAAGCTGAATGGTTCGGATGCGTTTAGGTGGTGCTAACATCAATACATTTTGACAAGCATTTCATGGATAGCTTTCCGTTGAAAACGCCATACCTTACCAATCTTGAGGGCTGGCAGCTCTCCCCGGCGAGCCATCGAGCGAATAGTTTCAGGTTGCAGCTTGAGGTAATCAGCCACATCATCAACCGTCCACAATGGATCGGTGAACAAGCCTAAATCATTGACGTCCAGAATGCTTATACTGGAGCGCATAGTTTCTATGGGTTCATCATTAATCACCATAAGCCAACTCCTTATTGGATCCATGATGACTTGAGCTGGAGATTGGATAAATCATCATATGTTTATACTCGTTTGTGTGTTCATGCACTCGTATCTGATAGTATGCATGAATCATACCAGAGGAATTAAAAGTGCACCTTTTCACAGAAAAAAGGGGATTCAGAGGCAATAAAGTATAGGTAGGGGTCAAGCTGGAACAAGCAGGATCAGGTGACCTTCGAGCCAAACCGCGGTACCACGCGATTCATCGTTCAAAACCCGATCCATATACGGTAAATCCCATGGGTCTTTGTGCTGAAATAAACAAGATTGGGGATGGTTGGATCGAAGCTGATGGATTGAATGGTTTGGTTTCGTAAGCGTTCATCAACAAATTTCCAGGTGAAACCAGCATCCAATGAGTAATAAGCTCCCGAGGTTGTGCCTGCATAGATCAGGTCTGGCTGGGAAGAGTCAGTTGTAAGGGATGTAACTACCTGATCAGATAGCCCCAAAGTTTTCCAATTGCCAGAGTGGTAGCGAAAAACCCCGTTGTTCGTTCCCGCATACAAGTCACCTGTTTTCATCGGGGAGCTCGCTAATGAATAAAAAGTCAACGGCTGGTAGGAGTCCATCCAAGTATCCCCGCCATCTTTTGAGATTTTTATACTGCCAGGGCTGTCTGTAACTGCATAAACCATATCATGATCGGTCGAATCGACTGCCAGGCTGAGGATTGATTCACCTCCCAATCCAGCAGGTTGCCAGCTTGCACCACCAATGGCACTTTTATACACGCCTGACCCACCTGTACCCATGTACGCAATATGCGGATCTGAAGGAGCATAAACCATTGTCAGCAGGTTGACACTCGATAATTGGCTATTAGTTGTGGTTTCTATTGGGGTTATAAAAGCTTCCTGCATCTCCTTGGTGGCGAATGGATGGTCAGCAGGGTAAGCTGGCGTGAGGGTATTAGTGAGCGGCAATCCTTGACCAGCGCTGACCCATCCGTAACCGGCATTCAAGTCATTTTGATACAAGCCTCCGCTATCAGTCATGGCATATAGCAACCCTGGTTGGGTAGGGTTCATCACCAGCTGATGCACGAATTTATCGTCTAAACCGGCGTTTATCTCCCACCAGGTCTGACCTCGGTTATCGGATTGATACACCCCCGCACCGTAAAGGCTAGCATAGATCGTAAAAGCATCGGTCGGAGAAAGCACAAGTGAAGTCACCATGGCGTTATTGATACCAGTGTTACTGCGCTGCCAGCTCGAGCCGGAATCCACACTACGATAAAGACCATCCCCAGATGTGCCTGCGAGGAGATTGGCAGGAGAGATTGGGTTGATGGCGAGTAAATAGATCTCATCTTCCTGTAATCCACCTGGCTGCCAGGTGACACCACCATCCACCGTATTCATGATCCCGCGATTAAAGGTTGCCAGATATACTGTATCAGCATGTAGAGGGTCGATAGCGAGGTTGTACACCTTAGCTTGTGGTATGGATGGGTCGGGACGGAACCAAGAGCTGCCTCCATCGAGAGATTTATAAACTGTATCAACATGCCACACGCCATAAAAAAGCGTGGTCCCATTACTATAATCTGGGCTGATATTGATAGTCCTGCCGGAGAGATCAGATAACTCATTTTGGATGGAGTACCAGATATCACCATAGGTGGAGCTTTTATAGGGTCCATGTTCATGGGTGGCAGCGTAGATCGTGTTGTGAGCATTGGGATCAACAACCAGCGAATATGCCCAATCCTGCGCATCTGCGCCGCCCACATTCTTCAATACAGGAGCCCAAGTACTACCTGCATCCACGGATTTGTACACTACTCCATTCCACGGTGGACTGTCATTATTCGAAATACCTCGCGTGCCTGCATAAATCGTGGAGGTCGCAAATGGATCGATCGCGAGGGTGTAGACGATAGCTTGATCCTGCATGCCTGTCCCCGACCATATCCACGAATTCCCGCCATCTTGAGATTTATACACCTGGTTGTGATACGTACCGGCGTATATGGTAGAAGAGTGACTCGGGTCAATTGCTAGTGAGTTGATATAGAGATTTGTCAGGCCAAGGTTGATTGATTGCCAGCTAAGCCCTCCATCCGTGCTTTTATACACACCCGACCCCCATGAACCAGCGTATACAATTTGCGGATTGGATGGATCAATGGCAAGCGCTACAATGTACCCGCCATATGGTCCAATCCAGCTTGTGGGGTCATTGGAGATAATGGGTAAATATAAACTAGTGGAAAGTGCTTGCCCGGCCGATAACATCTGACCGTTGAGGCTAAAAAGGCTGATCAATATGAATGGGATGAGAATTCGGTTAAACTTGGGGGGCATTGTTGAATATTATATACGCAAAAATGAAAATATTCGATATACTAAACACACAAATGTGTGGGATTTAACTAAAGCGAAGGAACCGTGGCTAAACATATCCTGATCGTTGACGATGATGCCCTGTTGAGACGCAGCCTGGCATTCAACCTGGAGCAGGCTGGTTACCGTGCAAGTACTGCCGAGAGTGCAGAAACTGCTCTATCACAGGTTCGCCTAGAAAGACCAGATCTGGTGTTGTTGGATATCAGCCTGCCTGTTCTGGACGGATTGGATGCTATGCGCCAGCTTAAAGATCAATTCGACCTGCCGGTCATCTTTCTCACTGCCCGCCGGCGCGAGTTGGATGAAGCTTTAGGGCTGGAACTTGGTGGAGATGATTACATCACCAAACCATTTGATTTTAATGTGCTGGTAGCACATATCAAGGCAGTATTGCGGCGTTTCGAGCGCACCACTGTCTCCTCTGCTGCACAGGCTGCCTCCAACAGTGAACCTTTGGTGGTTGGTGACCTGGTGGTAAACCCGGTGACTCATTCTGTGACCCTGGCTGGTAAGCAGGTCGAACTTCCACGTAGGGAGTTCGACCTGCTACATGCCTTAGCACTTCAGCCTGGGAAGGTGTTCACCGTGGATGAGTTGCTTGGTACTGTGTGGGGGGCTGAATTCATTGGTCAACCGCAGGTGGTTTATGTGCATATCCGTTGGCTGAGGGAAAAAATAGAGTATGAAGCGAACCACCCACGCCGAATTGTGACGGTACGTGGGGTTGGTTACAAGCTGATTCCGGAGGCAACCTAATGTTCCGCAGCTTGCGTTCGCGTTTGGTGCTCAGTCACGCGTTGCCCTTGCTCGTCATCATCCCGATCATTGGAGTGGCATTGACGAACCTGATCGAAACCCGCGTGCTGATCCCCAGCTTATCGAAAGCGTTGATGACCAACGCTGTTCTTTTGGCAAACGTGGCTGGCGATGAAGCGGAGCTGTGGGCAAATCCGGCTTATGCTGAATATTATCTGACGCATTTAAGGCATGATATCAGTGCCAGGGTGCAGTTCATAAACCCAGGTGGGCAATTATTAGCTTCATCGGACCCAACAGAAGCACGAATGATTGGTTTTATTCTAGATATCGCGGGGGTGGCACAAGCGCGGGCTGGGCAGGTGGCGAGTTACACCTATTTCAACATCTCCTCACCCTCAGAGGTTATAGATGTATTCGTACCGGTGCTGAATCAAAATCAGCAGCTGATAGGTATCCTGCGCATGTCTTATACCTATAACACCCTTATCACAGAATTTACCCGTTCACGCTATGTAATTGTTGGCATCTTGGCAGGTGGACTTTTGGTAGGGATTATCCTGGGTTGGAGCCTGGCCTTAAATTTGAGCAAACCAATCCGTCAGGTGACCTTGGCGATTAACGAATTGGCACATGGTAATCGGCAGGTGCAGGTGGAGGAACGTGGACCGGAAGAAATCCAGCTACTGGCGCAATCGTTCAATTCACTGAATGAGCGCTTGAGTAGCCTGGAGAAAGCCCGGAGACAGCTATTGGCAAACATTGTGCATGAGCTGGGGCGTCCCTTGGGAGCCCTGCGCTCTGCCGTCCAGGCTCTGGCTGGTGGAGCAGGGCGTGACCCGCAGCTTCTGGCAGACCTGACGACAGGGATGGATGAGGAAGCTGCCCGTCTCCAGCATTTGCTGGAGGACCTGGCTCATCTGCATGATCAGGTATTGGGTACCCTCGAGTTGGATTACCAACCATTGGCGGTCAGTGATTGGCTGCCTAAAGTGCTCCGCCCCTGGCAGGAAGCTGCGCAAGACAAACACCTGATTTGGCAGACCGATATCCCGTCGGACCTGCCAGAGATATCGGCTGACCCGCTTCGTTTAGCTTCTGCGGTGGAAAACCTGGTGAGCAATGCCATCAAATATACCCACGCGGGAGGGATGATCTCGATCAGCGCAGGAGTTGAGGGGGAGGAGTTATTGATCCGGGTGAAGGATAATGGTTCGGGGATTGCAGCTGAGGAACAACAGAAGGTCTTCGAGCCATTTTACCGTGGCAACCAGGGACGACGCTTTAAGCAAGGAATGGGCTTGGGATTGAGCATTGCGAAGGATCTGGTTGAGGCGCACGGCGGAAGCATACACCTTGCAAGTGCACCTGGTGAAGGTAGCCAATTCACCATTCACCTGCCGTTAGTGAGGGCGGTGCCAGCAAGCACATCAACAAATTGAAATCTTGTCATTATTAGAGCAGTAGGTGCACGATCATGCCTACGCATGCAGTATATCGTACCCCTACATTGATTTACTGTACAAAACCCTATACATATATTCCGTATTAGGTATTTTTCACATCTCGGAGAAATCTCCTTGCCTCGAATTTTTTTTATAACATAACGAGAGCCTGATATTTTGACCAGACTCGAAGCAATCATCTTATTACACTTTGTTGTCTTCTCAAAGCAAGTAGATCTATGGAAGTGCTGATTCTCCTGGGATTGGAGCAACCTCACGATGGATAGGAGAAGATTGCTTCGTCAAGCGAAGATATGCCCTCCTCACCATGACATCGGCTTAGTGGTCATTGGAGTGCTTTTTCATAAACTTCGCTTAAGCTATCCATATGGGAGAGATAAGGACAAAACGCTATCGGGGGACTATGATATGGATAAATCTCGGAAAAATAACCTAAGAGATAATTCGGGAGGAAGCCATGAATAAGAAAATATTTAGTCTAACCAGTGTCTTAATTGTCGCGATAATGTTGCTATCAGCCTGTAGCGGGGTGACTGCAGCATTATCCAAAACAGCCAGCCAATTAAATGTAGCGCAGGCAGCAACTCAACCGTCGGGGGCAGCTCCATCAACCAGCGCCACTACAACTA
>Ga0315291_10003345_pt1 | contig 20790 bp, 19 predicted proteins | sample YL17G12_20_MG_FD_203070 | JGI IMG/M metagenome (GOLD analysis project Ga0315291, IMG submission 203070) | Sediment microbial communities from Yellowstone Lake, YNP, Wyoming, USA - YL17G12_20 | ecosystem: Environmental > Aquatic > Freshwater > Lake > Sediment | place: USA: Wyoming | collected...
GCCCAGAAACTCTCGAAGGCGGCGACGCGGTCCACCGGCTGGCGCGCCAGGATGCGGGTGACGCGTTCCTTGCTCGTCAGCGTTTTCACCTTATCCTCCGTGGCGCCGAAACATTATGTACCTTTTCCGCCCCGCGTTCAGGCGCCGGCGATTCGGGGCATGCGGGTCGGCTCGCACTCGAGCGTCGCCCGCATAAATTCTTCCATCAGCCTGGCCTTCAGGTCCTTCGCCGACGACTCGTTCCAGAGGTTGCTCAACTCGCCCGGGTCGGCCTGGAGGTCGAACAGTTCGCCCAAGTCCCCCTTCCGGTACACCGTGATTTTATATCGTTCATTGACATAGGTCCGAAGGTGGAAGTTGGTGGCGGTGTGGCGGTTCTCGGTGATGCTCCACCGCCTGGCCGCCTCCCCGCCGCACCACGTCTGGAGTTGATTGACCGCCGTCATCGCGCCGGGCACGGGAAGCCCCGCCGCCGCCAGGAACGTCGGCGCGTAGTCCATCAGGTTCTGGATGGCATGGCTCACGCGGCCGGCGGGGACGCGCGTGGGCCAGCGGACGATCATCGGCACGCGAAGGAGGTCCTCGTAGTGGAACGGCCCCTTCGCCACCAGTCCGTGCTGGCCCAGGAAGTGCCCGTGGTCCGTCGTGAAGACCACCAGCGTCCGCTCGGCGAGGCCCAGGCGGTCGAGCGCCTCCAGGATTCGCCCGATCTCCTGATCCATGAACGAAATCATGCCATAGTAGATGGCCATGTCTTTCCGGATTTCTTCCTCCGGGCGAAGGTGACACTGCCCTCCGTGGATCGCGTGGTCCTCGAAGTACCGCTCGCGGAACTTCCTTCCGCCCTCCGGATCCTGCGTGAGGGCGAAGTGCGGAGGGTTCCTGTCGTGCTCGCCCGGCACAAGACGCCCCGGCACCATTTCCTTCGGGTCGTACATGGAAGCCCACGGCTGCGGGATGCGGTACGGCGGGTGCGGGTCGTGGAAACTCGCCCAGCCGAAGAACGGCCGGCCCTCTTCCGCGGCTCGCTCCACAAGGGCCACCGTCCGCTCCTCGGTCCAGCGCGTGTAGTGGTACCTTTCGGGCAACTCCCAGATTCTCCGGTCGGTCTTCCAGTAATCCGCGCCCTTCGTCTTCTCCGACGGCGGCCAGGGCTGGAAATAGTCCCGCCAGTTCCGCAGGCCCTTCTCTTCCATCCAGATAGCGTAATGCTGGCCGGCGTGCGATTCGTCCGCGTGCATCCGGCCGACCTCGACGTGCTCGAAGCCGTACCACGGCCCGTGGAAGCGCCGCCAGAAGTCGAGGTCGCGGAGCGTCGGCTGACACTCGAGCGACTCCATGCCCGGGCGCGAGGCGAGCGGCTGCCAGTGGGCCTTCCCCACCAGGAACGTCGCGTACCCCGCCGCCTGGAGCGCGTCGCCGATGACCGGCACGTCCTCGAAGAGTTTCGTCCCGAGCGACCACGCCCCGTGCTGCGAGGGGTACAGGCCCGTGATCATGCTGGCGCGGGTCGGCGTGCAGGTCGGGTTCGGACAATAGCATCGCTCGAACCGCGTGCCTTGGGACGCGAGGCGGTCGAGGACCGGCGTCCGGATGCGGTCGTTGACGACGCCCAGGGTCGAAAAGTGCTGCTGGTCGCTCGTGATGAGGAGGATGTTCGGCCGCTCGTCGGCCATCCGTCTGCGCTCCTTCGCCTGCGGGGCGTTCCGGACCGTTCCCCTTAGCAGGTCGGGGGCCGGGTTTCAAGGGCTTTCGGCCGGCGGCGCCCGCCGCGCCGCTTGCAAACCGCCGCGCCGCGCGCTATCCTGGCCCTGACTCGGGCGCGGGGACGCCGCCATGCTCCACTACATTCTCCGCCGGCTCCTCTACTTCATCCCGACCCTCGTCATCATCTACACGGTGGCCTTCCTCCTCATGCGTGCCGCGCCCGGCAGCCCGTTCGCCCAGGAAAAGGGCCTGCCGCCCGAGGTGCTCCAGGCCCGGGCCGAAAAGTACTACGCCGACCGGCCCCTCTATCAATACTTCCGCTACGCGTGGGACCTGGCGACGCTTCGCGGCACGCCGTCCATCCGCTACCCGGAGCGGAACGTCGTCCGCGACATCCTCGGGCCCGCGTTTCCGGTAAGTTTGGCGCTCGGGCTGTGCGCCCTGAGCCTGGCCGTCGCCGTGGGGACGGCGGCAGGGGTCGCGAGCGCCGCCCGGCCGCGGTCGCTCACCGACTACGCCGCCATGGCCGGGGCCCTCGTCGGCGTCAGCCAACCGTCGTTCGTCATCGCGGGCCTGCTGCTGGCGGTCTTCTCGCTCTGGCTGCGGTGGCTTCCGGTCGGCGGCTGGGGCCGGCCCAGCCAGTTGATCCTTCCGGCCCTGGCGCTGGCGGCGCTGCCGGCCGCGTACATTGCGCGGCTGGTGCGGACGGCCATGCTCGATGTCCTCTCGGCCGACTTCATCCGCACCGCCCGGGCCAAGGGACTCCGCCGACGCACCGTCCTGCTGGACCACGCCCTCCGGAACGCCTGGTTGCCGGTCCTCGGCTACCTCGGCCCGGCGGCGGCGGCGGTGTTCACCGGCTCGTTCGTGGTCGAGAAGATTTTCGCGATTCCCGGCGTGGGTCAGCATTTCGTGGACTCGGCCCTGCACCGCGACCATCCGCTCATCCTGGCCACGGTCCTCCTCTACGCCGTGCTGCTCGTCGCCTTTAACCTTGCGGTGGACGTCGCGTACGCGTGGTTCGATCCGAGGATTCGCTATGACTGACTCGCCGCCCGAGAGCGCAGCAGCGCAACGGGCCCGGCCGAGGCCGGCGCTGTCGCCGGCGCGCCTGGCGATGCGCCGATTCCTGCGGAACCGACTCGCCCTGGCGGGCCTGGGGATCCTCGCGCTCGTCTTCGCCGCGTCGCTCGCCGGTCTCGTCTGGGACCGCTGGGCTGTGTGGAGCGGCTGCGAGCCGCCCTACCGCGAGCAACTGCCCGGCGTCCATCCCCAGCCGCCCGGTTGGGTGCATCCGTTCGGCACGGATCCGCTGGGCCGGGACCTGCTCGCCCGGACGCTGCTCGGGGGGTGCGTGTCGCTGGGCGTGGGTCTCGCCGCCGCAACGGTCAGCGTGGCGGTCGGCACGGTCTGGGGCACCGTCGCGGGGTACCTGGGGCGGGGGACCGACACCCTCCTGATGCGCATCGTGGACATTCTATATGGACTGCCATACATTCTTCTTGTGATCCTGCTCCTGGTGCTTTTTGAGGAGAGGGGCGTCGCTTTGCGCGTCGCGGCGCTGTTTCTCGCAATCGGGGGCGTCTCGTGGCTGACGATGGCGCGGGTGGTGCGCGGCCAGGTGCTCGCCCTCCGCGAGGCCGAGTTCATCCAGGCCGCCCGCGCGCTCGGCTCCGGCCCGGCGCGCATCATCTTCCGCGAAATCCTGCCGAACCTCGCCGGCACGATCCTCGTCTGCGCGACGCTCACCGTGCCGCTCGCGATTCTCCAGGAATCGTTCCTGTCGTTCCTCGGCCTCGGCATCCCGCCGCCGCTCGCCTCGTGGGGCACGCTCGCCTCCGACGCCGTCGGCGCCCTCAATCCGGTGCAGACGTACTGGTGGCTCCTCGCGTTTCCGTGCGCGCTGCTGGGGGCGACGCTTCTGGGCCTGAACTTCGTGGGGGACGGCCTGCGCGACGCCTTCGACCCGCGCGCTTCCTAGTCCGCGCCGCTCACTCCGGCCGGCAGACGTCCAGGATGCTTTCGAGCGGCGGCGCCGCCCCGCTGCTCTTATCGGCCAGGGACGCGCGAAAGTTTCGGCCGATTGCCGAGCACCCGCCCCGTCAGGGTCACCGGACCAGGATCGCCGGACGATCCATGGCCCGCTCCTTCCACTCCGCCCGGACGGTCGGCCAGTCGGTCGGTCCGCTTGCCCCTTCGGGGGCCAGGGGCACGCCTCCCTCCGGGCGGCAGAGCACCGTGTCCTCGCCCTTCGTCCCCGCGACCGACGGGTTCCACGCGAACGCCTGGTCCTCCAGAATCGGCATCGCGTCGCCGGGGCTCGCCTTCGCCTCGCGCGGAAGGTAGCCGATCGACCCGCCCTGGTGATGCCGACGCCACTCGTCGGGGAATCCGGCGGCGGCGTAGGCGGCCTGGGCCTCGGCGAACGCCGACCCCAGCGTCGCGCCCGGCCGCGTCGCCGTCAGCAGTGCCGCCTCGACCGTCGCGACGGCCCGGTGACGGCGCTCCAGGTCCGCCCCCGGCCGCCCGAACGACGCCAGGCGCGTGCACGCCGCAATCAGCCCGTGCCGCTCCGCGCACGTCGCCAGGAGAAAATACTTCTCCGCGCGCCGGGCGGTCGGAAGGGGATGGCGAAAGCGCGCGACCCGCTCGTCGGCCGCCACGAGGAGAACCCACGCCCGCAGCCCTCGCTCCGCCAGCGCCGCCGACAGCCGAGCGGCCAGCACATGCTCCGTCTCCCCGCGCCCTGCCGCGCGGGCCGAGTCCTCGACCGCCGCGACGGTGTCGCGGCAGACGGCGCGATAGCGCTCGATCTCGGCCGGCAAGAGAACCCACCGCAGGCGGTCGAACGCGGGCGGGAGCGGTTCGGCCTCGACGCCCGGCACCGGAACATCGGCCGCCGCACGCCGCCGACCCGCCACCTTTTCGAAGAGCGCCTGTCGCGCCGACGCATCCGCGTACGGATACTCCAGCACCTCGATGCCGGAGCCCGCGAACTCCTCTTCCCGGAGGCGCGGCGACTCGATGTTGTTCGCCAGAACGCAGGCGCCCGCCCGGTCCACCACGAGCGTGCTCGCGCCGACGTCGGCCGCGGTCGCCACGTGATTCGCCGCCCCGCACGTGTACCAACTGAAATTGCAGCGGCGCGTCAAGAGGACCGCGTCCAGGCCCTCGGCCTCGAGCAGCCCGGCGACGCGCTCGTGCTTGATGCGGCGTTCGGCATCGTTCATGCGGCGCTTCCGTTCACGGTCCAGGGCGCGGCTATTGTGCGAACCGGGGCGCCCCGATGCAACCGCTTTTGCCGATCCGCCGTTGCGGGCGCCGGCCCAGGCGGGTAGAATGCTCCCCGGCCGCGCGGCTGAGACAAGGAGCGACGACCGCACCATGCGAACCCAGTTCCCCAACGCCTACGTCCTCGACATCATGGCCGAGGACCGGCCCGGCATCATCGCGCACGTGAGCGGGGTCCTGAAGCGCCTGGGCGGCAACATTGACGAGTGCAGCCAGACGGTCCTCGAAGGCTATTTCACGCTCATCCTGGTCGTCAGCCTGCCGAAGCCGATCCGACCGGACGACCTCTCGCGCGAGGTGGGCGGGCCCGAGGCCGAGGGTCTCCAGGTGCTCGTCCGGCCGTTCGATGTGCGCGTGGCCCAGCGCCCCGCCCCGCCGGCCGAGCGATTCGTTCTCACCGCGTTCGGGCGCGACAAGCCCGGCATCATCGCCCACCTCAGCCAGTACCTGTCGGGAAAAGATATTAATATCACGGATCTTTCTTGGAACCGGGCGAACGACGAGTTTGTGATGGTGAGCCAGGTGGCGATTCCGAGCCGCCTCGACCTCGCCCTGCTTCAGGCCGACCTCGACGCCATCGCCGACCAGGAAGGGTTCACCGTCAAGTTGCAGCACGAGAACATTTTTGTGGCGACGAACGAGTTGCGTCTCACGCGCGCCGCCAAGCGAGGGTGACGAGTGCTCCGCACCGACGAAATCCTCTCGACCATCCAGATGCTCCACGCCGAGCACCTCGACGTCCGCACCGTCACGCTCGCCCTGAACGTGGACGACTGCGCCGCCCCGACGCCCGACAGCCTTTGCCGAAAACTCCGCGAGAAGATCCTCTCCCGCGCCGGTCGGCTCGTTGAGGTGTGCGACCGCATCGGGCGCAAGTACGGCATCCCGGTGACGAACAAGCGGCTGGCGATCTCGCCGGCGGCGCACCTCGTGGCGGGTCACGGCCAGGGCGCGGCCGAGGCCATCGCCCGCACGCTCGACGAGTCGGCGGCGGCGTGCGGCGTGGACCTGGTCGGCGGGTTCACCGCACTCGTCCACAAGGGAATCTCGAGCGCCGACCAGGTCGTCCTCGACGCCCTGCCCCGGGTGCTCGCCCAGACGCGGCGTGTCTGCGCGTCGGTCAACGTCGCGTCGCGCCGCGCCGGCATCAACATGGACGCCGTCGCCCTCATGGGCCGCCTCCTCCGCGCCATCGCCGACGCCACCGCGGCCGAGAAGGGTTTCGGCTGCGCCAAACTCTGCATCTTCGCCAACCTGCCGGAGGACAACCCGTTCATGGCCGGGGCGTACGTCGGCGAGGGCGAACCCGACGCCGCCGTCAACCTCGGCGTCTCGGGTCCCGGCGTCGTCGCGAGCGCCCTGAGGCGCCGCATCCAACTCGGCGGCCGGTTGACGCTCGGCGACCTGGCCGAGGAGATCAAGATCACCAGTTTCCGCGTCACGCGCGTCGGCGAACTCATCGGGCGCGAGGTCGCCGACGCCCTCGGCGTGGCGTTCGGCATCGTGGACCTCTCGCTGGCCCCCACGCCGACCGTCGGCGACTCGGTCGGCGAAATCCTGCGCACGCTCGGCATCGAAAAAATCGGCGCGCCCGGCTCCACCGCCGCCGTCGCCCTCCTCACCGACGCCGTCAAGAAAGGCGGCGCCTTCGCATCTTCCAGCGTGGGCGGACTGTCGGGGGCGTTTCTGCCGGTCAGCGAGGACGCCGCGCTCGCCGACGCCGTCGCCCAGGGCCACCTCACTCTCGAAAAACTCGAAGCCATGACCAGCGTCTGCTCGGTCGGCCTGGACATGATCGCGGTGCCCGGCGACACGCCGCCCGAGACGCTCGCCGCCGTCATCGCCGACGAGATGGCCATCGGCGTCATGAATGACAAGACGACGGGCGTGCGGCTCATTCCGGTGCCCGGCGCGAAAGCGGGCGACCGCGTCGAGTTCAGCGGCCTGTTCGGCTCAGCCACGGTCATCGAGGTCCCTAGCGCGGGGGCCAGCGCCGCCTTCGTGCGTTTCGGCGGCCGCATCCCCGCGCCCATCCAATCGCTGAGGAACTGAAGGAACGCGCGATGGCACGCGCCCTGCCTCGCTTCGAGCCGCGAAGGGAACTGGGACGGACCGGCTTTGCCGCAACCTCCATCGGCATCGGCGACCTGGCCGACCGCAAGGTCCCCATGGATGAGTGCGTGGCAACCGTGCGGCGGGCGATGGACGCGGGCCTGAACGTCATCGACACCGCCCCCGGTTACGAGGACGGGTACAGCGAGGCGATCGTCGGCCGCGCCCTCCAAGGCCGACGCGAGGGAATGTTCGTCATCACGAAGATTGACCACCACGACCGGCCCGTCACGCCGCAGGTTGACGGCAGCCTCGCGCGGCTCGGCGTCGAGGCGGCAGACCTTTTGGTCTTCCACGGGTGCTCGACGATGGACGGCTGGCGGCGAATCGCCGCACCCGGCGGACCGATGGAGGAACTCGCCGAGTGCGTCCGCGCGGGCAAGTGCCGGTGGCGCGGCATCTCGAGCCACCACCCGGAAGTCCTGCGGGCCGCCATCGCCTCCGGCCTCTGCGACGTGGTCCTCTTCGCCGTCGGGGCCTACGCCGACTCGCGCCATGAAACCGAGAGCCTCCCGCTGGCGAAGGCGAGCGGCGTCGGAACCGTCTGCTTCAAAACGTTCGGCGCGGGGAAACTCCTCGGCGACACCGAGGGCTACAGTCGTCCGCTCGCCGAGCGGCCGCGAGGCAAGGTGAGTTCCGGCGGCAAGGCCGGGGGCACGCCCCGCCTGCCGCACCTTGCGGTCGAGGAATGCGTCCGCTATACGCTGACCGCCGACCCGGACGTGGCGCTCTGGGGCCTTTCGTTTCCGAACGAACAGGACGCGGCGTTTGCGGCCGCAGCGCGGTTCAAACCTTTCTCGGAGAAGGAGATGGCCGACGTGCGCCGGCGCGCAACCGAGGCCGTCGTCGGCAAAGGCACGTGCTGGTGGAACCCGACGTGAGAAAATCGACCCGAGGGGTCATTTTCCCGTTTTCGAAAGGCACGGCTCCTGCATGACGAGGTTCAGGGCGGAGGCGACTTCGTCGAAGATCGCCAGCACCGCCGCGACGATCTCCGCGCCGGACATTTCGCGGACGTCCTTCTCGCCCATGGGGTAATAGAGTTGGAATCCGCCCCACTCCGTCGCGGGGATGCGGCCGCACGCGCGGCGGACGGCCGCGACGCCGCCCCATCGCCGGCCGCGAAAGGTCGTCATGTCGGAGAACGGCCCGGCGGTGGCGGTGAACCCTTCGCGCCCGATGAGGCGCTTTAGTTCCGCCTCCAGCGCCGTCCCCTTCCGCAGGGCCGCCAGGAGGCGGTGCCAGTCCCAATCGTCCTCCAGGTACACCTCGTCGGCCCGTCCGCGTCCGCGGCGCACGCAGGCCCGCTCGATCTGAAGTCCGGCGGCGAGTTCCTTCTCGTCCGGAAAGAGGCTGAGGAAAAACTTCGCGCACGAAAAGTTATAGGCGGAGGAGCGGGGCTTGGCGTCTCGGTTGGCCCGCGGGAGCCAGCAGATCCACCGCCAGAACCGCCCCCTGCCCCACTTGTCAATGATGAACGGTTGGCCGTGGCGGGTGACCAGATGGGCCTTGACGATCTGGGTGATGCGCTCGTTCGGTTCGAGGCCGCCCATCCGGATACCGCGCTCGAAATCCAGGAACTCCCGCCGAAACGCGGGGCGGACCGCCAGCGGTAGTTCCTTAACCGCCTGTTTGGCGCTCTGGCCCGGGCCGGTCCTCATTTACTCGTTTTCTCCCGGATTCTCCGCGCCTTCGGGTTTGGTGGGCGGCGGGAGTTGCACGACACGAATCTCCCGGGCGTATTTGTCATAGAGGCAGAAGTAGGTCTTACCGCCGACCGTGCGGGTGGAAAAGTTGCCGGGGCTCCGCTCGTAGCGCATGGGTTCGCCGGTAAATGTGTTCGCGATGCGCCCCCCATCCGTCAGCGGCACATCGAGCATCGACTTAACGCCATTCTCAAAGGCGTCCAGCATCTCGGCCGGCTTCATCCCGGCATGCAGGTTTCCCTGATGAACCATGAGTGTCACCACCTGGCCCATGTTGTGTGCCCGCATTTCACCCCCCATAAACTCGACGCTGGGTCCGACAGCAATCACAGGCACCGAGAGATAGGCGGCGCCGGCTGCCACAAGCGTCACGCCGACAACGACCAGAAATACCCTGGCGCCCCGTCTACTCGGCCCTCGCCTCTTGTAGCACACAATGGCGCCGACGAGAGCAATGGGAACGGCGCCCCAAAGCAACATGGCGACCGCAAGTTGCCAGCGGCCGCGCGGGCTGAAATAGTGGTCGCGGTGCGGCTGGAAGTCGGTGAGTTCGATCGCAACATCCCGATCCATCGCCTCCGGCGCCAAATCGGCCTCGAGGCGCGTAACCACGCAGCCGTCCCACATCCGCTCGCAGACATCAGGGCTTCCAATCAGCAACCAAGGGCGGTCAGCGGCGTAAGTGACCGAATCCTCGTCTGCTCCAAACCTTCCAGGAGTAAAGCGGTCCGAAAAAACCCCGTGGAAGCCATCAGCACCCGCCATCCGATCGGCGAGGACGTAGAGTTCGACTCGTGTGGCTGAGCCGGCCAGGCTCGTCAGTTTCATGGGATAGAGAGGTCGTTCGGCTGGGAAAGTCGCTGCAATGGGATGCGGCGTCGCCTCGCCGCCCTTCTCGCGCACCAGGCGCGCCACCGCAAAGCACCAGCCGCGCGCGATATAGTCTCCGACAACGGTGGAAGCATTCTCATCCAATGCCCTGAGCCCGTTGTCCGCAAGCCACTGCGAAATGGCTTGGGCGTCTCCCGCGCGCAGCACCGAGACGTTGTAGTCGCCCACTCTCTGGGTCGAGCGCACAAGCACGGTCGCGGCCACCGGAGCCTCCTCGCCCGCATACCCAAGGGCGGGGAGAAGTACGAGCACCAAAATATAAAATAGAAGCCATATAAGCAACCACTGCAGCGTCACGCCTTTCCTGTACAGGGCCGCGCGAAGCGCGGTAGGCACCAGGAACCCCAGCACCAGAATTGCATACACCCAGAGGTCATGAAGGTCGTGGGTAATTGCCGGGCGCAGACAGAAGGCCAACGACGTAAGCATCCCGCTGTCGGCGACGTCGAGTTTCGTCGGCGCCGACGGCAGAGGCAGAATCCAGCCGACATCCAGAGCCTCCGTGTCCATCGTGGACTCAACGACCAGGGTTTCCATGCCGTCACGATAGACGATCATCGCCCGCTGGACGGGGATCTTCGGTATCGCCGGATACGCGACCGGCGGCATGTAAACACCGTCCGCTGCCGCATCGCCAGACGCAAGGGACAGAAAGCCCAGAGCGATGGCCGCGAATGCAACGGCTTGGCGGATCCGCATGTGCATCCCCCCAATAGGTCATTCCCTCCCCCAAGACTAACCGCCTGCCCCGCCCGCTGCAACGACTTTGCGGCGCTGGCTGCAAGGGACTTGCGTGCTATAATAGTCGGGCCATGGGACTCTTCGACGAAAGCGAACGACGGCGGTTGGCGGAGCACGCACCGCTGGCGGTGCGGATGCGGCCGAGGACGCCGGAGGAGTTCGTCGGCCAGGAACATTTCTTCGGCCCGGGCAAACTCCTTCGCCGCATGCTCGAGGCCGACCGGCTCCAGAGCGCGATCTTCTACGGACCGCCGGGAACGGGGAAGACGAGCCTCGGGGAAGTCATCGCGGGGCGATTGAGCGCCGCCTTCGAGCACCTGAACGCGGCCCTCGTCGGCGTCAAGGACGTGCGTGAAGTGCTCGAGCGCGCCAAGGCGCGCCTGGCGACCGAGAATCGCCGCACCGTCCTCTTCCTCGACGAGGTCCACCGCTTCAACCGGGCCCAGCAGGACGTCCTTTTGCCGGACGTCGAGAACGGCCTGGTCATCCTCATCGGGGCGACGACGGAGAATCCGTTCTTTGCGCTCAACGCGCCCCTCGTGTCTCGGAGCCAGATCTTCAAGTTCGAGCCGCTCACCGAAGAGGAAATCAAAACCGTCGTTCGCCGCGCGGTCGCCGACAAGGAGCGCGGCTTCGGGCGGTACCGCGTGACTCTCTCCGACGAGGCGCTGGCGCACTGGGCGGCGAAGAGCGACGGGGACGCGCGGCGGGCGCTGGCGGCCCTGGAGGTCGCGGTGCTGAGCCAACTGGCGGACCCGAGCGCCGCGCCCGAGACGGTCGCGCCGATCACGGTGGACCTCGCGGTGGCCGCGGAGAGCATTCAGCAAAAGGCGCTCGCGTACGACGGGACGGGCGACGAGCACTACGACGCGGCGAGCGCGTTCATCAAGAGCATGCGCGGGAGCGACCCGGATGCGGCGATTTACTGGATGGCCCGGATGTTGGAGGCGGGGGAGGACCCGCGGTTCATCGCGCGGCGGATCGTCATCTGCGCAGCGGAGGACGTCGGGAACGCGGACCCGGCGGCACTGATGCTGGCGACGGCGGCCCTGGAGGCGGCGGAGTTTGTGGGCCTGCCCGAGTGCCAAATCCCGCTGGCCCAAGCAGTTACGTACATCGCGTGCGCCCCGAAGTCGAATGCCGCGTACCTCGCCATCGCCAAGGCGCGCGAGGACGTGCGCGAGAACCGCACCGTGCCCGTGCCGAAGCATCTCAGGGACGCGAGTTACCGCGGGGCGAAGCGCCTGGGCCATGGCGAAGGATACAAATATGCCCATGACTACGAAGGCGGCGTCGCGCCTCAGGAGTACCTCGGCGTGGACGCGACATACTACGAGCCGACCGACCGCGGCCACGAGGCGAAACTGAAGAAGCGCCTGGAGGAGTTCCGCCGGCTGCGCGAAGGCGGCGCACTCCAACCCGACACGAAGCGCGACAACCAGGAAGAGCAGGCATGAACGGATACGGCATCGGCTGGCGGAAGTGGGCGGCGCTTGTGTCGCTTGCGGTTCTGGCGGCGCTCGGGGGCATCGTCTGGTGGCTCATGGGCGGATGCGAAGAGGAGCCGCAGGCCGGCGGCACGGGAGACCTTGTGCGCCACACGGTCGCCACGCTCCAGACCATGAGCGACTTAAATATCCTGGAACTCATGCTCCAGGCGGCGTACTTCACCGTGCAGCGCGGGCATGTGGCGGCGAACCTCGTGGAAATCGAGAACGCGACGCGCGGAACCGGTTGGCCGGCGACGCCAACGGCGACGACGGGCCGCGTGCCGCTCGCCTACCGCCCGACCGGCCAGCGGACCTATGAAATCCTCCTGCCGGGCAACGACGGCCAGCCGGGGACGGCCGACGACGTCGTGATTCCTGAAACCGTTCCGGACGACCTGCCTCGCGGCCTGGACCCGGCGGCGTTTCGCGTCTGGTGGGTGACGCGGCAGATGGGGGGCCTTCGGGACAGCGTGCCGGAGGGGTTGCGCCACTATCTGCCGGAATCACCTCAGAAGCAGAGCACCCAACAACCTGAACACGGGGCCCCTTAGCGCAGGGGGGCGGCGAGGCGGTCGCAGAGGTCGGCGACGGCGCGGGCGATCGCTTCCGGCGGGTCGGCGGCGTGGTCGGCGATGGTGTGGACAACGGCGCTTCCGACGATGACGCCGTCGGCAACCTTGGCGACGGCGGCGACGTGCTCCGGCTGGGAGATCCCGAACCCCACACAGACGGGGACCTTCGCGCCTTTCTTGACGCGGCGGACGTAATCCGCGAGGTGTTTCGGCATGGTTTCGCGCTGGCCGGTGATGCCGGTGACGCTGACGCAGTACACGAAGCCCGTCGAGTGCTGGAGGATTCGTCGGAGGCGGTCGGGAGGTGTCGTGGGGGCGACGAGGAGAACGTGGGCGAGGTCGCGGCGGGCGAGAACATCGCCGAGCGGGCCTGCCTCGTCCAGCGGCAGGTCGGGAACGATGAGGCCGTCAACGCCCGAGTCGGCGGCGCGGGCGACGAACTCCTCGACGCCGGGGCGGTAGACGAGGGAATAGGAGGTCATGAGGCAGACGGGCAGGTCGAAGCCGTCGGCACGGAGGCGCGCGAGGCGCTGGAGGATCGCGCCGGGCCGGGCGCCGGCCGACAGGGCGCGGGTGTAACTGGCCTGGATGGTGGGCCCGTCGGCGACGGGGTCGGAGTACGGGAGTCCGAGTTCGACCAGGTCGGCGGCGCGGCGGGCCTGAAGTTCGCTGAGAACGGCAGCGGTTGCATCGAGGGAGGGGTCGCCGGCGGAGAGGAAGGGCATGAAGGCTTTGCGTTTGCCCTCGCGGAGTCGCTGGAAGGCGGCGGGGATGCGGTTCACTTCGGCGTCCCCTTCCCTTCGCGCTCGCGGAGGATGCGGGCGACTTCCTCGACGTCCTTGTCGCCGCGGCCGGAGAGGTTCACGATGAGAATCTGCTGCTTGTCCATGTCGGCGGCCATTTTTTTCGCTTCGACGAGGGCGTGGGCGGATTCGAGGGCGGGGAGGATGCCTTCGGTGCGCGCGAGTTCCTGGAACGCCTCGAGGGATTCGTCGTCGGTGGCGACGGTGTATCGGACGCGGCCGGAATCCTTCCAATAGGAGTGCTCGGGCCCGACGCCGGGATAATCGAGGCCGGCGGAGACGGAGTGGACGGGAAGGGTCTGGCCGTCGGCGTCCTGCATGACATAGGAGAAGGAACCGTGGAGGATGCCGGGAGACCCGGCGGCAAGGGGGGCGGCGTGTTTGCCGGAAGCGAGTCCCAGGCCGCCGGCCTCGACGCCGACGAGCGCGACGGCCTCGTCGTCGAGGAAGGCGGTGAAGATGCCTGCGGCGTTGGATCCTCCGCCGACGCAGGCGATGATGGCGTCGGGGAGCCGGCCCTCCTCTTCCTGGATTTGCCGGCGGGCCTCGTGACCGATGACGGACTGGAAATCCCGCACGATGCGCGGAAAGGGGTGGGGCCCGGCGACGGAGCCGAAGCAGTAGTGCGTGGACTCGACGGAAGCCATCCAGTCGCGCATGGCCTCGTTGATGGCGTCCTTGAGGGTGCATTGGCCGGAGCCGACGGGGATAACGCGGGCGCCGAGGGCGTGCATGCGGAAGACGTTGAGCCGCTGGCGCCGCATGTCCTCGGTGCCCATGTAGATGTCGCAGGCGAGTCCGAGGAGGGCGGCGCTGGTGGCCGTGGCGACGCCGTGCTGGCCCGCGCCGGTTTCGGCGATGAGGCGGGTCTTCTTCATGCGGACGGTCAGAAGCGCCTGGCCGACGGTGTTGTTGATCTTGTGGGCGCCGGTGTGGTTGAGGTCCTCGCGTTTGAGGTACACGCGTGCGCCGCCCCAGATCCCGGAGAGGCGCCGCGCAAAGTAGAGGGGCGAGGGCCGGCCGACGTACTGGCGCAGCAGAAAGTCGAGTTCCTTCTGAAACTCGGGGTCGGCGCGAGCGGCCTCGTAGGCCTCGTCGAGTTGGGCGAGGGCCGGCACCAGCGTCTCGGGGACGTACTGGCCGCCATACGGTCCGAATCGTCCGGCGGCATCAGGCCCGGTCGGCATAGGGGCTCCTTACGGGTGCAAAGGGGCAGTTTAGCGGCTGGGGGCGTAGGGTCAAGGGCCAAGGCGGAGGAGCGCCGGTCGCCCGCCACGGACCACGGGTCGCAACGGATTGCGCTTGATTCGGCCGGTCGGGTGCGGTAGAGTCCGCCCTCTTGAAGGGATGGAGGTTCAGGCGGAGAGAGCCATGTACGCGATTGTGGAAGACGGCGGCCGGCAATATCGGGTGGAAAAGGGTCTGGTGCTCCGGGTGGACGTCCGGGAGGCGAAGGCAGGCGAAAAGGTGACGTTCGACCGCGTGCTGCTCGTAGGCGACGAAAAGGGCATCCGCATCGGCAAGCCGACCCTCAAAGGGGCGAAGGTGACGGCCGAGGTGGTCGGCGACGGCCGGGGACCCAAACTGGAGATCGTGCAGGTGCGTCGGCGGAAATCGAGCCGGCGGCACATCGGCCATCGGCAGAAGTACCTGATGGTGCGGGTGACGGCGATCCAGGAATGAATGCGTTTGGGGGGACGGGCGTCGTATAATAAGGGGGCCGTTGAAACGGGGTTCCGCAAAGCGGAGGAACGTGCCATGAAATGTGCCCGGCTGGCGTGGATGGTGGCGGCGGTGCTCGGGTGGGTGGGAGCGATGAGCCTGTCGGCCTGGGCGGACGAGGGGGGCGAGGGCGGGCCGGCGAAGCCGGCCGCCGAAACACCCGCCGCCGAGACGCCGGCGGCGGAGGCGCCGGCCGCCGAGCCGACCGACTCCGGCCCGGCGAAGACGATCCCCGAAGCCGAGCGCACCCGCATCGAGAAGCAACTGGCCGATGCCCGTGAAAAACTGCTCGAACTGCAACAGGAGGAACTGGAACTCAGCGTGAAGATCCTGAAGGTGGAGAGCGCCGCACTGGCAAAGGTCGAGGACGCCAAGAACCTCAAGAAGAACCTCCAGAAGGGGTCGACGGCGAAGGACGTGGCGGAGTACCGGAACGCGTGCCTGGCGTGCGCGGAGCAGTGGCGGATGATGGAAGGCAAGTACGCCTCGCTCCACCATTCCCTCCAGTACGTCGAGCGGAAGCGCGACAGCCTGCCGGACGACCTGAAGGCGAGCGTGGATGAAGTGATGGGGACGATCCTGAAGCGCCGCCGCGACCTGCTGGAAAAAATGGCCGCCATCTACGAGAAGATCTTCGACGACAAGCGCGCGCTCAACGTGTACATGACGATCTACCAGATGCTGCCCGCGGACCAGCGCGACGCGGAGACGGCCTTGAAGCAGAAAATGGTGGACCTGAAGAATAGGATCGAGGGTACGGCCACCCCGAGCGCCAAGGGCGCGGGCGGCGGCGAGGGTGGCGGCGCGGGTGGCGGCGCGGCACCGAAAAAGGGGGGAGGCGGGGGCGGCTGAGCCGACCGCTCGTCAGCCGTCGTCGAATAGCAACTCTACGGAGCCGAGAAATCGGCTCCGTTTTTTTTCGGCGGGCGCGGGAACGGAAGGGCCGGCGCTAGGCCGGAGCGCGGTCCGGCAGCGTCTCGAGCGCCGCGGGCCGGCCGGGGCAACGTTCCAGCGCGCCGAGAACCTCGTCGAGCGGCGTGATGCCGGCCCGGACCTTGTTCAGACCGTCCACCCAGAGGGAGAGGAAGCCGGCGTCGCGTGCGGCCGCGCGCAGGCGTTCGGCGTCGGCGCCCTGGCGGACGAGTTCGGCGAGCGGCGGCTCCATGGCCAGGAGTTCAAACAGTCCGATCCGTCCGCGGAAACCGGTGTGGCGACAGGCGGCGCATCCTCGGCCCTTGCTAAAGCCTTCGGCCGAGCCGAACGCCTCCTGAAGCCGCCGACGCAGCGGCGCGGGGGCCTCGTAGGGCGCCTTGCAGCGCGGGCAGATGGTGCGCACCAGCCGCTGGGCCAGCACGCCGCGAAGCACCGACGCCAGGGCGTCGCGCCCGACCCAGTCGCCGAAGCGAGCGACGGCGTCGGCAGCGTCGAGGGCGCGGACCTGAACCAGTACGAGCCGCTCATCCAGCGCCGCCTCGACGGCGAGGGGCGCGATGCGCTCGTCCACCACGCCGTCGAGGGCGAGGACGTCCGGTTCGAGCATCAGAAGCCGCCCGATGGCCGCCGCCGGGTCCGTCAGGCCGCACGTCGAAGGCGAAAACTGGCTGGTCCCCGCCAGGTGGAATCCGATGCACGCCTCGAATGTGCAGAGGTTCAGTCGCACGGGGTCAAGGTCTTCCAGGACGCTGTAGAGGGCCGTCGTGACGCCGCTGGCGCGCGGCCCGGCCACGAGGACCAGCCCGCGCAGGTCGCGCACCATTTGGCGGAAGCGGGAAAGCAGTTTGAACTCGCACCCGAGTTTCTCCAGGGGCGGCGCCGCCTGGTCCTCGCGGACGATCCGGACGACGGTCCGCGGCCCGTAGGCCCCTTCGAGCGAGGCGAGGTGGACCTGGACGGCCTGGCCCTGGACGACCAGGCGGGCGCTTCGCCGCGCGCCGGCCGGACCGGTCTGGCCGGCGGCGCCGACCATGTCGGCGAGGGCGGCCGTCAGCCCCCCCGCCAGGCGGACCGGCGGCCGCATCACGACGTGCAGCACGCCGTCTATCCGGAACCGGATGCGCAGCACTTTTTCGTCGGGTTCGAGGTGGACGGCCTCGGCGCCGGAGCGGATGGCCTCGTGGAGCAGAAGGTCGGCGATCTTTTCGGGCGGCCAGTTGCCGTAAAGCGCCTCGTATTCCTCGGTGCGCCGGAGGGCGTCGGGCGCGCGGAGGTCGAGCCCCAGGTCGTCGGCGGGGCCGGCCCCCTCCCCTTCGCCGCGCGTCTGCTCGAGCATCTGATAGATGTTGTCGGCGGTGGCGGCCGCGATCTGGACGTTGATGCCCGCCGCCTGCGCGATCTCGTCCACGAGAAAAACGTTGGCGGGCTCGGGAACGGCGACGGTGAGCATGTCGCGGACGCGAAAGAGCGGCAGCACGCCGTGCTTCTGGCAGAACGTCTCGGACAGCGCCCCGCGAGCCTCTGGGTCCACCAGGTCCGGGGTGAGGCGGACGAACGGCACGCCGCACGCCTCCGCCACAGCCGAGAGGACCTGTTCCTGGCTCGCGTAGCCGAGGTCCACCAGAATCTCACCCAGCAGTTTCTCCTGCTTGCCGCACTGCTGGACCTCCAGGGCCCGGGTGCGCTGCTCCTCGGTGATGACGCCGCGCGCCACCAGCATATCGCCCAGCCTGGCCCGTTGTTTTGTGGCAGACGGCATCGCTCGGGTCCTAGTAGAAGTTCCTGACGGCCTCGTGAACGCTGTCGAAAACCTCGAACTTCTTGTCGAATCGCGTGACCTCAAAGATGGTGCGCGCGTGGCCCTTGAGCCCCGCGACCTTGACCGCGCCGCCGAGGCCCTCCACCTTCTCCTGGAAGGTCAGGAGTTCTTCGAGTCCTCGGCTGTCCAGGGCGCTGGCCCGCGACAGGTCCAGAACGAACCACCGCCCGCCGGCGCGGAGTTGCTCGTCGGCGACCTGCCGGAAGGCGTCGCACTCCGGGCGCGTGACGGCCGGCTCGACCGTCATCACTGTCATGCTGCCGTACGTATCGGCCGTGGTGGTCACCGGCGTCTCCGGTCGCGTCTCAGGCGGGCGCCGTGCAGGCGGCCGCGGTGCGTTCGGCGAACTGGTGCATCAGGCGCCCCATGTCGATCGCAGAGAGGGCGTCCACGACGCGGACGTCGAACTGCGTCCCGACGTTGCGTTCGATCTCCCGGCGCACGTGCTCCAGCGGGAGCATCGGACGGTACGGGCGGTTGCTGGTCATGGCGTCGAAGGCGTCAGCCAGGCCGACGATCCGCGCCAGGAGCGGAATGGCCTCGCCCTTCAGCCCGTCCGGGTAGCCCGAGCCGTCGAGGCGCTCGTGATGGTGGACGACGGCATCGCGAATGGGTTCGAGGCGCGTGATGCCCTCGAGGATGCGCCCGCCGATGCCCGGGTGACGCTGGACGACCTGGCGTTCCTCCGGTTCGAGGCGCCCCTCCTTGCGGAGGATGTGCTCGGGGGTCCCGATCTTGCCGATGTCGTGGACGAGGCCGGCGAGGTAGGCCCACTCGACGTCCTGCTCCGCAAGGCCGAGTTGTCGGGCGATGTCGCGGCTCATGATGGCCACCCGCTCGCTGTGGCCGCAGGTGTAGGGGTCCTTCGCATCGATGCTCGAGACGAGGGCCCGCACCAGGTCGAGCATCAGTTGATGGAGGTCGTGGTAGAGTCGGCGGTTCTCGACAAAGACGGCGGCGCTGGAGGTCATGGAGCGGACAAGTTTGGCGTCGGGGCTGCCGAACTCCACGCCGGAACGGTTGACGGCCACCAGCGCGCCGCTGACCCCCTCGCGCAGCGACAGCGGAACGAGCACCAGCCGCTCCAGCGCAATCGAAAGCCCCGCCAGGAACGGGTCCTCCTGGCAATGATTGATGATAACGACGCTTTGCTCCGGCCCCAGGCCGTCCAGCACGTGGGCCACGAGCCGAGGCAACAGGTCCGCGTCGAACGGGAGTCGGCCGGCGACGACCTGCTCGGGTCCGAGGCCCTCGACGCGGGGCAGCCAGGCGGCCGCCGCTTCCGTGCCGATCGTCTCCCGCAGTTCCGTGCAGATGTGCTCCAACAGTTCGTGGACCGGCTGGGTGACACGCAGCACCTTGCCCAGGCCGTGCAGCAGGCTGATCTCCTCGAAACTCTGGGCGAGGGCCTCGGCCGAGGCTTCGCTCTCGGCGCGGGCGGCCCCGCGATCCAACTCGGCACAGATGGACCGGGCGACGGCGGCCAGAAGGGCCTGGGGGCGCGCGCCGGCGACGGCTTCGACCTCGCCGGTCGCCACCAGGACGGTCCGCCCGCGTCGGCGGACCGGCCAGGCCGCCACAAACCGCCCGCCGCGACGCTCGACCTGGAACTCGCCCGCGAGGTCGGCTTCGGCCACGAGGCGCGCCGTCGCCGCATCGTTCGGCGCCGTCGGCGCCGCGCCCAGGGCCGAGCCGTCGGGCCGGAAAAACGCCACCCGCACGCCCGTGGCCTGGAACGTCTCCGACGCCAGGCGCGCCAGCACCTCGCCGTCCACGGGCGCCCTGGCAGTCAACTCCGTCACCGTCATCGCCTGTCTCCCCAACCAGCGCCTATTTCGCAACCGCAAGCCCCAGCGCCTCCTGGACCGAGGCCAGGAGTTCGCGCGGGCTAAAAGGCTTGCTTATGATTCGGCAGACGGGGAGGTCGCGGACCGACTCGCCGGTCAACTCGAACCCCTTGGCCGTCAGCAGCAGCGTCGGAATGCGGATCCCCAATTCCGCCGTCAGCCGCGCCACCAATTCCAGGCCCGACATGCCGGGCATCTGGAGGTCGGTGACGATCAGGTCGGGGCGGTCGGCGCGGGCTCGCTCGTAGGCCTCCACTCCGTCCAGCGCAACGACGACCTCCATCCCCGCGTTGCGGAGTTTCATGGCGACGACGTTGGCGATCGGCGCCTCATCGTCCGCGACCAGGATTCTCGGTGCCATCGCGTCCTCCCTTCGGGCGGTCACCGGACCGCCGGCAGATAGAGCCGGAACGTCGTCCCTTTCCCGACCTCGCTTTCCACCGTGACGCGCCCGCCGTGCACCGTCTCGACCACGTGCCGGACGAGCGGCAGGCCCAGGCCCGTGCCGGTGCTCGTGTCCCCCGAGCCGCGCGCCCGGTAGAACTTCTCAAAAATCTTGCCGAGTTCGTCGGCCCCAATGCCGTGGCCCGTGTCCGCCACGTCCACGACGACCGATCCGTCCTCCAGGTAGGTGGAGATCTGGACGCGCCCCTGCGCGGGCGTGTACTTGACGGCGTTGGAGACGACGTTGAGGACGGCCTGGTAGATCATGTCGCGGTCGGCGTGGACGCGGAAGAAGACGGGCGCCAGGTCGGCCTCGACGCGGACGCCCTTCTGGGCGGCCTGCGGGGCGATGACGTCCACCACCTCGCGCAGAATTTCGGTAATCGCCAGCTCCGCCTTGTTGACGGGCACGAGGCCCGACTCCAGGCGGCTGAGGTTCAGGATGTTCTGGATGAGGCGGTTGAGGCGGTCGGTCTCGTGCGCGATCGTCTGGAGGAACTCGCGCGAGGCCGCCTCGGTCGTCGCCTCGCCGTCCAGCAGCATCTCGACGTAGGCCTTGATGCTCGCCAGGGGGGCCTTCAGTTCGTGCGACACGTTCGACACGAAATCGCTCTTCATGCGAGCGATTTCCTTCTCCTTGGTCACGTCGTGCAGCACCGCCACGATGCCGCTGATCCGGTCCCGCCGCTTGTTCTGAATCACCGTGTTGAAG
>Ga0315291_10003347_pt1 | contig 20787 bp, 15 predicted proteins | sample YL17G12_20_MG_FD_203070 | JGI IMG/M metagenome (GOLD analysis project Ga0315291, IMG submission 203070) | Sediment microbial communities from Yellowstone Lake, YNP, Wyoming, USA - YL17G12_20 | ecosystem: Environmental > Aquatic > Freshwater > Lake > Sediment | place: USA: Wyoming | collected...
ACTCACCGAAGTGCCTTTTCCCGACTCTTCAAACGAGACGAAGTCCGGCCTTGCTTGTGGCGGGCCAGCTCTCGGGAGTCGAGGGATACGTCGAGTCGATTGCGACCGGACTCCTGGCAGGCATGAACGCCGCGAAGATCGCTACTGGTCTCGAGCCGGTGGTGCCGCCTGCGGAAACGGCCATCGGTTCTCTCTGCAGATACATCACGGCTGCGGACGCCGCTGTGAACGCCGCAGCATTCCAGCCCATGAATTTCAATTTCGGGCTGCTTCCGCCTCTTCCCGAGAGAGCCGGGAAAAGGAGCAACAGGAAGGCGCTCTACTGTGCGAGGGCGCGGGAGAAACTCGGCGAGTGGCTGGCGGTGAGTGCGTCAGTGGGTGAGGCAAGGACAAGATGAAACATCCTCTCTCGAGTTTCGTGAGGTACCTGCGTCACGAGAGGGCCTACTCCGCCTACACAGTCGACGCGTATAGGAGAGACCTGCTCCAGTTCGCCGGCTTTACCAAGAGGGTGTTCGGGGACGATCCGGAGGCAGACATCGACGTCAGAGGTGTGAGGCCTGAGGAGGTGAGGGGCTTCATCGCCGAGCTCGGCGAAAGGGGACTGAGCGACGCTTCCATCGCGAGAAAGCTGGCGTCCTTGAGATCGTTGTTTCGGTTTCTAGTGAGGCTTGGGGAAGTCCCGGAAAATCCCACTGCGGGCCTCAGGTATCCCAGAAAAAGACGGAAGCTCCCGGCGTTCCTGAGCGTCTCGGAACTCGAAAGGCTTTTTCGCTTCGAGGCCGGCGATTTTCTTTCGGCGCGCGATCTTGCTATACTTGAGCTCTTGTACGGCAGCGGCATCAGGGTGGGTGAGCTGGTGGGCTTGAACGGCGCTGACGTGAAGCTCTCGGAAGGCCTTCTGAGGGTGCGGGGGAAGGGGAAAAAGGAGAGGGTCGTCCCGTTCGGGCAGTGCGCCGGAAAGGCGCTCTCTGTGTACATGAGGCATCGCAGCGATCAGCTCGCGAAGGCACTCGAGAAGGCGTCGGGCCGGCGGGGCCGGACAGCCAGTCTGGGACGGTGGAGAGCGAGCGATTCTGACGTCGTTTTCATAAACAGAAACGGCACGCGGCTCACGGTTCGTACTGTCCAGAGGATAGTTGCGAGGCGCTTCGGGAGCGCTGCCAGGCTGAGGTCAGTCAGTCCACACGTGCTGAGGCATTCTTTTGCGACGCACCTTCTGGACGCCGGAGCCGACCTGAGGGCGGTGCAAGAGTTGCTCGGCCACGCCAGCGTGGTCACGACCCAGATCTACACGCACGTGTCACTGAGACGCCTCAAGGAAGCATACGCGCGAGCCCATCCGCGCGCTTAGCCCGCGCGCAGGCAGGAGATCGGCATGAAGCAAGAAACGAAGATAAGGCACACGACAATACTGGGAATAAGGCTCCGCGGCAAGGCGGCCATGGGAGGGGACGGTCAGGTCACCGTGGGCGAGACCGTCATGAAGCAGAATGCCAGAAAAGTGAGGAAGCTTTACAAGGACAAGGTACTTGTAGGTTTTGCCGGCGGTGCGGCGGACGCTCTCACCCTGTTTGAGAAGTTCGAGAACAAGCTGGACGAGTACAAGGGAAACGTGGAGCGCGCCGTGGTGGAGCTCGCGAAGGACTGGCGCACTGACAGGGTGTTGAGACGGCTGGAGGCGCAACTCGCCGTGGTGAGCAGCGACTATTGTTTCATGCTCTCCGGCACCGGAGACGTGATAGAGCCGGACGACGGCGTGGTCGCCATAGGGACTGGCGGACCGTACGCGCTCGCGGCCTGCAGGGCGCTCTTGAAGCACTCGAACCTAGAGCCGCGCGAGCTCGTGAGGGAATCGCTGGTGACCGCGGCCTCCATCTGCGTTTTCACGAATGCGAACCTGGTCATAGAGGAGCTGGCGGCAGACGCCTCTCCACGGAGTGAGAGTTGACAACAACGGACGGAAAGAGCGCTTTGATTTCTCCGCAGGCACTCACGCCTAAGCAGATAGTGCGCGAGCTCGACAAGTACGTCATCGGTCAGGACAAGGCGAAAAAGAGCGTGGCGATCGCCCTGAGGAACAGATGGCGGAGACAGCAGGTGGCCGCCGAGCTCCGGGAAGAGATAATGCCCAACAACATAATAATGATCGGCTCGACCGGCGTGGGCAAGACCGAGATCGCAAGGCGTCTGGCCAGGCTTTCGCAGGCGCCCTTCATAAAGGTCGAAGCCTCCAAGTTCACGGAAGTGGGCTACGTGGGAAGAGACGTTGACTCCATGGTGAGGGACCTCGTGGAGCTGGCCGTGAACATGGTAAAGAACGAGAAGGCCGCTGAAGTGGAGGAGACGGCAAAGCAGCTCGCCGAGGAGAGGGTCCTGGACCTTCTACTGCCGCGGATCAAGAGGAAGCGGAAACCCGACGAGGTAGAGCTCTTTCCGGAAGAGACGGAGGACGGCCTCCAGGAGACGAGAAAGAAGCTGCGAGAGCAGCTCAGGGAAGGCAAGCTCGACAAACGCACAGTTGAATTGGACGTCGCCACAAAGGCCTTCCCGACGATCGAGATATTCTCGAGCGCCGGCCTGGAGGAGATGGACATAAACGTCCAGGAGGCTTTCGGCGGCCTGTTCCCCCAGAAACGCAAGCGAACGAAGGTCTCCGTGGAGGACGCACGGAACATCCTTTTCCAGGAAGAGGTTCAGCGGCTGGTGGACATGGACAAGGTGGTGTCCGAGGCGATGGACAGGGCGCAGAACTCCGGCATCATATTCATCGACGAAATAGACAAGATAGTGGGCAGTAAAACCACCGTGGGTCCCGACGTATCGCGGGAGGGGGTCCAGAGGGACATTCTCCCGATAGTCGAAGGCTGCGCCGTTGCGACGAAGTACGGCATGGTCAAGACTGACCACATCCTCTTCATAGCCGCAGGCGCGTTTCACTCGCACAAACCGTCCGACTTGATACCGGAACTCCAGGGAAGGTTCCCGATCAGGGTCGAGCTGGAGAACCTCACGAAGGGGGACTTCATCAGAATCCTCCTCGAGCCGAAGAACGCCCTGCTCAAGCAATATCAGGCTCTGCTCGAGACCGAAGGTGTGGTCGTCTCCTTCAGTGAGGACGCCGTGGAGGAGATAGCCTCGATAGCGACGAAAGTGAACGAACAGACCGAGAACATCGGCGCCAGGAGACTGCACACGGTCATGACCACCCTGCTGGAGGACCTGCTTTTCGCCGTTCCGGAGACCAGGAAGAAAAACGTGGAAATCACGGCGGCGACGGTTCGGCAGAAGCTGGACAAGATCGTGGAAGACAGGGACCTCAGCCGGTACATACTATAGCGGTCGCGGCATCGCATGTCGGAAGTCCTTTTGTGTCCGACGCGACATCGCATGTCGGGGGTGCGTTCACGTCCGACGGACATCCCAGCGCTGATTCCGAGGAGGCGCAAGGCGGCCGGACAATCGAATCGGCATCGAGTTTCGTCATGTGCGGAGGTATGAGATGACGTCTGCATCAGCCTGTGCGAAGAAGCCCGCCAGAAGTCTGCTCTCCATCAGGGATTTCACCAGGGTGGAAATCCAGGAACTCATGACACTCGCCGCCAAGAAGAAGAGGGAACTGAAAGAGGGCAGCGTGAGCACCGACCTGGCAGGCAAGATACTGGGCCTCATCTTTCACAAGCCCAGCCTCAGGACCAAGGTGAGCTTCGAGGCGGGCATGGCGCAGCTGGGCGGCAGCTCCATCTACCTCACGGACAAAGAAATCGGCCTGGGCCAGAGGGAGTCGGTGGGCGATGTCGCGAAGGTGCTCTCGCGCTACGTGGACGGCATTATGATCCGCACCTTCAGCCATTCCATCGCCGTGGACCTGGCTCGGGAGGCCTCGATCCCTGTCATAAACGGCCTGACCGACCTTCTCCATCCCTGCCAGGTTCTGGCTGACATGTTCACCGCCTTCGAGAAGGGCAAAAACCTGGATTCCATGACTGTGCTCTTCATCGGCGACGGCAACAACGTGTGCAACTCCTGGCTCAACGCCGCTACCAGATTCAAGTTCACGCTGAGGGTGTGTGTGCCGGAGGGACACGAACCGCCGCCGGAGATCATGGGCACCGCCGCGAAAGAGGCGGGCTCGCGCATAGAGCTTCATCGCGAGCCCATCAAGGCCGCCGAAGGCGTGGACGTCATCTACACGGACACTTGGGCCAGCATGGGGCAGGAGAAAGAGGCGGAGGAGCGGAAGAAGATCTTCGCAAACTTTAGAGTAGACGATCGCCTCGTGGCGGCTGCCAGGCCCGACTGCATCGTCATGCACTGCCTGCCCGCTCACAGGGGCGACGAGATCACCGACAGCGTCATAGACGGGCCGCGCTCGGTCGTGTTCGACGAAGCGGAGAACCGGTTGCACATACAGAAGGCCGTTCTACTGAAACTGATGTCGTAACTGAGGTAGAGGGCCGGCACCGTCGGTGCGGCGCCGGGAATTATGTTTTGGGGATTGGGTCGTGGGAATGCACTCTTCGCGTCCATTTGTCCAGAATAAGGGTCTGTCGCAGCCAGCCTGCTTGGTCCTGGCGCTGATTCTTTTTACTGTTGTGTGCTCCTGCGCCCGCCGCGGCGTCCCGCCTGGCGGCCCTGTGGATACCGAGCCGCCGCGCGTCGTCTCGTCAGACCCGGACTCGGGGCAGGTGGCAGTCGGTCCGCTCTCCGAGGTGTGCATCACATTCAGCGAAGAGATGGACAGGCGAACGGTGCGTGACGTGGTGACGCTCAGACCTGGAGTGAAGATCAGCGACACGGATTGGCGGAAGAACACCTTCTGCGTTACTCTGGCTGATTCGCTCAGCCCGACGACCACATACACACTCACCCTCATGGCAGGCTGCAGGGACGCCCACGGCAACGCAACAAGGGTGCCGTACGCTTTCACCTTCTCTTCGGGCGACTCGATCATGGCAGGCGGTATATCCGGAACGGTCAAGGCGAAGACTCTGCCCGCACCCGGCATACCTGTCTGGGCCTTCGACTCGCTCAGAACTCCGCAGCCTGATTTCGCAAAGGACGAACCGCATTACGTCTCGCAGGCAGGGCCGAAAGGAGAATTCAACTTGATCGGTCTGCCGTCGGGAACCTACCTGATCTTTGCCTTCAAGGACAAGGACGCCAACAGGGCCTACGACCCGGGGAACGATTTTGCGAGCCCGGCACCTGCGGCGGTCCACGTGACTCCGGAGAAGCCAGTCATCGCTGACGTCGAGATAGCGCTCGTGGACCCGAATGAGCCCGGCGGTGTAAGGGGAGTCGTCCACCACTGCTTCGCGCCCGACAGTGTGGTGATTGCCGTGACTGCGGCGTCCACCGTGGATTCGTCGGTTTCGTTCAGCACGTCTGCCGGAAGAGATAGTTCCTTCGCCGTCGGCGACATGCCTCCGGGGCGCTACGTCGTTACGTGCTTCGCAGACATCAATAGAAACGGCACGCCGGATGGCGGCTCGGAGATCGAAAGCGGGGAGCCTCACGTCATCCTGATCACACCGGGTGAGATTGTCTCGGACGTGAAACTGGAGCTTGCATGTCCGCGCCCTCCCACTGCGGAAACGATCGAGGAAGGACACAAATGAGACTTCACGATGAGTCCGTACACTTCTACAAAGTCTCCGGCGCAGGGAACCACTTCGTTCTGCTCGACGTGACGAAAGGGCCGGGGAAAGGGCCGTTTGCCCATGCAAGGGGGCCTCTCGTGCGAGCCCTTTGCGCTCAGGGCCATTCAATCGGCGCCGACGGAGTGCTCTTCATCGAGAAGAGCAGGAGGGCGGACTTCCGGCTCGTCTACTACAACTCGGACGGCAGGGAAGCACCCATGTGCGGAAACGGCACCAGATGTGCCGCGCTCTATGCGTTCAACCAGGGCCTTGCCGCCGTTTCCATGGAAATCGAGGTTGGTTCTGGGAAAGTGGCGGCCGTCGTCAAGAGGTCGGGAGTCGAGCTCGCAATGGGCGAACCCCGGGACTTCCGGAGCGACGTGTCAGTCAAGACGACTTTTGGCGTCATAAGGGGTGACTTTGTGAACACCGGCGTCCCGCACTTTGTCGTGCTGCCGAAGAACTGGCGCCGTCTCGACGTGAACGGGCTCGGCAGGGAAATCAGGCAATATAGGAGCTTCGGCAGGCAGGGCACCAACGTGGATTTTGCGAGGGCGGTCTCGAAGGGAACGGTCGAAATCAGAACCTACGAGAGGGGCGTCGAAGCGGAAACGCTGGCCTGCGGGACCGGCGCTGTGGCAGTGGCCGTCTGCCTGGCGAAGAGAGGGCTCGTGAGACCGCCAGTCAAGCTCATGACGCGGGGAGGAGACACTCTACGTGTCAGATTTGATGACCCCTCTAAGCCACTGTCACTGACATTCTTGCATGGACCAGCTCAAGTGGTATATGAAGGAGACATCGGTCTGAGAGTGCTTCGCACGGTTGCCGCGAAGCTTGCCCGCAGAGGACGGACATGACTTCAGTATGGAGCGCATTGTTGCACCGAAAATCGGGTGCTGAGGCGCGGCTGGAGCTTACTGGGCCGCAGGAGTCCAGGTTGAGCGCTGAGTCCGAGGCAGAATAGGAGAGAGTGTATGTTCAAGGGTCTTTACGTGGCGATGGTGACTCCTTTCAAAGCCGGAAAGGTGGACTACGAGGCGTTGGTCAGGCTTACCAGGAACCTGCTCGACGCGGGTTGCGACGGGCTGGTGCCGGCTGGTTGCACTGGCGAGGCCGCCACGCTCTGTCCGGACGAGAGACGCGAGGTGATGAAGACCGTGATCGAGGTCGCCTCACGCAAATGCAAGGTTGTTCCCGGGACAGGGACCAACAACACCGCAGATTCCATAGAGTACAGCCGAATGGCCGAGGAGCTCGGAGCCGACGGCGTGATGCTCATCACTCCCTATTACAACAAGCCGGGTCCCGAAGGCCAGTACAGGCACTTCAAGGCAGTGGCTGACGCTGTGGGAATCCCCGTGATTCTCTACAATGTGCCTGGTCGCACCGGCGTCAACATGCTGCCTGAGACCGTGTGGCGGCTCGCTGAAGTGAGGAACATAGCTGCCATAAAGGAGGCCAGTGGGTCTCTGGACCAGGTGAGCGCAATCCTCTCCAGGTGCGGCATCACCGTGCTCTCCGGTGACGACTCGCTCACGTTGCCCATGCTGGCCCTGGGGGCGAAGGGAGTCATTTCCGTGACCGGGAACGTGGCTCCTGAACTGATGAAACAGATGTTGGAGAAGTTCTTCAGCGGCGACATTGAAGGAGCGAGGCAGGTCCACTACAAGCTGCTGCCGGTGTTCAAGGCGCTGTTTGTCGAGACGAATCCGGCGCCTGTCAAGAAGGCATGCGAGCTCCTGGGAACGTGTTCCGGCGAGCTCAGGCTTCCGCTGGTGCCCGTGACACAGGAGACCGAAACGCTCCTGAAAGAGGAACTGAAGCGGCTTGGCAGGCTGTGAGAAACAGCAGATGACGCGAGGAGTCTCACGATGAGGCGAGGGATCCTGATTTCAGGCATATGCGGTCGTATGGGCAGCAGGGTGGCAGAGCTTGTGGCGCTGGAGCCTGAGCTGGGTCTGGTCGCCGGTGTCGAGAGGGCAGACCACCTGTGCGCAGGCGGTTCCATCACTGTCCATGGTGGTAGTGTGAAGGTGTTCGCCGGTTTTTCGGCGGCAGTTCCAGCAGCAGAGCTTGTCGTGGACTTCACCTCTCCCCGGGGCACCCGGGAGGCACTGGCTTTCTGCGTCGAGAGGAGAATCCCCCTCGTTACCGGCACGACCGGGCACACTGAGGAAGACGTCAGGAGTCTTAAAGATGCCGCCGGCAGGATACCACTGCTGGTCTCACCGAACATGAGCGCGGGCGTCACTTTGCTCGACGGCATCCTGCCGGACGTCCTCCGAATGGCCGGAGACGAGTGCGACGTCGAGATAGTGGAGAAGCATCACCGAGCGAAGAAGGACTCGCCCAGCGGCACCGCCATACGGCTGGCGGAGACCCTTGCAGAGAGCGCCGGGGCCAGAGGCCGCAACATAGTCGTTCACTCTGTCAGAGCCGGGGACGTGGTGGGTGAACACACGGTCATTTTCGGGCTCAGGGGTGAGAGGATCGAGATAAAGCACGTGGCCGAGTCGAGGGACTGCTTCGCACACGGCACTATTGCCGTTGTGAAGTTCCTGCTGGACAAGGCTCCTGGCTGGTACAGCATGAACGACGTAATCGTCAGCCCTTCGGCCGTAAAGAGAAAGGAACTAGGATAATCTCGAATGAGGGCGGCGCTTCTCCTGGACAGCACACGCGCCGGATGTACCCGCAGCGGCGCCCGCACACGTATTAGCAAGGACGGACTCACGCCACTAACGCCGATTGGCGTCTTCGCGTCGCGGACCCTCACCTCAGCCTTCACGCTCCGGACCCTCATCACAATCTTCACTCTCATCGGCGTCTTCGCGTTTTCCGCTCTTTGCCACGCGCAAGGCATGTTCGGCAAGAACAAGGTACAGTACTCGGACCTCGAGTGGTATGAGCTCGAAGGGAAATACGTGCGTGTGTACTTCTACACCGAGGAGAAGGAGCTCGCCTGCGCGACGCTGGCTCTGGCGGATTCAATGTCCGCGGCCCTAGCGGACACCTTCAGACACGAGCCGGAGAAGAAGATCCCCCTTGTGCTTTACAGCTCGCAGAGAGACTTCCAGCATTCCAACATCGTGCCTTTCCTCCTTCCCGAAGAGGTGGCCGGCCTGACCGAGTTCGCAAAGGGCAGGGTCCTGGTGCCGTACACGGGCTCAGTCTATCGCTTCAGGTGGGTCCTCTGCCACGAGCTCACGCACGCGTTTATGATCGACAAGCTCGGCTCGACCATGGCCGAACGCAAGAAACCTCTCAATTACTATCCTCCGATGTGGCTCTCCGAGGGCCTGGCCGAGTACATGTCCGCGTCCCCCAATCCGGCCTCTGAAACATTGCTCAGAGACGCCGTGCTCTCAGAGCAGGTCGCGGGCCTGGACGAGATGTGGAGGATATCTGGAAGCATCATGATCTACAGGGAAGGTCAGTCACTCGTGACGTACATATCCGAGAGATTCGGCTTCTCCTCGATCGTGAGCGTGCTCGAGAACTGGGGCAACGAGAGGACGTTCGAAAAACTCCTGGCCAAGACGCTTGGCATTTCGCTGAGAGAGCTCAACGACGGGTGGCTGCGCTCGCTCAAGGAGAAATATTACCCTTCTGTGGAGAAGCGTGACCGGCCTGCGGCGTTCTCGGAAGAGATGGTGTCAACCGGCAGGCTGAGCCTGGTACCGGTCTGGGTGCGGGTGAGCGGCAGGCCCGACGCATTGGCGTACATGACGGCGCAGGGCGAGACTGCGGAGCTGCGGCTCAAGGAGCTGGGCCGCGTTCCCGGAAAGAGCCGGGACCGCGTGCTGGTCAGGGCAGGTACGTCCAAGCTCTACGAGTCGCTCCATCTGTTTCGCAGCAGACTGTCAGTGAGCCCCGGCGGGACGCTGGTCTTCTCCGCCCAGAAAGGAAAGCGCGACGTGATACACCTCATGGACATGAAGAGTATGCGTCGCGCGTCCACCGTGGAGCTGCCGGGTCTCGTGGCCCTTTCGTCTCCGGCCCTCTCGCCGGACGGCCTCGGACTTGCGGTCGCCGGCCAGGACGCATCCGGCCAGTGCGACATATACATCGTGTCCCTTGCGGACAGGTCGCTCAGGAGACTGACAGACGACGCGTTTGATGACAGAGACCCGGACTGGTCACCGGACGGAGAGACCATCGTTTTCTCTTCCGACCGCTGCGACGCGGGGAGCTCCGGAAGGTATCAGATTTTCGCGTCCCCGGCCACGGGCGGAGGCGTCCGCGGCCTCACGAGCGGGGAATCCTCGAACACGGAGCCCAGGTATTCGCCTTCGGGAAGATACCTGGCCTTCGTGTCCGACAGGGGTGGGGTCCCGGACCTTCATCTGATGGACTTGCGCGACTGCTCCACGGCGCGCGTGACGCGCTCGCTCGCGGGAGTCCAGATGCCGTGCTGGGGAGAAAGCGACAGCACGCTCTATCTCGTGTCCCTTTCCTCCGGCGAATACGCGATACGTCGAGTGAGAGCAATCGCGGACTCGCTGAAGTGGGAGGCGAAGGTAGAACAGACTGCCGGCCGGCGGGAATGCCGTTCCGGGGAACGCGAGGAACAGCCCGAGGCTTCCCCGAGGCCGTGCAGCGCCCTGGACCAGACTCCGCGGCCTTACAGGGCCAGGTTCGGACTGGATTTTGCGCGGACCACCATGGCCTACGACCCAGAGTTCGTGGGCGGCGGCTCCGGGCAGGTCGCCCTGAGCGACATGCTTGGCAACCGCCACGTGCTCGTCTACGTCAGCAGTCAGAGCGAGCAGGGAGGGGATTTGCTTGGGACCCTCAGTGCGGGAGCGGCATATCTCGATTTGACGAGGAGGATCTCCTACGGTCTGGGAGCGTTCTCACTGGGGACAGTCTACGATGAAGAACTGGACGTTCTGCGACAGGAGAGGCGTTCCGGGATTCTGCTCTACGCTGCGTACCCGACTTCCAGGTTCGAGAGGATAGAAGGGAACATCGTGGCCAGGTACTCTGACGAATACCCATACAGGAGCGGTGAGCGCCTGCGCGCACTTCTGGTCTCGAACTACTTCTCCTACGTGTGGGACAACACAAACATGGGCGGCCGCGGGGAACTCATCGGCACGCGCGTGTACCTCACTCTGGGCGTCACTCGCGACGTCACCAGGGGAGTGGCGGACTACGTCCTCTCGCTGGCTGACCTAAGAAGGAACGTGTCCCTTTCGCGAAACGTGATACTCGCCTCAAGATTTGAGATGCGGTCGAGCTTCGGTCAGGAGGGACGAAGGTTCTATCTCGGCGGTCCGTCAACGCTGCGCGGCTACGGCACCAGGACGCTCTCAGGGAAAAGGGTCCTGCTCGTCAACAACGAGCTGAGACTGCCCCTTCTGGCCCGATTGGCGCTCAGAACTCCCAGCGGCACGCTGCCGTTCCCGACGATCAAGGGAGCACTCTTCTTTGACGCGGGCACTTCGGGCGACGGGAATCTGGATCCGTGGAGAGGGTCGCTCGGGGTCGGGTTCTATCTGGGCGGAGGATACTTTCCTGCGGTGCGTTTCAACATCGCGTGGAGGACCGACTTCGATACGGTGGGCCCGAAGCCAGTTAGGGAGTTTACCATTGGCTGGAACTATTGATCCCGCGAGCCGGGCAGCCTGTGCGGGGGAAGGCGCTGGAATCGTCCGAGATGGATGCTGGAAGCGCCGGCGACCAGGACGGCGGCGGCGTCCGAGACGCCAGCAGGCAGTGCCGACAACCCACGCGGCTCAGTTGCCGAGCACAATGATTGAGGTCGGGCACTGACCGAAGTTGACTGCCGAGAGGAACTCGCCCTTCCCGGAAACGACCGTAATCTTCGGTTCCGTGGACCCCACCACCCATGTTCTCCCGCTTTCCGACGCGAAGACCGAGACAGGCCCACCCAGCTTTCCGAGCCTGAAAAGAATTCTACCGTCCTGAGCGACCCGCGCCAGCTGATCGCTCGCCGCGTCAGCGACCCAGCAGCCACCTTCCTCTCTGTCAGTTTCGATTGCGCTCATGGTCTTCGAGAAGGGAAGCCGCAGGAGCTCTGAACACATCAAGTTCAGCTTGATGAGCTCTCCGGTGGCCGCGTCTCCCACCCAGCACGCGGCATCGATGAAGTCTATGTCCAGGAAACGCGGCTCCCGGCACCCGGCGAACGAGGCCAGAGGCACGCCATCCGGGGAGTACTTGTTGACGGACCCTCCTGCCCGGTCCGTGACCCAGAGGTTCCCCTCCGCGTCAAAGGCCACGCAAGCGGGGCCCTGGAGACCTCCGGAGATCGTGAGCAGTGAGGCACCCTCGGACGAGAGCAGTCTCACGCCCGCCGTGCCTGCGTCCACGACCGCGCACAGTCCTTGGTCGCTCACGGCAAGCGAGACAGGGAGCATGAAGTCCGGGTTCTTCCATATCAGGACCCCTTCATCCGTGACACAGTAGACGCCGGTGTATGGGTCGACGAACCAGATCCTGCTCCCACGGCCCGCAACGCACAGCGGGTAGAAGAACCCCCCGGCAGTCCAGACACTGGCACGCATGTCTGCCGACAGTTTCGTGATGAGGCCGTCACAGCCATCACTCACCACGGCGAAGTCAGGACCGGGAGTGGCCGTCCGGATAGGTGAGGCGATGCCCTCACCGTGGTTCTCGATCGATGGCACAAGCCGGTACTCATATGTGACGCCGTTCGTCACCGCCGAATCGACGGCCGCTCCGGCTGCCGCGGGAAAAGGCGAACCCGCCAGGAGCTGTAAGGCGTACGAGCCGAGCTCCCTTCGGTAGAGATTGAGGCCCAGGAGCCCCGTCAGGTCCAGAGGTTCCCAGCGCAGGGCCACCCGGCGGTCAAGGGCCACTGCCGTGAACCCGGAAGGAGACCCGTGTGTGTCGCCGTTCAATGGGTCCAGCGGATTCGAGCGCTCCTTCTCGCCGCAGGAAAGGCAGAGAAGAGAGAGACAGACGAACATGAAGAGTGTTCTCAATTGTGCTACCACCTGATCTGGATTGCAGCGGCCCCCGGCGTCACGGCGAAACCGATGATCACTGCACCGGGCTCCGGCTCCTCCGGCCGCTTCTCTATCAAGTACGTGACCATCAGCGTTACTGCGCAGAGCTCCGCACCGATCAGCGCCGCCGTGGAGAGATCTCCCTTCCGCTCTGCCGTGTCATAATACGAACTCATGCGCGACGGGTCCGCTGTGCCCAGGTAGCGCGCGTACGCCCTGTCGGATTCCACTTCGAATATTGCCGCGACCGTGCCCAGCAAGAACGCAGATGCTGCCAGAGCCGGACGCAGCTTCTCTACTGCTCTCTCTCCTGAATCGGCTCGTTCTCCGCCGGAAGCGGGCGATACCTTCTCTACGGTGGCGATCCGTTCTCCTCCGCAAGCAGGCCAGGCCGGGTTCATCAGCTGGAGACCGAGGAGCAGAGCGAGAACCAGTCTCGCGAATCTCGTGGTCATTTTCAGTCAACCCTCGCATGTTCGGCGGACGTCGGCAACATAATCGAATCGTGCCTGACCGAACTGTATCCTCGGGGCCGCGATCCTGTCAAGCGCAGATGCCCATTAGTAGTGCATCTGAATTGTCATGCCGCATGGCCCGTGACCTGACATCTGCACTGTCGCATCACATGCCTGCTTGATTGCGTCCACGGCCTGGGTTAGAATGCAATGAGATTCAATCACTGCCATTCATGGAGGAGCAAATGCGCTGGACACGCACATTCATTCCAACGCTCAAAGAAGACCCGTCTGACGCCGAAATCGCAAGCCACAAACTGATGGTCCGGGCAGGCCTCATGAGGAAGCTGACCAGCGGCGTTTACACGTACCTGCCCCTCGGGCTGCGCGCAGTTAAGAAGGTGGAGAGGATAGTGAGGGAGGAGATGGACCGCACGGGCGCCCTCGAAACCCTCATGCCTATACTCCACCCGGCCGAGCTCTGGCAGGAAAGCGGAAGGTGGGACATTTACGGGAAGGAGCTCTTCAGGCCGCTGGACAGACACAACAGGCCGCACGCTCTGGGCCCCACGCACGAGGAGGTCATCACAGATCTCGTGCGCAGGGAGATCAGATCATACCGGGAACTGCCCGTGACTTTCTACCAGATACAGACGAAATTCCGGGACGAGATACGGCCGCGGTTCGGCGTCGTGCGGGCCAGAGAGTTCACGATGAAGGACGCCTACAGCTTCCACCCTGACGAGGAATCGCTCAGGCAGACCTACATGGCGATGCACGAGGCGTATTCGCGCGTGTTCAGAAGATGCGGGCTGCATTTCACGGCGGTGGAGGCGGACTCAGGGGCCATCGGCGGTGACTACACGCACGAGTTCATGGTCCTCGCAGGAGCAGGGGAGTCCGAGGTCGTGTCCTGCAGTTGCGGCTACAGCGCGACCCTGGAGCACGCAGAGACGGCTCCGGTGAAGGCGGGCACGAAGTCACAGAACCCGCTCGCGCTCGAGAAAGTGCACACTCCGGGAATGAAGACCGCCGAAGAGGTGGCGTCGTTCCTGGGCAAGACCACCTCGTCGCTCATCAAGACGCTGCTCTACGACGTGGAGGGCGCCGCGGTGGCCGCGCTGATACCGGGCGACCGCGAGCTCAACGAGGCCAAGCTGCGGCACTTGCTCCGGGTGGACGCAGTCACGATGGCCAGCCCGGAGCGCATTCTGGAGGTCACCGGTGGGCCGCTGGGATTCTCGGGGCCGGTCTGGCTCAAGGGACTCCGGCTCGTGGCTGACGAGAGAGTGAAGTCCATGGAGGACTGCGTGGTCGGCGCGAACGAGCAGGATTATCACTACGCGAATGCCAACCTTGGCCGCGACTTTGAGGTCGCGCAGTTTGCGGACCTGGTCGTGGCGCGGCAGGATGACCCCTGCGTCAGGTGCGGCAGGCCAGTGTCCATCCATCGCGGGATAGAGGTGGGGCAGATATTCGAGCTGGGCACGAAGTACAGCAAGAGCATGAAGGCCCACTTCCTAGACCACGCGGGACAGGAGCGGGATTTTGTGATGGGCTGCTACGGCATCGGCATAACGCGCACCGTGGCGGCGGTGATCGAGCAGAGTCACGACGAGCACGGCATAATCTGGCCCCCTTCGGTGGCGCCGTATCACATAGAGGTTCTGCCGCTCAACGTCAATGACGAGCCCACCATGAAGCTGGCCGAGCAGGTTTACGAGTCGCTCACGCAGAAGGGCTACGAAGTGCTGCTCGACGACCGCGACCAGAGGCCGGGTTTCAAGTTCAAGGACGCCGACCTGATCGGTCTGCCTTTCCGGATTGTGATAGGGGAGAGGACTCTGAGCGAAGGCAAGGTGGAGATCCGGACAAGAAAAACAGGCGAGACCGTCAAGGTCCCGCCTGATGAGCTGCTCGACAAGATTGCAGGCCTTCTGTCCGAGGAAGTCCGGAGAGGGGACACCTCGGAATCGAAATAGAGAGGCCGGTGGAAGAGCTTACTTCTGCTTGGGTCCCGCCGCCACTTTGTTGGCCAGCTTCGCCAGCCTCGACTTGGTTCTGTCCACGGTCCGCCTGTGCATGAGCGACTTCTTGGAAGCCCTGTCCAGAAGAGACATGCACTCAACCAGAGACTTCTTCACCTGCTCGGGATCCGTGGCCTGGTGAAGCTCCTTGGTCACACCCTTTATTCTGGTCTTGGCGGCCTTGTTCCGAAGGGCCCTCTTCTTGTTCTGTCTCACTCGTTTCTCTGCAGACTTATGACGCGGCATCTATACCTCCTTTCGAGACTGAAAGGAGGATATAACAGTCGGCCCCGAGAGTCAAGCAGCGGAACAGACTAAATCTGAAGAGGAAAACACAGCGCCTTCCTCGCCGACATACCGCTCCAAGCAAAGCGATCTCATACATGAGACTTCACGCTGCGAATCGCACACAATTCTCGTGCGGGGACACCCCGGCGGACACGGCGAATCACCTGTCATTTTGTCGTTGTTACGGATTCCCTCTTGGGCTACCATAGTTTGTCTAATTCGACGTTAAGGCAGTCCGCGCGCTTTGCGCCGATGTTTTGACGACCCGTCACCGGAAAGGAGACCCGTATGATCGTGAAGCTTTCTAATGGCAGGGAAATCCCGGTCGAGATGCACAAGGTCAGGATCATCCAGAAGACCTACCTCGTGCCCGCCGAGAAAAGACTCAAGGTGCTGGAAGAGGGTGGGTACAACACTTTCTCCCTCAGGACGAGAGACATTTTCCTGGACATGCTCACGGACAGCGGTACGAACGCCATGAGCGACAACCAGCTCGCGGCCATGATGGTTTCCGACGATGCCTACGCCGGCTGCGAGAGCTTCTACAAACTGACCGCGTCCATAAAGGACGTGCTGGGCTTCGAGTACGTGTTGCCGGTGCACCAGGGCAGGGCCGCAGAGCATCTGCTGGCCAAAGTCTTAGTGAAGCCGGGCGACGTCGTGCCGATGAACTATCACTTCACGACGACTAAGGCGCACTTCGAGCTGGCTGGCGGCACAGTGCTGGAGATCTTCAGGGACCTGGCGCTCCAAACGCAGAGCACCGAGCCCTTCAAGGGAAACCTGGACCTCCAGAAATTCAAAGACGTGATCGCAAAATACGGCACTGACAAGATCCCGTTCGTGCGGATGGAGGCGACCACAAACCTGCTCGGGGGCCAGCCGTTTTCCATGGAGAACCTGAGAGAGGTTAAGAAGATCGCCGCCCAGCACAACATCCCGCTCGTCTATGACGGCAGCCTCATCTCCGAGAATGCCTACTTCATCAAGAAGAGAGAGAAGGGCTATGAAGACAAGTCCATCCAGGAGATCATCACCGAGATGATGAGCTACACCGACATCTTCTATCTCTCCGGAAGGAAAAGTAGCTGCGTCAGGGGCGGGTTCATAGCCACCAACATCAAGAAGTACTTCGAGATGATCAAGCCGTGGCTGCCGGTCTACGAGGGCTTCCTCACGTACGGCGGCATGTCCACGAAGGAGATAGAGGCCATGGCAGTGGGCCTCAGGGAGATGACCGAGGTCGACGTGGCTGGGAGCGCTGCCGAGTTCGTGAAGTATTTCGCGGAGAGGCTCATCGACACGAAGATCCCGGTGGTGACACCTCCGGGCGGGCTCGCCTGCCATCTGGACGCAAAGATGTTCCTGCCTCACCTGCCTCAGGCGCAGTATCCTGCCGGCGCCCTTGCTGCGGCCGTTTACCTGACCTCCGGGATCAGGACCATGGAGAGAGGCACCATATCGATGGACCGCGACAAGGACGGGAACGAGTGCTACTCCGACCTCGAGCTGGCTCGTTGCGCTCTGCCGAGAAGAGTCTACACCATGTCACAGATAGAATATGCGGTGGAGAGGCTCAACTGGTTGTACAAGCACAGAGATTTGGTCGGCGGCCTCAAGTTCGTGGAAGAGCCGCCGGTGCTGAGGTTCTTCTTCGGAAAACTGGAAGCGCTGAATGGCTGGGGCGCAAAGCTCGTAGAAGCCTTCAAGAAGGACCACGGCCCGGCCTACTAGGCAGACCGGCCTGTAAGGTGGTTCGGCCTGCCGGACAGCCAATAGCAAGCCGAGCTTGGCGGGCACCCTATCGAACGCCGAGCGCCGTTTCGCCGAACGGGCGGAACGCCGGACAATCCCGCACGGGAGGACCGGTGCTCCGCCCGAGGTGTTTTTGGGCACCGCTTTCTTCTTGCGCGCTTTCGCACGAAGGCGTATTGTTGTTGTTTACATAATCCGGGGCCTTCTTGCTGACGGAAGTTGTCTGACGGCTCCAGCTTCTCTCAGAAAGACCGACCCACGTAGAGAGCAACGCCAGGCAAGGAGACAAGTTCTGACCGGGAGGCACTCCCCTCCTGCGGGAGGTAACTTGAAGAGCGGGGCGGAGGAACCGGGCATCGCGGCATCGCCGCCTGTTGCCGGAGAAGCAATCCCGACTGCTGGTGTGGATGATCCGGACGTACTGACACACCCCGACTCCGAGAGTGCGACGACTCACGTCGCCGTCTCGGCCGGCAAGATAGGCCTAGGCACCTTCACAAGCCGCATCCTGGGGCTCGTGAGGGACATGACCAAGGCCTACTTCTTCGGAACGGGCATAGCTGCCGACGCATTCACTGTCGCGTTCAGACTCCCCAATCTGCTCAGGGCACTCCTGGGTGAGGGCACCCTGAGCGCCGCGTTCGTGCCCATCTTCGGCGAATACCTTGCTACAAAGGACAGGCGCGAGGCATGGATGCTGGCCGGCGCGGCGTGGAGCCTCCTCGCGGTCGTGCTCATCGCAGTCTGCCTCATTGGCGTGCTGCTCACTCCCTACCTGGTGAAAGTGATGGTCTACGGCTATAGGGGTGTACCCGGCAAGCTGGACCTCACGATTTCACTCACCAGGATCATGTTCCCATACATAGTCTTCGTGGGCCTGGCTGCTCTGGCGATGGGGATGCTGAATTCTCTGCGGCACTTTTTCGCGCCTGCCATTTCGCCGGTCCTGCTCAACGTGGGAATGATCGCGTCCATGTTTCTTCTCTGCCCGAGGATGGGAAAACTGCCCTCCGAGCAGGTCTACGGGCTCGCTATCGGAGTGCTGGCAGGTGGAGCCGCCCAGCTAGCCATACAGATTCCGTTTCTCAAAAAGAAGGGAATGAGTTTCCGTTTCAGGCCCAATTGGCGCCATCCCGGAGTTAGAAGAATACTGGGCCTGATGCTGCCCGGCGTTGTGGGGCTGGGCGTGCTCGAAATCAACATGTTTGTGGACACGTTCCTGGGCGCTCTGCTGCAGCCTGGCAGCGTGGCAGCTTTGGAGTACGGAAACCGCCTCATGCAGCTTCCCCTCGGCATTTTCGGGGTGGCGCTGGGCACGGCGATTCTTCCGACTCTCGCCATCCAGGCGGCCAGAGAGGACTTCAATCAGCTCCGGGACACCTTCTCGTTCGCGGTGCGGTTCGTGTGCTTCATCATGATCCCCGCCAGCCTGGGCCTCATTGTGCTGCGCTATCCCATAATAAGGCTCCTCTTCGAGAGGGGAGAGTTCAGGCACGGCCACTCCGTTTCCATGACGGCGACGGCCCTGATGTTCTATGCGGCAGGGCTCGTCTTTTACGGGTCCGTAAAGTGCGTGGCGCCCGTCTTTTACTCTCTCAAGGACACTCGCACTCCGGTCAAGACCGCAGTTATAGCCATGCTCTCCAACATAGTGCTCAACGTCATTCTGATGCAGTTCCTGGGGTTGGGCGGACTGGCGCTGGCCACTGCCCTCAGCTCGTTACTTAATCTGACTCTTCTCTTGAGGCAGCTCCGGCGCAGGTTGGGCTACATCAAGGGCAGAGAGATGGCGACCAGCCTGGCCAGGATGGGTCTTGCCGGCAGTGTCATGGCAGTGGTGTGCTGGATCTCGATGACGCTCATTGAGAGAAGTGGAATCAACACCGGTCTTCTGGGCCAGCTCATGGAAGTGCTCTTCTGCTCTGCTCTGGGCATCGCTGCGTACTTTTTCTTCTGCAGGGTCTTCAAATGCTCCGAGCTGGGCTTTGCGGCGGGCATCGTGAGGAGGCGGTTCGGGAAGGGAGGAGAGGCGAAATGAGCGAGTCCACGGCCGCGAGAAATAGAGTAAGGCTTCGAGGCGGCGCCAAGCGCGAGGAGAAAGACAGCGTGGCACGAGGGCAGAAGGAGACCGTGAAGCGCAGCGTGGCGGGGACGTCAACTTGCGACATGACGGACAGGATCGCCAAGATACCGGCGGAACCCGGCGTGTATTTCTTTAAGGACAAGAAGGGCAGGATTGTCTACATCGGCAAGGCCAGGCGTTTGGACTCGAGGGTAAAGAATCACTTCAACGCGCAATCTGACGACCCCCGGCATTCCTCCATGATGAACCAGGTGAGGGAAATCGACTACGTGGCCACCCGCTCGGAGATAGAGGCGCTGATACTTGAGGCCAATCTGATAAAGCAGCACAGGCCCAAGTACAACATATTGCTCAGAGACGACAAGAAATACCCCTTCGTGAAGGTGAGCCTGAGCGAGGAGTTCCCCAGGCTCGTCCTGACCCGGGATCTCCGCGATGACGGGTCCAGGTATTTCGGTCCTTTCACGGACCCCAGGGCAGTCAGGCAGGGGCTCAGGGTCCTGCGAAGGGCCTTTCGCCTGAGGGCCTGTCCGGGGGAAGAGCCCGGCAGGATCAGGGGCAGAGAGTGCATAGACTACCAGATCGGCATATGCACTGCGCCTTGCACGGGCAGAGTCAGCAAGAAAGGCTACACTCTCGTGGTGGACGAGCTCCTGGCATGCCTCAGGGGCCAGAGCGAGAGCGTGCTCGAGTCACTCCGGCGCGGGATGGAAACGGCATCTGTGGAGAGGCAGTACGAGAAGTGCACCGTGCTCAGGGACCGAATCAGGGCAATAGAGAGCGCGCTCCGAAAGCAGCACGTCTTCACCCTGAGAGATTACGATTCAGACGTAATCGGGCTGGGCCGGCAAGAGGGCCTCGCGGCGGCAGTCGTGCTCAAGGTGCGGGAAGGGAAGGTGCTGGGGAAGGAGACACTCCTGATGGAGGGAGCCGAGGGAAAAAGCGACGCGGAAGTCCTCTCTTCGGTGATTTCTCAATACTATCTCAAGCCCGCAGTCATACCAGGAGAGGTGCTTGTGCCCGTGGCCCTCGGCGACGAGGAGACGGTCCTGGGGTCCTGGCTCTCTGAAAAGGCGGAGAGAAGGGTGTCCCTGAGAGTGCCGCAGAAGGGGAGCGGTGCAGCCCTCCTCGAGATGGCCTCTCAGAACGCTCTGCTGGCTCTCCAGGAGTCCGCGGCAACCCACGGCGGAAGACCTCAGCGGATTCCGCCACAGGTGCAGGAAATACAGGTGGGGTTGGGCCTGCCGGCACTGCCGGTCAGGATGGAGGCCTTCGACATCTCGCAGCTCTCCGGAGACCACGCGGTTGCCTCGGTGATCGTCTTTCACAACGCAGAACCCAAACGTTCGGATTATCGCAGGATGAGGATAAAGGGAGTCGTGGGACAGGACGACTATCGAATGATGCACGAGGCCGTGTCCAGAAGGGCGACCAGGTTGATCAAGGAGAAGAGGTCCCTGCCTGATTTCATCCTCGTGGACGGCGGCAAGGCACAGGTGGCGGCAGCGTCTCGCGCGCTGGAAGAAACGGGCCTGGGGA
>Ga0315291_10003349_pt1 | contig 20786 bp, 12 predicted proteins | sample YL17G12_20_MG_FD_203070 | JGI IMG/M metagenome (GOLD analysis project Ga0315291, IMG submission 203070) | Sediment microbial communities from Yellowstone Lake, YNP, Wyoming, USA - YL17G12_20 | ecosystem: Environmental > Aquatic > Freshwater > Lake > Sediment | place: USA: Wyoming | collected...
ATAGAAATGGTATGAATAAAAATTCTAATTATAAACTTTATGAGGTTGAATAATGGATGATGAAGTCCTAGATATAAATGTTAGACGAAAGTTAGGACAGAGTCCTGAATCCGTGATGAAGGATTTTATGGATAGAAATCCTTCTGAATATTTAAAGGGATTTTATTCGGGTAAAGTTGTTAATAATAAAGATCCTGAGAGATTAGGAAAGTGTCAAATTAGAGTTTATGCATGTTTTGGGGAAGAGATTCCTGATAGTGATTTACCTTGGGCTTTACCAGATTTTGCATTTATTGGAAGCACATTAGGTTCATTTATCGTTCCTCCGATAGGAGCTATTGTTAAAGTCTATTTTGATAATGGAGACATATATTTGCCTCATTATACAACAAAGGCGATGAATGTTAATACTTTACCGTCCCAAAAGGATACTGATTATCCAGATAATATGGTTTTCTTTGAGACTGATAACGGAGATTACTTTACTATAAATAGAAAGAGTAAACAAACTAAGTATTTTCATACAGCGGGAACTAATGTAGTTATTGAAAAAAATGGAGAAGTTAAAATATTTGTTGTTGATAATAAGACTGAAACTGTAGTCGGAGATAACGTTTTTCAAAATGATCATCATGAACTTCCATTACTTAAAGGTAAAGTAACTATATTTAGAAATGGTAATATTAAAATTGAAGGACAAGAAGTTTATATTGGACATATGGGTTTATTGAAAGTAGAAGGATCGACGGTTATACCGACTGGTATTGGTCCATTAAATGCTCTTCCAATTGATCCAATAACAGGAATTCCTCACTCAGGAAATATATGTGCGCCAGGATTACCAATATAAAGGATTAAAAATGGCTATAGATGCAGTTATACTGAAAGATAATATTTTAGAGAGATTAAAAGAACCTTATTCTATGATGACAACTTCTGCTGTCGATCAAGAAGTTCATTTATTCGATCCTGAGCAAGTAGCTACCATGTTTGGAATTGCTGATATTAATTCCGTTAGAAATGTTATATGGGAAGAGTATAATTCAAGATATTCTGGATTGGAAGCTATCATTAAAGCTTTGTCTGATGAGTTAGAATATGAGTTTGAAAATTATTGGAAATTAGACGACTTATCCGATGTAATTATTACTGATGTAAAGCTTGGGGATTTTCTTTTTTATGATGGAAATTCATGGGTTAATGAACCATATTCAGCAACTTCATTCACAAATATAGTCACTAATATTTCAAATATTTCATACGAGAATAATCTTTCAGCAACGTTAAATCAATTAAATCCAAATCAATTAATTTATTTAAGTGATAATTATACATTAAGTTCTGTAAGCGATCTTTCTACTTGGATTATTGCTGGAAATAGTATTAGTATTGAATCCGAAAATGGCACAGTTACTATCAACGCTAATATAATATCTAATTTAGCAGATTTACAAGACGTATCTATACCCAATGTCACAAATGGAGACTTTCTTTATTATGATGGAAGTTTGTGGATTAACGAACCATTTTTAACTTCAGTCCAAGATATTGTTAATGATATGATAGGTGGATCGACTTATACTTCTGGTAGCATATTATTTGCAGGATCTGACGGACTTATAACTGAAGATAATGCAAATTTCTTTTGGGACGATGTTAATAATAATATGGGAATAGGAACATCAAATCCTAAAATGGCTTTACATATAGCTAAATGTTATAATAGATTAGTTTATGGAGGATTAGATGGAAGTCCCGATGATTTTCAAATTAGAAATAATGTGTATTATGATTATGATGACACAAGAAGAGAATCGATGGTTTCAGGATATTCTACACAAATAGATTTGAGAAATTCAGACGGTACAATTAAATTTTATACAACAACAACTTCGGCAACCAGTAGCAATGCTGCTGTAACAATAGTTGAAAGAATGAGTATTGGTAATACTGGAGCTTCGATAACTGGTAGATTATTAGTTACTTCAGCTATAGGTTTAGGAATAACAAGTCCTACAGCTCAATTACATACAAGCGGAACTGTAAGATTTGAAGGTGCAGGAACTCCTGTTAATGGGAGAGTCTTAACGACTGATAGCGATGGAAACGCAACTTGGCAAAATTTTGGTACTATTTCAACTTCAGGTTATACATCAGGAAGCGCTTTATTTGCTAATATAGACGGAAATATAGATCAAGATAATACAAATTTCTTTTGGGATAATGTAAATAAAAGACTTGGTATTGGTAATCATACTCCTGAAAGTACTTTACATGTTACTGGAAGAGTTGAAGCTCAAAATTTTTATACTGAAAAATTAGATGGAGAAATAAAAGGACAAGTTGCGCTAATCGGAGGTACTAGCGCGATGTCTGGATATGTTCAATGGTTGGATACTGCTGAAGTTAGAAAAGGTTATATGGGTTGGGATTCTTCCGCAAGTAACAATCTTTCTATTACTTTAGAACATTCTTGTCAACTTAATGTTGTCGGTGGTAATGTTGATATTAATGGTAATAATTTAATTTTAGATGCTAACGGTGATACTTATATTAATAATGGTACTGAAGATAATATTAAGTTTTATACTTCAGGAGTTCATAGGTTAAGTATAACTAATTCCGGATTGATAATGTCTGCATCGTATATTGATCTTGATAGTAATAGATTAATTTTAGATTTAAATGCTGATTCTTATTTAACAGCTTCAGCTGATGATAATATAGATTTTTATACTTCAGGAGCTAAAAGATTAAATATATCAAATAACGGATTAGTTGTTAGCGGAACAACTACAGTATCGTCAATATCAGCTAGAGGAACTGCAGCGACAGTATATTTAACGCATTCATCAGGATTGATACAAAGTAGAACTGCTGCTCAAGTTAGAAGCGATATAGCAGCTGCTTCATCGACTCATGGAGTAACGACGAGTTATTTGGCAAGAGCAACAAGCACAACTGCATTTGGTAATAGTCTTATACAGGATAATGGAACAGCATTAGGTATTAGGTGTGCTCCGAATAATACTTATGCTCTTTCAGTTTCAGGAAGTACAAGATTACAAGGATTTGATCTATATCTCGATGCAAATAATGATACTTATATTTCAACTTCAGCTATTGATGATAATATTAGATTTTATACTTCAGGAGTTCATAGGTTAAGTATAACTAATTCTGGATTAATTATGTCAGCTTCGTATATCGATCTTGACGGTAATAGATTAATCTTAGATGTTGATGGCAATAGTTATTTAACAACTTCAGCTGATAATGTTGTTGATGTTTATATAGGCGGAGCTAATCATGTAAAAATATATAACGAAGGATTAAGGTATCAATCAGGACCAACATCAAATTTTGAATGTTATGGATTTTCCACTGATTCAAATGCTTATCCTGCTTTAAATTTTGTTAAATCACATCATGATACCATAGGAACTTTTCAAGAAACTTTATCTGCTGAAGCTTTAGGAAGTATAGCAGCATATGGGGTTGAAACTGATGGAGGAACTGATCCTGCTGCTGTTATTTCATTTTTTCAAGAAGGAAGTTCAACGACAACTCGGGTTCCTGGTCAGATGAGATTTTATACAAGTACGACGGACGCTGCTAATAATGAAAGAATGCGTATATTATCTAATGGAAATATTGGAATAGGAGTTACCGCCCCAACAGCTCAATTACATACTGATGGAACTTTGCGATTTGAAGGTGCAGGAACTCCAGCTGATGGCAGAGTTTTAACTTCAGATATTAATGGTAATGCGACATGGGAAGATTTTTCGTTTATATCAACATCAGGTTATACATCCGGTAGTGTAGTTTTTATAGGATCAGATGGTAATTTAGCACAAGATAATAATAATTTCTTTTGGGATAATGTTAATAATAGATTAGGTATTGGAACTAAAGTTCCTGATATGAGTTTACATGTTAGTGCAAGTAATTGGCATTTTGATAATTATAAAACTCATAGTTTTGGATCAATGGCCGCTGTGTTATTACAAGCTAAAAGATTTGAAATAGCTAGATTTGGAGTGGATAGAGGTAATTGGGCTGATTATGGTCCTGTAACTATTGAATTATTTAATAGATATTTTTTTGATGGATATAAAAGATATACATTACAAGCAACTTATGGAACAGGTAATGATATTAAAGTTATTTTAAGAGAAGCTCATGGAATATCTTCAAATTATTTTAGATTAAATTATGAGTGGGTTGTAGTATCTGGAAACGTTGGTTATGTTAGTGTATTTGTTGAAGTAGATTATTATAGTAGAGTTTACGCTAAAATATCACATCAGAGGACAATATCAACTACAAGTCCTCCTGCGTATCCTTCAGTTTGGATAAATGATAATTATACTTCGGCTGCTAATATATCAGCGTTTTATAATCTCGCATCATCATATGAGACAGCTGAAGTAGCAGCTGATACTTTATTTAAAAGAAATGTTTATATTCCTGGTACTTTATATTTAGATAATGTCGGTGGAGATACTTACTTGTATTCTAATTCTGATATTATATATTTTTATACTTCAGGGGTTAATAGATTAAGTATTGGTACGAATAGTTTATTAATGAATATGCCGTTAGATATGAATGCTAATACTTTAATAATGGATGATGATGCGGATTCTTATATTAGGGCTCCTATTGATGATAGTATAGATTTTTATACTGCAGGGTCTCTTAAATTCAGTGTAACTAATTCTGGATTAGTATTGAATTTTCCGATTGATTTAGATGGTAATAGAATAATTCTTGATACTGATGGAGATACTTATTTAACGGCATCAGCTGATGATGTAGTTAAATTAATGTTCCCGAATGGATCATATTATGATTTTACTATTAACGGATTAGATTATAAAACTACAGCAACAAGTCATGAAATTCTTTTAACTGATTATAGTACAGACATTACAGCAAGTATTAGATTAGGGTTTTATAAATCTCATAATAATACTTTAGGAACTTTAACTCCAACAATTTCAGGAGAAGTATTAGGTCAAATATATGCATGTGGTGTTAATTCTATTAGCGGATTTGCTACAGCTGCTGTTATATCTTTTAATCAGGATGGATCAAGTTCGTCAACTAGAGCTCCAGCTAATATAGTATTTAAAACCGCAAGTACGTCATCTGTACTTGAGAGGATGAGATTTCCTTCATCTGGTACAATGTTAATGTCAACTGATATTGATTTAGATGGTAATAAGTTAATTTTAGATGCTGATGGAGATACGTATTTAACTGTTTCGTCCGATGATAATATTCAGTTTTATAATGGTAACGTATATTCATTAAAATTGGATAGTAATGGTTATTTAAATTTAATAACATATTTAGATGGTAATAAGGGTGATAATTTAATTTTTGATAAAAGGAGAAATATAACATCAGCAGCACAAGCTAATGATGTTATAGGAAGTATAATATTTAGATCGAATGATAATTCATCGACTCCTGTTATGACTGATTATGCTCGTATTGAGTCTAAAATAATTCATCCAAGATTAAATGGTGAGACATTATCGTGTAATAATTCGGAATTAAATTTTTATATTAATACATATCCAGAACAATCCGATCCAACAAATCCGATTTTATTATTAACTTTAGGACATAATTATAGTACACCTTTGTTTACAAGTGGTGGTTATGCCAGAATGCAAATTTATTCCTCTTATACAGATTCAAATCATCCGACAGTATGGTTAAAATCGTTATCAAGTCATGCTACATATGATAATGCTGGATTTACATTTGTTGTTAATAAAACTGAAGGCCCATTTGAAATAGTATATGATACTGATGGAACGAGTAATACTTTTGTCGATTTATTGAATTTAAATTCTTCTGATTTTCGTTTAAGTGTTTCTAATGAAATAGATTTTTATGTTAATAATGCAAATATTGTAACTATAACTGAAGATACTCTTAAAATTTATGAAGGCGGAGTGCAAATATATAATGCTGCTTGTGGAATTAATACAGGAAGTCCAGATGGATTTACAATTTCGTTATCAAGTACAGATAATCCTTTAGATATTATATTAGAACAACATGAACAAGAAGCTGATATTATATTAAAATATATGTTAGGAGAAGTTAAGATACAATCGCCTGGATATGATTCGGTTTTAAGATTAACGAATGATATAACAGGTCATACTTCATCAGATGGATTAGTAATAAAAGTTGAAACTAATGGAAACTCTACAATAAATTTATTAGAGGAACATACATCCTTTAATATTGGATGTCGGGGAAGAGAAATAATATCAATGTATAGTGATAATTCAATAACATTTGATCCATTAGCAAGTATTAATTTTTTCACTAATAATATTGCAAGAGTTCAGTTAAACAATGCTGGGATGTTTATAAGTGTTCCATTATATGTTGATGGATATCAGTTAATTTTGGATGCTGATAGAGATACTTATTTAACAGCTTCAGCCGATGATAATATTGATTTTTATACAAGTGGAGCGAAAAGGTTAAATATATCGAATAGTGGATTAGTGGTTAGTGGAACAACTACAGTATCGTCAATATCAGCTAGAGGAACAGCTGCTACAGTATATTTAACACATTCTAATGGATTGATCCAAAGTAGAACTGCTTCCCAAGTGTTAAGTGATTTAGGAGTTCCTTCATCAATTCATGGAGTAACCACAAGTTATTTAGCCAGGGCGATAAGTACGTCAGCTTTCGGTAATAGTCTTATACAGGATAATGGAACAGCATTAGGTATTAGATGTACTCCTAATAATACTTACGCTCTTTCAGTTTCAGGAGATACTAGATTACAAGGTTTTAAACTTTATCTTGACGCTGATAATGATACTTATATTGATAACGGTACTGATGATAATATTTATTTTGTAGTTAGTTCGACTGATAGAATGTGGTTGAATACTACCAGTTTAACAATGAATGTTGATATTGATTTAGATAGTAAGAGATTAATTTTAGATTCAGATGCTGATACTTATTTAGTTGCTTCAGCTGATGATAATATGGATTTTTATACAAATGGAATAAAAAGATTAAATATATCTAGTGATGGAAGTATTATAGGTAATAATATTTACAATTACAATGTTAAAGCCAATAATGATATTTCAATATCAGGTTTTAATTCAAATTCGATATTATCAAATTTAAGTGTTATTGTAAGATCGCAAAGTGGAACAGTTTGTATGAGAACAGGTTTAGCAAATGATGGGGCTACTGGCGGTCTAATAATAGCTAAAGTAACTTTGGGTAATAATGTTTCTGCTGATTTAGAAACGGTTTTAAATAAAACTTTTTACCTGGGTGGATTTTTGAAAATAGTATCTCAAACTAGATCTGTTTATGGAGAAGTAGTTATTAATAATAATACTGTTTGGAAAGTATTTGATTATAGTAATAATATTGAAACTGTATCATCAAGTGGTTACTTTTGTATAATACCTGAAGGATTAGGCAAAACTGCTTTGTTAAATAGAATGGGATTTGAAGTGACTTTTCATTTGTGTTATTTTGGTGATTTTTCTTATTATTCTTAACTTTAAAATATTGGAGAAATTAATTGAAACTAATTAATGTAATTTTAGGACCATTACCGGAAAAGCTTAATATATGTATCGAGTCGCAAAAGCGTTTTGCTGATTTGAATAATATGGAGTATATATCTATTACTGAAATTCCGGAATGGGGTAAAAGATATGCAATGACTAATGCGATAGTAGATCGTATTAAGTTAGAATATTTAGCTAATGAGAATAATATATTAGCATGTGATTGGGATATTCAGTTATATGATAATTTTCAGTTACCTTTTAGACCTTCGTTAGGAGATAATGGTAATAATTTTATGTGGAATGGTAATGATAAAGAAATTTTTAAAAAGAGTTTTGATGAATTAGTTGAATATGAAAAAAATCATTCAAAGTATTATTGTGAGTATTGTAGGGCTATGAAAATTTTAAATAAAAATGAATATTTATCAGTTCGTTTTGATAATAAAACATATAAGCATATAAGATGGCGACAATGAATGGATAATTAGTAACTATAAATAAAAGAGAATAATATTTTATAGAGGATAGATAATGGTTAATTTTAGAGAATTATCAGATAATTGGGCTTATGATTTAGATAAAGATCCTATTCGTAATGGTGAAATTAAGGATGGAGATGTTTTAAATCAAAGTATTGAAATGATTTTAGCTACTGCTTTTGGAGAAAGATTATTTAACCCTTCGTTTGGAGCCGGTTTACAATATAAAATATTTAATGTATTTACAACTTCCGAAGCTAATGCAATTTTAGATGAAGTAGCTCAAAATATTAAAATGTGGGAAGATAGAATAACAGTTGTTGAAAGTCAGATGAATTTTATTATTAATCCGGATCAAAATTACGTTATTCTAATTATTCCTTATATTATTAATCGAACAGGTGTAAAGAGTGTGTTCAAGAAAAAAATAATCAATGACTAATGAGGTTTTAAATGGCAAAGAACTTTCTAAAATATAATTCATTAACATATGATGATATTTTAAAACAAATTAATGATAAGTTAGCATCAGATCCAAGATTTGATAATTTTAGAGAAAGTAGTATAGCTCAAACTATAATGGAGATCTTTGCAGCTTGTACTGAATTGACAACTTTTTATGTAGAACGAAGAGCTGAAGAGTGTTTTTTTGATACTTTAAAATTAAAGAGTTCTGCAATACTTTTGGCTAGATCTTTAGGATATGATGTACAAAGACCGGTTCCTGCAAGTGGTAAAATCAAGTTAAAGTTAAAAGGTGATTTTACAGGAGTTTTTTCTGAAGCCAATGAAATATTACAGATTCCATATCATTCAGTATTTTCATTTGAAGGGCAAAATTTTCTTTTAAAGAAAACTTTGACTTTCAATGTTAATTCTAGTATGCAAAATGAAATGGTAGCTCAAGGAACAGCTTATGAATCTGATTATATTTCAGTTGATTATAATAATGATGATATTTTTATTATTCAAGGTGAAATTAAAGAAAAAATTATAGATGGAACCAATAATGCTCAAGTAGGATCTAAATTCCAAATATATCGAATAGATGATGTAACAGTAGCAAATACATATGGTAATGAGGATTATGATACTCCTACTACCAAAATTTGGGTAGGAAATACAAAAAATGAATCAACAGAGTATCAAATAGATAGAAGATCGTTAATTAATTGGGAAACGATATCATTAATTCAAGAAGGTGTTCAGAATTATGTTAGTGTTTTAAGAACTGCAGTTACTGAAGGAGTTGAAATTTTATTTGGTGATGCTAAATTTGCTGCTTTAGGAGCTTCTGTTAGTGGAACTGGAGCTCAGACTTCTTTTGATAATATTTATTTTCAATATTTATCGACTAATGGATTAAAAGGAAATAAATCAGGAGTTAAAGATAAAAAGATTAATTTTTCGGATAAAATATATTCAACTGTAAATGGAATTGATATAACTAGTAAAGTTCAATTTTGGTTTAATAGTAATATTACTGGTGGATCTGATATGGAAAGTATTGATGAAATTAAAGCTAATGCTCCTGGAATATATTATAGTCTTGATAGATTAGTCACCAAAGAGGATTATCGTAATTTTTTAAAGGCGTTAACTAATCCTATTAATATTAAAAATGCATTAGCTTGGGGTGAACAAGAAGAAATTATTAAAAAAAGAACCGATGCGATTCTTGCTCTTTTTAATGTTGTATTTTGGACGGCAGTTGGAAGTCTTTATAATACTGATGTTTCTCCTTATTCAGTTAAGACTGGATCAGATGATATGCAGTCTGTAGTTTTAGATTATGATTATAATGAAAATGATATTGTTGATCAAAGTTATTATAATGTGTATGCTAAGCAAGAGATAGTTCGCCAATTACAAACTTATGAAACAAGTGGATTTGTTAAAAGAATAATAAGTCAAAATGCTATAGTTGATCAATTGACTTATTGGAGTCAATATCAACCTAATATGGAAGTTGCTTTTAATTATACTTCAGATAATTCTTTATATGATCCTAATATTATTACATCAGCAACTGTTCTTATAGATGTTTCTGATATGAATGGAAATACTTATTCTACTAATAATTTAGCTATGGCTAAAATTGCTGAAAGATTAATATCAGCATTAAGAGTTATAAATGATACAAGAGGAAATGTAGGAACAAATGCGAATAATGGTAGTTTGGCATTTGAAAATATTAATGTAATATATGATTCGACAGCTTCTACTTTTGAAATAATTCAAGATTTAAATGATAAATGTTATATATCAAGTTTTACAGGATTAGCTTCTTCAGCAATGGGATTAAACGGAATAACAGCAACAAGTGTTTATGTAACCGATGAAGTTAAATTGAGCCAGAATATAATAACGGTTTTGGATAAGTTAAATAATAGAAGTCAGGTAACTGTTAAAAATATTTATGTAAGTCCGATAATTAAAACATTCGAATTAAAAGGAACAGTTATTATTCAAGCTTTATATGATCGAGAAGAAGAAAGAACGAAGATAAATGATTCTATATATGAATGGTTAGATGTTAGATCGGATTTTAATCAACAAATTTATGTTTCAAATTTACTTGAACTTGTCGAACAATATCCTTCAGTCAAATATGCTAATATTAGATTAGTTCCGAAAACGATCGAAGGAGGTCCTTTTTATGTAACAGGACAAAACTCAACAATTAATTCTTTATTTGATCCAGGATTTTTTAGAAATTTAGTATATAGTTATTTGGATACAGCAATACATAATTATATTGGAGACGCAAATACTTACGACGTTAGTGGTAGTACTGAAAAAAATATTAATTATAATACAACAATAGTACAAGAATATGCATATAAGTGGTATCCGCAAGTTACTGAAAGAAGTTTTTTTGAAACTTTTGTTAAAACGGTTTATAATGGAATAATAGATTTAGGATTAGAAACTTTAGCTAATAGTCGTCAATTTAATACTGTGATGAGTGATATTCGTAAAGACTTGATAAATATTATAGGATATAATATGTTAGATACGATGGGTAATATAGCTCCTGAATATAACGCAAATCATGAGTATATTAAAGGTGGATATTCTTTAGGAAATGAAATTGTTAAAATAGATAGTAAATTAGTGTTCCAATATGCGACTAATTAAGGATTAAATAATGGCTTCTTTTTATGTATTAATCGATAATTCGTATTCATCAACAGGATTAGGATCTACCAATAGTCCTTTTAATTGGACTCAGCTATTAAGTTTAATAGGAACTCAAAATTATACTCCTAATCCTTCAGATACTTATTTAATTTCAGGAACCAGAAATTTAACAGCAGATCAAAATATTTATATAAGAGCCAGAGTTCCGACAGTTGGACCAGTAAACACTATTAATTTAGAAGGATGGAATCAAACTCCTTGGAAAATTTTAAATCCTTCATATGATATAAATTTCTATACTTCATCGACAAATATTAAAATATATGATGCAATGATACAAGCTGATTATTTAAGTTTTTTTGGTCCTAATATATCTACGGCTATTGGTGGTATAGAATTTCAAAATGATTATTTAAAATCAAATGTTTTAAATATTCCTTATAAAAATTATGTATATTTTTATGCGATGACATGTAAAACAAATAGATTAGAACTTTTTCAAACTAATCAATTTATAACATCAAGATCAATTATTGATATTCCTGGGTTTACAACATGGACTGGATTAATAGCTTCGATAAATTATAGTACTATAACAACATCTAGTTATATGTTGAATGACATAGGTATTGTTACTACAAATGTACAAGATAATTGGGTTGGAACATCAGCTTTAAATTTAAATATATCGGCAGTTGATACTGAAAATTTTAAACACACAAATTCTAATTGGAGTACTGTTTTAAATGGATTATCAGCTGCTACAAACTATAGAGCATGGAATGGAGATACTAGGGATGGAATTGGAGCTTTATATTTTCCAACTATAAATGCTTCAAATTATTTTGTTTCAGCTAGTACATCTCCTGGTATTTCTGCAAATGCTGATGAAGATATTTATTTCGTAGTGTCAGGATCCGATTTAACAGGAAATCCTTATACTGATTATGGAATTTCGGCAATTAAATATCAATGGAATTATCCAAATACTGATGTTGCAGATATAATAAGTTATAATAATAGTATATTAACTCATAGTTATTCAGCTACTGGAAGATATTATCCTAAAGCTACGTTATATTCACATAATTCGTGGTATTCAAGACCTTTGACAATGGAATATCTTGTAATAGGATCATTTAATGTAATAATAAAAATATACGATCGTTCGGCTTTTAGTTATCAAACTTTCTTAATTCCTCCGACAAATGATTTAACTGATGGTATAACTAAGCCTTTAACGAATTTAATTATATCTGCTGTTAGTGATGAAATTCCTCCAATTAATTATTATTGGACAATTGATGGAGAAGTTTATGAAGACCCTTCTTATTCTTTTTTAGAAAAAGCTTTTAATATCGAAGGAACTCATAATATAGTTTTAAATGCATATGAAGGATTTTATATTAGTCAGACTTCTGCTACTATATTAGTTTCTGCTGTTTCTGCTGCTACATATTATGTTGATCTTAATAGTGATTATCTTGTATGTGCATGGAATTTAGGAACATCAGCTGATCCTTTTAACCAGTATGAATTTAGAGGTAGATTAGAATCTGTGTTGGAAGGAAGTGCTGAAATACAGGGTAATGGGGAATATGGAGATATTTATAAATTAAAAGGGGAAATGTTATATCCATATCCAAGATATCCAACTAATTATATTATTAGTGCTGATCCAAATAAAAATTTTACTATTGAAGATTGGGATGCATCAATTTACGGTCCTTGGTTAATGCAATATCCTAACGGAACTTCATATTATGGATTGAATAATATATCTCTAGTCGGATGTAAATTAAAAAATGGAATTATTTATAATGAAAAAAATGAATATGGACACGGAGGAAGTATATATTTAACAAATGTTTATAATATGTTTATAGTAAATACAGGTATTGATGCTGAAATAATAATAAATCCTTATAATACGTTATTATCAGCATACGGAGATACCAGAATAGTTGCAACAAGTGCTTATTCAAATATTATAGGATCAACTATATATTTTAATAATGAAGATAATTATATATCGTCTTATTGGGAGGATAGATTTGTATCTGCGGATTATCATGATCAAGCATATTATAATTTAAATATAATTGATTCTGTAATTACTGGATTGAGAAATTTAGATCAAATATATTCAGATGATGATGATATAAATTTTGAATATTGTAAATTATATATCTATAATAGCGTGTTTGATAGATCATATCTTGATTTGTCTGAAGAATTTGAAATATCAGCTAATGTTAATTCACAATATGATTGGACTCCTCCAACTCCATATCCTTTTACATCTAATCATGATTTTTATAATTTGTATGGTAAAGGTATTGATTATATTATAGCTAATAAATCTTTATTATTACCTTTTTATGGAATTCAAACTCCTCCTAATCCTGGATATAATTTTTCGGCTTATGAAGGATATGAAAAAGGATTGTTTGGAGAATTAAGAGTTAATTATGGAGATATAGACAATTTTGGTCATATAGGATCATTTTATTTCGGACAATCAACATTTATTTTTACACCTGATGATGATCAAATTTTTAGAGTTTCAGCATCTTTTTTAACTCCTAACATATCATCTTATAATTTAATTGAATATGGTACAATATTACCAAATTTAATAACAGTAAAAGCAATTTTATTAGAACCAACAATTTATTCTACCGAAAATATTTATGTTGATTTTGTCGGAGTTCCTCGAACAGGGACATCTCCTTTAGTAGTCGATTTTACTGCTACAGTTAATTTAGGATCCGATTTTAAAAATAGATATAGGATAACTAAATACAAATGGTATTTTGATGCGGATTGTTCTACTCTACCAGAAAATGAAATACCAGAAGAGACATATGTTCCTACGATTACAAAAGTTTTTAACGGATATGCTGGACAGAAATATAGTGTTAGACTTTGCGTTGAAGTTGTTCAGATATAAAAGGAAATGTAAATGGCATCTTTATTTTATGTAAATTATCGATTAACAGCTAATAGTGCTCAATCTTTATCAGCCGCTATGGCAACTGGATGTTTATATCAAGCTAAAGATGAACATTTTGTCACAAGTGGAGATATTTTTTATCTTAATTCAGATGATGATTTATACGGAACTCCATTAAGTTCTGCTAAAGGATCTGCAATAGGCCAAGGAGATTTGTTTCAAATAACGAATATCGCTCCTTCGACAGCTGCAGTTGTATATATTTCTTCATTATTAAACGATCATGTTGATGATAATATTGGTTTATTACCTAATGGATTAGTTTTACCTTATAATACTTTAGAAACTCCATCAGATTATTTACCAAATTATAAATTTTATTTACCAAGACCTATTGATAATTTGAAAGTTGTTTTTAATGGAATAGTAGGAGGATTAGGAAAAGAATTATATTTGTGTGTATCTGATACAGATCCTACTTTATTAGAATCTACAATTTTATCAGCACGATCTGGTACAAATGATATTTCAATTTTTTCGGGATCTCCTGTCACTGGAACATCAGCATTAATTGATTTTGCTCAATTTTCGAATGCTATAGCTGGAAAAGAAATAATTTTTAGATGTCGTTTAACATATGGATCTCCTTATGAAAATACTTTTAATTATTATACTGGAGATATTGAAAGAAATACAGTATTTCATTTAGGAACTACAAGTCCAGGTCTAGTAACACAAGTTAGTGGAACTGGTATATCAAGATTTTTAATTAATCCGTATACTGGTTCAATAACAATTGAAGATTGGAACGATGGTGATTATAATGATTATACTGGAACTATAACGGATCCTATTTTAAGCGCTATAGGAACAAATGAAGACCCTTCACAAAATTATTTACCAATTACTGCATGTGAGTGTAAGTCAGATTATATTGAATTGTATGGTCAAAAAAATAATGCCAGATATGGATCTTGTCGTAATATTAATTTAAAAGAATATTTACCGCAATATTTACAAGGCGGAGATACTGAAAAGTTCTTATTATTTTTTGAAGATTATTTAAATGAAATGTTTTCTGGATTATGTGGATTTCAAGTAAGTGGAACAGAATTGAATATAAATAAAAACTATCAGACTGCTGTAGGAGCGTCTAGTGCTTTAACAGATGATTATGCTAGGAATTTTTCATATAATTTTTCAGCTACATCAGCAGAAAATGCACCAACTGAAGCTAATGAAGTTAGTGCTATATCTATTATATCTCCTAATAATTCTATTGATATTGATCCAAGGATTTCAATTTTAGAAAAGATAAATAGGATAACAGAGTTACATGATCCTGATTTAATAGATATTGAATATATTCAGCATTTTGCAAGTAATTTAGGATATAATATAGATATATATAGGAATGAAGTTGGTATAAGTGGAACTGGAACATTAGGATTCGGTGATTTTGGGGAAGATTCGAGTTTAGCAACTGACTCCGAAAAATATTTAAGGTTGATGATAAGTAATTTACCTAACTGGTATAAAATAAAATCTACTAATAATGCTATTAAAGTAATGTTATATTCGTTTGGTTTGATAGGAGATATAGTAGAATATTATTCAAATAATTATTTACCAGTAGCTGAAGGTGGTTTGTGGAGATTAAACGCTAACCATGATATTACTGAAATACCTGAAACATGGTTTCCGACTCCGCATTTTACTATTTTAATTAGAATAGACGATAGTACTGATATATCATTCGATATGGCAAGAAGACAGAAAATAATAAGAGCAATTGAGTCGATAAGACCTGTAAATACTGTTTTTAGAAAGTTATCAGCGTATTTAAAAAGAACTTTCGAAATGAAAATAGTAGCTTTTATGAGATTTACAAGATATATTCAAATTAAATCTGACGGATGGACTAATGCTTGGAGTGGAACACCACCTGCATATCCTTCATAATCTATAAATAAATTGTAGATAAGAGATTTATTTAAAGGGGAACTATAAATGGCAAATGTAATGATAACCGAACAAGGTTTAGATTTTGTAATGAACGCGCACGATGATGGCGCTTTAATTAGTATAGCTTATTTTGTTCCCGTTTATGATAATCGTATTGACGGAAATGTAAGATCAAGTGGATTAACTTCGGCTTTTGCTGAAATTGCGGATGAATCATTAACTGATCCTATTGGTGAAATTATATGGAACGTAAGCGGAACTCCTTATAATATATCAGAATCAGATTCATTTCTTATATCAGCAGGAACTATAGTAGGAAACGATGTTACTAATACTTTTCAAGATGACTCCGAACCAATAAATTTATATAACGGAATTCCACTCTCAAATCATGTTAGCGGTACCGATTTAGAAAAAACAACAGCCGGAAATCTTACGAATTGGACAATGACAGGATTAACTAGGGTTACTGGTAACAATAGTATGCCTACTTCCACTTCAATAGATTATTTTCCTGTAGTTGATTATTATCCAATTTATGATTCAGCTGAAGAAGGTAGATTAAGAGGAACTTTTAAATGCTTGATTTCTAAAGATGTTGGAAGATTTAAATTTAATAAAATAGCCCTTTATGCCATTCAATATGTAAACGGAGTTCCGAATTCCAATATTGAATTTTTTGGTGAAGCTTATTTAAACGAACCCATTGTTAAAGCAGGATTATCTCAAGACGGTTTTGACAATATTATATTAGACCTTCAAATAGATTTACATTCAGTTAGTTCTACATGGGATGAAGTTTTCTTTTCATCATCTGCGGATTATTGGAGTCATTCACCAGGAGGACTTTATTTTCCTAATAAAGTCGGTATTGGACAATATGATAATAATGTTTATGAAATGGAATCTGCTTTGCATGTTAGAAGAACTAGAGATACTTCAGGTGCAATTGATTTAACTATTCCTCAATTAAGATTAGATCATGATAACAATCATTGGGTTTCGTTTGAAGTTTCATCAACCGCATGGGATATACCGCATGGTTCACAAGGATCTGATTTGTTACTTACAGGGCCTACTTTATTTAGTACTGATTCTGTTGCATTATTACCTAAATTAGATATGACTTGGAATCTCGGTACGAGCGCATCGCATTTTAGATCAGCTTGGATAAAAGAAACATTACCTTTGAAGATTCCTTTAAACGTTGAACATGATTATGGCACTGCCGTTAGTATTAATAATGGAAAAATATTATTAGGATCTCCTAACGGACTATTAGAATGGCCAACAAGATCAGAATATGCTATAAGAGTTTTAGACGCTTCTATTTCAATTACTTCAGGCGCTGATTTGTACGGAAGTTTTAAAGGCGGAGATTTAATCAGAAATGCGGACGAATTATTAATTTATACAACATTTTGTACTTATGCTTATCCATATACTGAATATAAAGCTTCTGATATTGTAATAGTAGCTGGAGTAAATGAACAAGGAACTTATACTTCAATAAACGGACAAACCGGATTAACTCATAAAAATCTTTTACATGAATTTGTAACAGATTTAGATTTTGTTACAAATACAAGTAACGAAGCTAAATTATTATTTGCTGGTAGAGGCGGTTTAAAATTGACTGCTCCAATCGAAATATCAACTAAAAGAAATAGTTATTTGTATAATCAGGTAACTTATAATCATTATAATGCTATGATAATGACTAGAGAGCCTTATTTCTTTATTGGAGCTGGTTTATCAGAAGAAATATTATGTACTAATTGGGATACTATAAATCGATATATAACTAACGCAACATGGGACTTTTGTGCTTTATTAACTACAACTGAATCGAAATTATTTTTAGTAGCTAAAAATATAATTACAACTGGGGATATTATTCCTAAATTAGATAATTTAGATGATATCGGAACAGATGCTTTAAAATATAAAAAAATATACGGACATTCAATGGATTTTGATTGGGGTGCAACTCAAATTTCAACATTATCAACAGGATCTATTTATTCATATTTAATGGGATTTTATTTTAGTTCATATATTTATACTTCGTCACAAAAAACTGCAATTATTTCATTATTACCAGGAAGTTCTGTATATGATAAATATTATACTAACGGAATATTTAGTACCATATCAAATATAGGAAATAGTAGTCAAAGAATAACGAATGGTTATTTCGATTTAGTAGATACAACAAATATTCAAGTAAATACTTTAACAACTCCTAATTTACAGACGCAAGTAGGTAATATAACAACGAGTTTAGGTAGTTGGAGTACTTTAACAAATATTATATCTACAAATATTGTAAGTATAGATCCGGCATATTATCCAACTATTCAATCACAATATTGTATTATGGGTAAAACTTTATTATTAAATTTAAAATTGACAGGATCTTTACCTGCTAGAACTGTAGGATATCATGAAAATTTATTTCAAATAAAAAATTGCTTTGGTAAAAATATAAATGTAAATAATTTGGGATCTATTACGACATCAATTGTTGATTTAAGTAGTGTAATAAATAGTTTACAAATAAAAGGATCTTCAAATGGATCAATCAATGCGACTTATTTACCAGGAGGACAAAATTTTATAGTATGGTATCAATCACAATTAAATAATTTATATTATTATAAGTTATTTACAGTACATTATGATGGAGTTTTGGATATGTTATCTTTTTATGCACATCCAAAAGCATTACCGACAGATAGGGCAATTTCAGGATCAATATATCCAACAGAAATGTTATTAACGTTTAGTATTTAATTTAATAGGAGGTTAGTTATGAGAAGAAGTTTAACAAGAGAATCTATTTTTGAAATGTTTATTATTTTGAAGAGGGATTTTAAGGACGATGTAGTTTATGATAATAGATTTTCATTTGCAATGGATAGAAACTTAAATAATTTAATTGGTGAAACAGAATCATTAATTAAAGCCAGAAAGTCTTCTATTCCTGAGTTTAATGAATTTGAATCGAAAAGAAACGATATTATTAAAAAATACGTCGTTCCAGGAACAAATAGTAGTTTCTCAACTCAAGAAGATGAGAAAAAATGTCAAGATGAAATTATTGAGTTAACTAAGGTTTACGAGAAAGCAATTGCTGATCGAACCGAAGAAGTTAAACTTTATAATGAAATTTTGACTGAAGAAATTGAAGTAGATATTGTTCAAGCTCCTTTTAAGTCATTTCCTCAATTAAATAGGGTTCAGATGAGAGCTTTGAGACCTATGTTTAAGGAAACTGATGAGCAAATTGCGGAGATAATTAATGGCTGATAATAATATGTACCCGAATTTGTTTCATTCGGATAAGTGGCAAGTTAGCTTTTCTAACTTGCCAAGTATTCAATCTATTAGAGATATGCGGATATATGATAATTTTGTGAAGAGTATTACTTTTCCTGATTATAATATGGGTGAAATTTATTCAGATATTATGGGATTTAGAATTAGACATCCTCTTTCAAAACCTAATGAAGAATTATCTCAAGTACAAATAGAATTTAAGTTATCTGAGGATATGTTAAATTATATATACTTGTTTGAGTGGATGAGAGGGATGAAGTACGGAGATGTAGAAGATTTCGAGCGTAAAGAAGATTATTTCAGAAAATACACAATCAAAGCAATTACTATAAATATATTAGATAATCAGAAAAGAGATATAGCTTATTGGAAAATGACAGAATGTTTTCTATTAAGTGTAGGATCTTTGCCATTAGAAATGGGAACAAGTGAAGAAGTTACTTTTACTTGTAATTTTAGCTATTCTGAAATTTTTTATGAAAAGATTAATATTGAAGTTTAAAGGAGATTAATTATGAATGTTGAAAATTTATTGGAAATAGAAGTTCTTGTAGATGATAAAGTTATATCGGAAACATGTAATCGGATAGGAATCGCCAATAAAAAGCGAAGAATATTATATCCAAGTTGTTATTTATATACTGAAAATGATAAAAAATATTTAGTTCATTTTAAGCAGATGTTTCTATTAACCAGAGAATCAGCTTATAATGCAATGTGCGACGATGACTATCTAAGAAGAAATGCGATAGCTTATTGTTTAAGAAACTGGGGATTAATAGACGTAAAAGAAGAAAGTATTCAACCTTATAATAAGTTTATATTTGTATTGCCTCATACTCAAAAGAGCGAATGGACTATAAGTCATAAATTTAATTTTAGAAGTTTGACTAATAAAATATAAATATTAAGGGGAATTTATGATTACTGATAAAAATTTTGAATGTGATGAAAACGATTTAGAAGGATTTGATGATTTTGTTGATTATTATGGGTTTAATAATAAAGAAGATGAAGAATTAGCAGAATTAGACTTTAATGATCGTTTTTATAATATAGAAGATGATGATCTGGAAAGTTTTGAAAACGGTTTAGATAATGATAAAAAAGAATAATTTCATAAAGGAGATAATAATATGTTAGAATTTGCCAAATATTTACGCGAGAACTATAAGGAAGATGTGTCTAAAGCCGAAGTCATCATCAAAGATAAATGGGATAAAGTAGTTGCCATTATAAAAGAAGCTTTTGATGATAACTATTCTGATAAAACTACGGCTATTCATAAAATCAAAACAGAATTTGTGAATA
>Ga0315291_10003352_pt1 | contig 20763 bp, 17 predicted proteins | sample YL17G12_20_MG_FD_203070 | JGI IMG/M metagenome (GOLD analysis project Ga0315291, IMG submission 203070) | Sediment microbial communities from Yellowstone Lake, YNP, Wyoming, USA - YL17G12_20 | ecosystem: Environmental > Aquatic > Freshwater > Lake > Sediment | place: USA: Wyoming | collected...
AGCCATGCCTGTTTAAAGTTCATCTTGGGTTTCGTATGCCCCGTATTCAGCAGCGCGCCGGAAGAGCACATCGGGCCGAAAGTTCCGGTTGTGACGACATCAATTTCCTCTGCCGCTTTCCTGGCGCCCTTCTTTTTTACGATGCCTGTCACCTCTTCGGCGGTTACAACTACCGCCTTGCCCCGTTTAATTTTTTCGTTAATCTCTTCGTATGTCTTTGTCATAGTCCTCTCCCTCTCACAAAAGTTCATCAGTTACGGATTGCAGTGCGCCAAACGGACATGCGGGAATGCATATCTCGCACGCAATGCAACGTTCAGTGTTGAAAACCACCATCTTTGTCTTTTCGTCGACGGTCAATGCGCGGGGCAGGCATTGCGCCACACAGGCACCGCAGTGCGTGCACTTTTTTTCATCCCACATCAGGTTTTTTGCCGGGAATATGAGCTTCACACCCAGACCCTCAAGATACGAGAACGCCTTGCCGACATCCGACGACTTTCCCTCCACCTGAATGAACATCGTCCCGTCCTCTTCAGGAGTTATGGATGCCTGCAATATGTTCACCGAAACTTTATGATTTCTGATGAGGTCGCTGATTATAGGTTTTTCCACAAGTGTCGAACTGAAGTGAAGTATCGCGCTCTTTTTTAACATGAGACCCTCCTTTACGGTATAAGTTCGACGTCACCCCAGATGCCCAGCTTGTCGTTCATTGCCGCTATTACACCCCTTATTGAATCGTATTTTTGTGCCGTTCTTATGACCAGTTCAATATCGGAGGTGTTTTGGATCATATTGCAAAATGCAGTTGCAGCGGCATCCGCTTCCGCGGCGGACGTTGAAATTACGCAAACCGCATCTGCCTTGCCGAAACTTAATGAATGGCCGACCGTCGCGCTAGATGTGCAGATGCCTACCGGTTTTCCATTTGAGCGGACAGTAAATTTGACTTTGCCTGTAAATAGTGAAGTCTCGCCGGCATATAAGGCAAAAATTAAAGGACGCCCGCATCGGACGAATATATCTCCGCCGTTTTCAACGATCACATCCCCAGTTTTCAACCAAAGTTGCTCACCAACGTAATCGGATATGGCACCCGCAACCGCCGCCATGGGGCCCACACCGAATCTTGCTGCGGAGTCCGCCATTCTGCGGATAATCAACGGCGCGTCATTATTTGGAACATGAGGCTCAAGTGCCGTCAGATATTTTGCATCCCTCATAATGTATTCCTCAATATCTTTTCGCGCTTCCAGGAGAAGACCCTCTGCATCCGGCTTCACGTCATCACGCGCAAGTATGAACAGATCGCTCTCCTTATAAGATACGACGCTTGCAATAAATCCGTAGGCCTTTATCCATTCTCTGTATTTTCTCTCTTCGAACATATAAAAAAGATGCCGGGTTTTTTAGCCAAAACCCGGCACCATCCATTCAGTTAAATTATGTGCCCGTTATTTGGCCGGCGCCTCTGTTACGCCCCCCATCAGCATGGTTTGGCAATCCACCATCATTCTGAAAATTCCCGTATATGCCCCCTCGGCGGGATGGGCTGATGGAACGGGGAGATTAGGGCCCACGGAGATCAGGTCGAGGTTATAATCCGTGTTTTTCTCGAGTTCGTCCATCTTGTAGGAATACTTCTTTCCCATGCTCTCAACGGTTAAATATAGATCTCCGTTCTTCTTTTCGACCATTGCCTTCGGATATATCCCCATCGTTGTTCTGCCTTTGCGGTCAAGGTTGATCTCCTTGCATTCATTCGTGCCGCGGAGATACCAGTTGCCCTTCCATTTCGCGCGCGCCTCAAGCGAACCGGAGATTATAAAAGTGAAAGCAACTGCAAATATTAAAATTATCTTTGTATGCTTCATACGCAACCTTATTTTATGAACTTCGTTGTAGCCACTATTTTGTCACGGGCCGGTTTGAGCTTTGTGTCAAATTCGGCGGTCTTACCCTTGTCTTTCAGATCATCGCAAAGCCGCTCGCCGGATGTCGTGCAGAGCATCTGGCCCATCATGTTATAGATGTCCTGACCGCGTTTCATGTTGACAGCAGTGGTATAACGCCACACAGTTGCCTTCTGCTTTTTGTTTCCGATTTTCACCTTCTTTGTTTCGGGGCAACGGGTTGTCATAAGCATCGCCTTCTGGCCCGCCCACGTGACCGATCTTTGTTCCACGATCACGCACTCTTCCTTCTTTTCCTTCTTTCCCTTCTCGGATTTTTTATCTTCCTTCTTCGATTTTTCGCCTTTCGGCTCCTTCCATGACATCACAACCAGATTGATGTTGGGGTCGTCCCCTTCCTTCAAATTTTCAGCAAATTTTACATTGCACATTTTCGGGACGCCCGGCATGTCGCCGACGGGAATATTGATCCCGTAACCCGTACCAAGCTCCACTTTTTGCTTTTCCGACTCTTCATAGTTCCACGCGCCGGGGTAGTTCAGCCTGAATTTGAAGTCGCTGTTTGTGTACGTCTTATCCGGTGTGGACGGGGCCTTCTTAGCCGCACCGGCAAGCGCCGGCACAGTCAAGGCAATAACAAGAACAGCCAAACATAGTCTCTTCATATGGTCTACCTCCTTATTGTGAGTGGCAAGTCATTATAATAATTGCCGTAAATTGCAATTAAAAAAGGTTGCCTATGGTAAAGTTGAATACGACCTTGTCTTCCCACGAGCGCCTGTTGATGGGGATGCCCCATTCGAATCGCATCGGGCCCATCGGAGAGTTCCAGCGCAGTCCGAAACCGTAATCCATGCGTATGCTCGAGAAATAATTGTCCTGCTCGGCGTAGGCATTGCCAGCATCGAAGAAGGCGACAAGGCTGATACCTGCCGGCTCATACATCCACCATTCAAGCTCATTGATGAAGAGTAGAAGTTTGTCGCCGCCGTAGACAAATTGATCTTCCCCTCCGGACGGCGATTGCGGGATACGGATAGTGGGCCCCACGGAGTTGGGGTAGTAACCGCGAAGTGAATTGGGTCCGCCGACAAAGAAGCGTTCAAAAAGGGGCACGGGGTTCTCGTTCAAACTTTTGATGTAACCTATTCTGGCGAATTGTTTCAGGACCAGTTTCTTTTTTAAGAACGGCTCATAGGCCATCAAGCGGAAGTTCACCCTGTAGAAGTCGTTGTCTCCGCCGAGTTTTGCCCCCGAAATTTCATTACCCAAGACTCCGTATGTCCCGGAGCGAGGCGTGATGCGGTTGTCCCTTCTGTCGTTTGTCAGCGTCAAACTTACCGCAGACGTTAGCCCCGATGCATTTGCACGGAACATCTGGGGGACCGCGTAGGAAAAATCGGAAAGTTTGACATCCTCGCCCTGATAGCCGATCTCTGCCGACCAGTTGTCAAAGAACCGGTGGCCCAGAGTTATGTCGCCTCCGGTCGCGACCCGCCTGAAGTCTATATAATGATACGCGTTCCTGTAGACTTCAGCGCCCAGCATCCATTGGGAATCCAAAAAGTAGGGATCGCGCGCGGAAAGCATGAAAAATTGCCTCTTTTTGGAGAGTTCCGCGGAGACAGACCCCGAGATGCCGTATCCGAAGAAGTTTTCCTTCGAAACGGATGCCGTGAATATGAAGTGCTCGAGCGAGCTGAATCCGGCACCGATGTTGAAGCTGCCCGTGGGCCGCTCCTTCACGGTGATATTTATTACCATCGTGTCGTCACGGCTGCCACGTGGCACGGCAAAATTGACCTCCTCAAAGAAGCCCAGCTGCATTAAGCGCGCCCTGCTGTCGCGCAAGAGCCTTTCGCTGTAGCGGTCGTTTTCCTTGACGCGCATCTCGCGCCGGATCACCTTGTCGCGCGTCGTTGTATTTCCGGAGATGTTGATCCTCTCGATTGTGATCCTCTTGCCCTTATCGATTGCCAGATTTATGTCCGCAGTCAATGTTTCGTCGTTCGGAATTGTTTGCGGAACTATATTGGCGTAGGCGTAGCCCTCGTCGCCGTATCTGTCCGATAAAAGCTGCAGATCCTCTTCTAGATCGCGCTGGTTGTAGATGCTTCCGGATTTAGTTTTCAGAAGGCTCAAGAGTTCTTCTTTTGTCGTCAGAATATCGCCGCTCATCGTGAAGTTGCCGATCTTGTATTGCTTGCCCTCCGTTATGTGGAAAGAGACAAACAGGTAGCGTTTGTCCTTGCTGATCGAGACTTTTGAGGGTTCAACCTTCACTTTGAGATAGCCGTGGTTGAGGTAGTGGAACGTGAGCATCATCGCGTCCTGCTTAAGTTGCTCCTCATTGTATTTGCCGGAACCTGTCAAAAAAGACAGCGTGCCCTTCTTTTTCGTCTTTATGACGCCACGCAGCTCCTTATCTTTGAAGACCTTGTTACCTGCAAAATCGATGCGCCGGACAATCACGCCCTGATTCTCCTGTATGTCAAATATGAGCTTCGCCTCGCCCGGTTCAGCCGCAGCCTCCGTATGATAATCGACCTTGACGAGATAGTAGCCCTTCTTTGCGTATGCCTCGCGGATTTTTTCCATTGACTCGGAGAGGTCCGCTTCACTTAAGGGACTGTATGTCTTGACCGTTACCTCCTTCGTCAATTCATCTGTCTTGATTTTTCTGTTGCCGGCGAATCCGACGCTCGTGACAAGAGGCTTTTCAACAAATATAAATGTGAGCGCGACACCGCCCCCCTTGGGAGCCGATTCGACCTTGATGTCCTCAAACTGGCCCAGCCTGTAGAGAGCTTTGATGTCCTGCCTGATTATGTCGGGGTTTTGGGCCGATCCGACGCGGCTTTGAATGGTTTGCGAGACAGTTGCGTTCGGGGTGCGTTTGTTCCCCTGAAATTCGATGTCGGTTATGGTCCGGCCATCGGCAAATACATTTATTGATAAAAACAAATTAACCACCAAGACACACAGACATAAAATTATATGTCTCTTTTCTCTGTGTCTCTGTGCCTCTGTGGCGAATTTCTTATAGATCATGTAGCTTTCCGTCTTTCAATAATAATTTCCGGGGGAGCATTCTCAAGAGCTCCTGATTGTGTGAAACAATGAGCATCGCTATCCCGTCATCGCGGTTGAGCTTTATAAGATAATCGAAGACGCGTTCGCCCGTCTCCCTGTCGAGATTTCCTGTAGGCTCATCCGCGAGTATGAGTTTCGGCTGCATGACCGCCGCCCTGGCCAGCGCAACGCGCTGTTGCTCCCCGCCGGAAAGCTCGCAGGGCCTGTGAGACGCACGATGATCGAGGCCAACTTCATTCAAGGCCTTGAGCGCCATCTGCCTTGCTTCCCTTCTTTTCACTCCCGCTATCAGACATGGCATCATCGCATTCTCGAGAGCCGTGAATTCGGGAAGGAGATGATAAAATTGGAACACGAAACCGATCGACCGGTTCCTGAATCCCGCCAGTTCCGGCTCGCTCATCTCGTTTAGATCTTGCCCTTCAAATTTTACCTCTCCCCCGCTCGGACGGTCGAGCCCGCCCAAAATATGCAGAAGTGTGGATTTCCCAGTGCCCGACGCGCCGTAGATTCCCAAGAGGTTCTTGCTATCCATCTCAAAGTCCACGCCTTTGAGCACGTCGACGGAGGCGCCGCCGCCGTTGTACCTCTTTTTCAGATCGTGTGCAGAAAGAAGCATATTATAAATTCTCGATTATGGGGAGAAGCGCCAAACGCTTTGCGGCGATTTTTGATGTGCCCCAACACATCAAAATACTAAAAAGTCCTATAATGCCGCATATCGGCCACGAAATGTCAATGGGGAGCGTTGAAACAAAATAAATTTCGGGCTCCAGCCTGATTAAATGAAGGTGTTTGATGGCCAGTGAGAGGCCGATTCCCGCCGCGATGCCGGCGATTGTCCCCACAAGCCCCGCCCAAAGTCCGCCCCTTGTGAATATTTTTTGAAGCATCCCCGCATTGACCCCCAGCGCCTTGAGAATTGCGACTTCATGTGCGCGGTAGCAGATGAGCAGAACCAGAACACCTATTATATTAAATGATGCGACGATGACCAGAATTCCCATGATTATCGAAAAGACGAGTTTTTCAAGCGAGAGCGCTTCGAAAAGATCGCGATTCAACTCTCCCCAAGTTATCGCCTGATAAGATGCCGGCAGGTCGTTGTTTATAGCAAAGGCCACGGCATCCGCCTTGTCCGGATCGTCAAGCTTGATTTCGATCCCTGTGGCTTTAACCGCACCGGTTTCAAATATCCTCTGCGCATCTTCCAAGTTCATGAGCGCGAACTGGGAATCGTAATCGTAGAGGCCCGACTCGAAGGTCCCGACTACCGCGGCATCCACGAATTGTTTTTCCCTGTCGCTCGTCGGAACCATGAGCTTAATTTTTTTCGGGAATCCCAGATATCGGGCCAGGGGTTTTCCAAGAACGACATTGGGGTGGGGGGAAGATGCAAGCGCTTCATTTAGAGGGACGTCGGCGTCGATCTGCATCTGATTGACGTCGCGTATCGTGAGCGGGTCCACCCCTTTGATGACGAGTCCCTTTATTGTCCCCTTTGAGATAGCAAGGCCCTCGCGATAGAGAAACGGCGTGATTCCAGTCACTCCCTTCCGCTGAATTTTATAAAGTTTCTCCATGAATGCCGGCAATAGCGGTTTCAGGCGTTGCGGGTTCAAGCGATTCCAGAACGCGACGAACCCCGGCCTGTCTTCATAATCATATGCGATGTCGTCGTGCAGGCCCTTGAAAGACTCGTATAAATTTTTTATGGAGGAGACAACCGGCAAAAGCCAGCTGTATCGGCTTTCAAATCGGCTCTCATCCTGGCTCTTTTTCAATTTTGAAATGTAATCCACGACTTCTGTTGTATCGTTCATCTCACCCGCTTTGAGGACGACCACATGCGCGTTGAAGTCGAGTATGGAGCGTCTGTATTCGCGCTGGAAGCCCGATACGATCGAAAGCGCGACAATAAGCGTCGCCGCTCCTATTGCGATACCCGCCATTGCGACCAGCCGCATTACTACAAGCGAACGCGGCAGATATTTTGCCTGATTGAATCTCTTTGCTATGTCGGAGACAAGTCTCATCTATTCATACCTTAAAGTCACCACCGGATCCTCTGTGGTCGCCTGTGTCACGGGATATAATGAAGCAATCATCGCAATGAAGATGCCGCAAACCACAAACGTGACGGTCCACAACGGAGACAAAAGGACAGGCAGCGTATCGAGATAATATGATGCGGGGAGCTTAACCGGCCATCTCATGAGCGCGATGCACATAAGCGAGCCCAAAACTCCTCCGATTATGCTCCCCACGGCGCCGATCCACATCCCGTGGAGCAGAAACACCCTCCTGATCGATTTTGAATCCATTCCCACAGAGCGCAAAATTGCGATGTCTTTTCTCTTCGTTGAAACGACCATCATAAGGACGCCGACGATTGAAAACGATGCGATAAGGATTATCAGTATCAGAATCCCGGCCATTGCGATCCGTTCAAGCTTCAATGCGGCAAAAAGTTTTTTGTTTTGCGTATCCCAGCTCTCGACACGCCAGCCCTCCTGCATGCGTTTTTTTAAATTGGCCGCCACATCGGGCGCAGACGCCGGATTCGCAAGTGTTATATGCCACCCCTCGACGAATTGCTGGCCCAAGAGCTTTTTTGCGTCATCAAGGGATACAAAAACAAATTTGCTGTCATATTCGAACACGCCTGCTTTGAATGCGCCGATGAGCCTGTAAGTCCTGATCCTCGGTTCCATCTCGCCTGTGGGGCCGATTTCCGCGAGCGGCGCCACAAGATCGATCTTGTCCTCAAAGTCGGGATGCACCGTGAGCTGCGAGAGAATTTCATCGCCCACGATTATCCCGGGCAAAGGATATCTTGGAGGATCGGGATCGAGTTCGGAAAATTTTGCGGAGCCTTCGGGGAAATAGAAATTCACCGACTTGACCGTGCCAAGCGCGCCGGGCTCTATCCCTCTCACCTTGACGCCGGTGGCCGTGATCTCGCCCATTGAAATTGTCTGCGCTATGGCCTCGCCCTCCACAAACGGTGAAATCTCGGATCCCTTGGGAAGATATGCCGCGATTTCGCCGGCCGGAAGACTTTTTGCATCGGGACCGCGTGTGAGCGTCACATGGGAGTTGAAACCCATGAACCGTTTTTCAAGTTCGCCTGAAAAACCGCGCATCACGGAAAGGACGATGACAAGCGCCGTCACGCCGAGGGCAACACCCCCGACGGAAACAGCCGTCAGAAGGGGTAGAAATCTCTGACGCTGCCTGAACCTGAAGTAACGGCCGGCAATCCAAGAATTAACAGTCATATTTTTTTTAATCCGCAGATTACGCAGATTTATCAGATTTTTTCTGTGTAATCTGAGGATTTATTTAATAGGTTTCAGTTGCGGGAACAAAATCACGTCGCGGATCGAGGCTGAATTTGTCAAAAGCATAACCAGCCGGTCGACGCCTATGCCCTCCCCCGCTGCGGGCGGCATCCCGTGCTCCAGCGCCTCGATATAATCGGCATCGAAGTGCATCGCCTCGTCGTTTCCTTTATAGAGCGCTTCAACCTGTTCTTTAAAACGGCTCGCCTGATCCTCGGGATCGTTCAATTCCGAGAACGCATTTGCCAGCTCGCGTCCGTAGATGAAGAGCTCGAACCTGTCTGTGACGGTCGGATCCTCTTCGTTTTTCCTCGCGAGCGGCGAGACCTCCGTCGGATAATGCGTGATGAAAGTCGGCTGAATAAGTTTTTTCTCGACGGTCAGCTCGAATATCTCCGTGAGTATCGCGCCCAGGCCTTCGTCCTTGCTTTTGAACTCGTCACCGAGGCCCGTTGCGAATTTGACGGCCTTCTCCCGTGATTCCACGATCTCCGGACTTAAACCGCCGACTTTGACGAGCGATTCTTTGAGTGTGTAGCGGGCATATGGCGGTTTGAGATTGATCATCGTGCCCTGATATTCGATTTCGGTCTTTCCCAAGACCTTCTCCGCCACGTGCGGGATAAGCTCTTCGGTCAGCTTTATCAAATCTTCAAATGTCGCGTAGCTCTGATAAAATTCGAGCATCGTAAATTCCGGATTGTGCTGGATGGATGTCCCTTCATTTCTGAAATTCCTGTTGAGCTCATATACGCGCTCTAAGCCGCCTACCAGGAGGCGTTTGAGGTAAAGTTCAGGCGCGATCCTCAAATAAAGATCGCAGTCGAGCTTATTGTGATGGGTGATGAAGGGCTTGGCAGCCGCCCCGCCGGGGATCTGGTGCATCATCGGCGTTTCAACCTCCAGAAATCCCCGCGCATTGAAGAAATCGCGGAGCGTCTGCATGACTTGAGAACGGATATGGAACGTCTTTTTGACGTCCTGGTTGACGATCAGATCGATGTAGCGGTGGCGATAGCGGGCCTCTATGTCCGTCAGCCCGTGCCATTTTTCAGGCAGCGGCCTTATGGCCTTGGTCAGGATCTTAATATCCATCGTTTTGACCGTCAGCTCACCCGTCTTTGTCTTGAAAACGGGACCCCCAAACCATGCAAAATCGCCGATATCGAGCATCTTGTAAAACTCGAACAGTTGCTCGCTAACATCCTGTTTTTGAATGAATAATTGTATCTTGCCGGAACGGTCCTGGAGCTGTAAAAATGCTGCCTTTCCAAAGGCCCTTATCGCCACAATTCTCCCCGCGACCGAAAAGGTTTCCTTTACGTTTTCCAGCTCCTCACCGGATTTGGCGTCATATAAATGATGCAGCTCCCATGCGGTTATACTGGGGGCTATGCCGTGGTGATACGGATTTTGACCCATCTGCCGCAGTTTTTCCGCCTTTTCCTTGCGCTGCTTGATGTATTCGACTTCAGACATTTTGTGTTTCCTCCTTGCCGTATTTGAGCAAAAACCTTCTTATGAATTCGTCGATGTCGCCGTCCATTACCGCATCCACGTTTCCCACTTCATAATTAGTCCTGTGATCTTTCACCAGACGGTATGGCTGCATCACATACGAGCGGATCTGCGAGCCCCACTCGATGCGCTTTTTCTGCTTCTCCATCTCCTCGCGTTCTTTCAATTTCTTCTCCATCTCTATCTCGTAGAGCTTTGCCCTCAATATGCGCATCGCCGTCGCCTTATTCTGGTGCTGGCTCCTCTGGCTCTGGCACGCGACGACGATCCCGGTGGGCAAATGCGTCAGACGAACGGCGGAGTCCGTTTTGTTCACATGCTGGCCGCCCGCCCCGCCGGAACGGAACGTGTCGATCCTCAAATCCGCATCGCGGATCTCGATTTCTATGTCCTCTTCCACATCCGGCAGCACAAAAACAGACGCGAACGATGTGTGCCGCCTCTTGTTCGCATCAAAAGGCGAGATGCGGACGAGGCGATGGACGCCGTTCTCCGCCTTGAGATATCCGTATGCGCCGTCGCCGTCGATGGTCAACGTCACGCTTCTGAAACCGGCGCCCTCGCCCGCCGTGAAATCGACGACCTCGTTGTGATATCCCTTTGTCTCCGCCCAGCGCCTGTACATGCGAAGCAGCATTTCCGCCCAGTCGCAGGCCTCGGTTCCGCCGGCGCCCGCGTTGATCATCAGTATCGCCGCGGCATGATCGTGTTTTCCTGAAAACATCCTCTCGAATTCCAGCTGATCAATGGCCAAAGAAACGGACCCCAACTCGCGCATGGCCTCGTTTGTGAGGTCTTCCGATTCCCCCCCTTCGGAGGCAAGATCCAATATCGCCTCGACATCCGCCAGCACGCGCGCCTGATCCTCAAAACGCTTTACGAGCGCCAGAAGCACGTCGCGCTCCTTGAGTATCTGCTTGGCCTTTATATTGTCGTTCCAGAACTCGGGGTGGTTTGACTTTTCGTCAAGCTCCGCTATGCGGGCCCTCTTTGCCTGTATGTCAAAGATGCCCCCTGATCTCTTCAAGACGGCTCTCTAACGTTTCGAATTTCTCCTTGAGCTCTTTGCTCATTTGCGGGCCTCCTTTTTTATCCCCCTCCTTTGTAAGGAGGGGATGGGGAGGTAGATCTACCCCACCCTTCCTCCCCTTACAAAGGGGAGGAGACTCATAATTAATCCGAAGATTGAATATGCTATGCAGCCCCACGCGAACCAGTCGCCAAGTTTCGTGTATGGAGAAAGGTCTTTCAAAGGCGCGATAGCCGCGACCATCATTGAACGCTCGAAAATATTCGATTCCATCGTGATCCTTCCCCATGGATCTATGACAGCGCTCACACCGCTGTTCGTCGAGCGGATCATGAATCTGCGGTTCTCGACCGCACGGAACACTGAAAGAGCAAGATGCTGATACGGCGCCGATGAAACGCCGTACCATGCGTCGTTCGTTATGTTCGCCAGAAATTCCGCGCCGGCAAAAACGCTTTTTCTGCTGATCTCCGGAAACACGTCTTCGTAGCAGATGAGTATCCCCATCTTGTGGCCGTCGAAAACAAGCGGGTCATATGTCTCGCCGGCGATGAAATTGCCGACGGGGGCAGTCAGCTTTTTGGCAAAAAAGAAAATCTTTTTGTAGGGGATGTATTCGCCGAACGGCACAAGATGCGCCTTGTGGTAATGCCCTTCAAGGCGGCCGTGCGCGTCAAACAGAAACGCGCTGTTGTGGTAGTTGCCGGACGGTTCTTCGCTCACCGCACCCATAAGCGTGTAGGGCTGTCTGGTCATCTCCATTTCGGTCATCCCCAGAATCTGCGGGCGCATCGACGATATCTGCGTCGAAACAGGCGCGGGGTATGAAGCCTCGGGCCAGACGATGAGATCCACTGCGGCGTCACGGAGCTTTCTTGCGTCCTGCCTGTAGATGTTGAGGTTGTCGCCGGCCTTGACCGGATCCCATTTGTCGCCCTGATCGATGTTCCCCTGAATCATTCCAATGGATATATTAGGCGCGCTCTTGAACGATTTCGGGATCGTTTGAAGTTTGACGATGCCGTAGCCGATGATAACGGCGATGAGAAGAACAGTTGCCGCTGTCTTTGCCGCGATGTATTTCGTCCCCTCTTTCCTGATCCATAAAATGAGCTCTACCAGATATTGGTTGAACCAAACCATCGCAAAGATGAGGCCGTAGACGCCGACGATGTCCGCGATTTGTATTGCCGGCAAAATTTTTGACTGCGACATCGCGACGTTCGACCACGGGAAACCGTTGCAAGGCAGATAATTCCTGCAAAATTCGACGCTGACCCACAAAACCGGCAGCCAGATCAGCATTTCGCCCTTGAAGCGCTTTGTCGTCCACCTTGCAAACATCGGGGCAAGGGCTATGTAGGCCGAAACGAAGACGACAAGTAAAACGGTGACAAGGATGCTTGTAACCGCCGGAAGTTTTCCGTATGTGTGCATCGCGCGGAAGACCCAATAAAGAGAGGCGCCGTACCATATGATTGCTGAAATGAATGTGAGCAGAAACGCCTTGCGTGCGGTCGCTTCACGGATTGCCAGAAATAATGGAACCAATGCTATCCAGCCGATGATGCCAAGCTCCGGCGCATGCCAGCCGAAAAGGACCGTCGGGAACGAAAAGCAGACGAGGACTCCTGTGAGAACCGCTAGAAGGATTTGATTTAAATTTTTCATATTGTTAATTCCCCTCCTTTGTAAGGAGGGGCCAGGGGAGGTAGATCTACCCCACCTTACCTCCCCTTACAAAGGGGAGGTATAATTTTCGCCATATTTTCAAACTCTGCGGTTTTCATCTTTTTCCAGTCTTCCAGTTTTTGGTCGCGAAACCCGCTCAAATGCAAAATGCCATGCAGCGCAAGAAGCGTCAATTCCCATCTTAGCGGTATCCCCCTCTCACGAGCCTGTCTTTTTGCGGTATCCAGAGAAATGATCACTTCCCCCCCTTCATCCGACGGAAACGACATCACGTCCGTGGGCCGCCTGTCGCGCAAAAACCGCCAATGAAGTTTTGATATCCCTTTATCATCGGTCAAAAATATATTCGCTCCAACCGCGGGCCTGAAGCTCAACTTCTTAAGAGCCCGCCTTACGGCCGCGAGGCTGGCCCGCCGCCTTGAGCGGAGATTTTGCAGGTTGATCCTCAACTAATATCTCCTCATCTACAATATTGATTTCCGGTTCCGGCCTTGCCTCCTTCGGATACTCTATCCGCTGGTGATAAATGCCGAAGAGAATATGCGCAAACGCCTTTGCAATTTCATTCAAGTCCTTGAGCGTCAATTCGCATTCATCGAGCTGCTCCTCTGCGAAGCAGTCATTTATTACTCTCTGGACAGTCTGCTGTATGCGCGTCGTGCTCTTTTCCTTGAGCGAGCGCACCGCGGCCTCCGCGACATCGGCAAGCATCAGTATCGCCGCTTCACGCGACTGCGGCTTGGGACCGGGATAGTGGAAATCCTCCTCGCTTATCTCCTCGTCCCCCGTCTGTTGCGACTTTGCCTTCTCATAAAAGAAGCTTATCGCCCGCGTGCCGTGATGCTGCGGTATCATGTCGATTATGGACCTGGGAAGATGCACCTCCTCCGCCATCTCTATCCCTTCCTTCACGTGCGAGCTGATTATGAGCGCCGACATGTGCGGCAGAAGTTTTGCGTGGCGGTCCTCCCCATCCTTCGTATTCTCAACGAAATAGAGCGGCTTCCTGATTTTGCCGATGTCGTGATAATATGCCCCGACACGCACAAGGAGAGGATTTGCGCCGATCGCCTCCGCAGCGGCCTCCGCAAGGATGCCCACCAGATGGGAATGGTGATAAGTGCCCGGGGCCCTGACGATCAGCTCCCGGAGCAGCGGATGATTCAGGTTCGCGAGTTCGAGGAGCTTTATGTCGGTCGTGTAATCCATTACCGATTCGATGAGCGGCGCTACAATCATCACAAATATCGCGCTTGAGATCCCGCCGAAGAATGCGCAGATGATATACCAGACGATGTCGGTCGTACTCACCTGGCCGGCCATCGTTGCAAGTCCCACAAGTTTGATGCCGAGGATCGTGATGCCGCCGATGGCGCCTGTCAGCGCGCCGGCTTTTATTATCATTGAGCGTTTGTCCGCGTTTGCGATTGCGGTTATAGCCGCAACGTTCGACACGAGGCAAAATGAGACGAACGTGAGATCCGCCTCCGAAAATAGACCGATGGCGACGCTCACAAATATTGCATACAAAAATGAATCTTCGGCATGGAGGAACATGCGAAGCAGCATGGCGCTTCCGGCCACCGGTATCGCGTAATAAAGCGCGCCTGTGGGCAATTCAAATAGCAGGGCATCGTGAAGAACCGGCACAAGGGCGAACCCGATGCGCATTAAAAGCACGTGAAGGAGCGCGAGGACGCTCATGAGAAAATAGTCGCGCCTTGTCGGGTGGAAGCGGCGGATATATTTTTCGGCAAAATAAAAGATGACTATAATCAAAAGTATTACAAATATGAGCGTCCCCAAGAATTCTATGGGATATGCGCCGCGGCCCGTCTCCTTGCGTATGCCGTTGAGTATCTTTATGTGTCTCGCCTCGAAGCGCGCGCCGTTTCTGATTATCATCTCGCCCGGCTTGACCTTGAGTATGACGTCCTGGACGTTTGCCATCGCGGATTCACGGCGCTTGTCGGTCTCGATATTGTCGAAGCTCACATTCGGCTCAACAAGGGTCTCTGCAAGCCAGATGACGGCAGATGCGGTCTGCGGGGTGCGGAATCTCTCTTTCGGGACGGAAATCTTCGATATTTTCTCCCTGACTTCAGCGGTGGACGGTATCTGTGCGGGATCGGAGATCGTGTTTTCACCGACTATGGTTACCTGATCGTTTTCCGGTTTGATCCGCCGCAGCGTGATGCCGCTTTCGCGATCCGCCGCAAGCGTGCCCTTTTCCGCAATTACAGGAAGCGAAAGTCTGCTCGAAAGAATTCCTAAAATTGTCTGTTCTGCGCGCGGGCTGAAATTATCCTTCTGCAATGTCGCAAATATTTCAGTCGATAATTCAAACCCCAGCGCGTCGGAGAACGCGGCGCGCGAATCCTTTTGCGCCGGCAAACGCACAGCATCGAATGCTTCGTGCACACGCTTGCCAACCGTTTTTGCCACACCCTCGTCAAAATTGTAGACCGGCAGAACGGATTTTAGAGCGTCCTCTTTGAGCTTGCCCGTCGCCTCTTCGTCAACGATCTCGTAATTCCGGTCCGCTTTGATGTCGCGCGTGGCGATCATCCCCTCTTCCATCCCTTTGGGGACGCGCTGCCACGAGAACGTCGTGATAAGAGTGATCGCAGTCGAGAAGACAAGGATCAGAAGCCATACCGTGGCGGGCGATTTTATAAAATCGCCGAGTGATGCGAAGTCTTCCCGTTTCGGTATGCCGAAAAAATCGCGCAGTTTTTTTACACGTTCAGGCATTAACTCCCCCTAGCCCGTTTTTGATTCATCTTTTTCGTATGCCTTCACAATATTGCTCACAAGCGGATGGCGGACGATATCGACCTCCGTGAATTCATGGAACGCCATGCCGCGCATCCCCTTGAGTATCCGCCATGCCTCGATCATCCCGGATTTCGAAGTTTCAGGAAGGTCGATCTGCGTGACGTCGCCCGTGACGACCATCTTTGAATCGATGCCGAGCCTCGTTAAACACATCTTCATCTGATAGTAGGTCGAATTCTGCGCCTCATCTATTATGACGAAGGCGTTGTGGAACGTGCGCCCGCGCATGAATGCGATCGGCGCGATTTCGATCACGTCGTTTTCTATCATCTCCTCCACCCTCTCCACATCCAGCATATCGTATAGCGCGTCGTAGAGCGGGCGGAGATACGGGTTGACCTTTTCGACCATGTCGCCGGGGAGAAAACCTAATTTTTCTCCCGCCTCGACCGCCGGCCTTGCAAGGATCAGGCGCTTGAACTGCCCCTTGAGCAGGAGCGAGACGCCCATCGCGCACGCAAGGTAGGTCTTCCCCGTTCCAGCGGGGCCGACCGACAAGACTATGTCGTTATCGCGTATGGCCTGCAGATAGCCCTTTTGCGCCGGCGAGCGCGGAACGATCGGGCGCTTTTTTGTGGGAATTATTATCGTATCGGAAAAAAGCGTTTCGAGATTTGCATTCCTGTCGTGGGAGATGAGGTTCGCAGCATATTCGATGTCGGCGGCGATCAAGGGATAGCCTTTTTTCAGGAGCTTGTAGAGCTGTCCCAGCGTCTGTTCCACAATCGATGTGCATAAAGGATCGCCCGTGATTTTCAAGTCGCTGCCGCGCGCGCCGATCTCCACGCCGGTCGTCTTTTCAAGCTGGCGAAGATGGCGGTCTTCGGGCCCGAAGAGCGTGCGCGCAATGCGATTGTCATCGAAATGAAGCGAAACAACTGTTGTCGGTGTCTTTTTTCTTTTCTTCATTTTAAAACCCTTATTCACCACCAAGGCACAAAGACACCAAGAAAAGCTTAAATTTTGTTTTTCTTTGTGTCTTGGTGTCTTGGTGGTTCATAGTTTTTATCTTCTTTGCGGTTGTCTGCCCGGAGGCTGCGGCGGTGCGGGCGCCTCGCCTATCACCTGCACGTAAAACTCGCGCCTTTTGCCGGTCTTTTCGAAATCTATAAGAACAACCTCTTCACGCGGTCCTAAAACCAGCTTCCCCTTTTGCAGCGGCACGTGTGCTGTTTTGCCCATCATTGCGGCCTTGATTCTGGGAGCCAATGATATCGGCTCCTTGCGGCGCGACAGCGTGCTTCCCTCCCCTGGGAATATTTCAAGTGTTTCCTTGAAGGCAGCCACGATATCGGGCAGCGGCTCAAGAATTGTGAGCGCCCCGCCCGGTTCCGACACGATAACCGTGACCAGACCGTCCGGAATCTTGGAGTCCTTCACCGCAAAGTTTATTTCGTTAATTACAGAGATCACGTCCACTTCGGCCGTCGTGTTGACGAAGTAATTTTTGAGGAAAATCATGGGCCTAGAAACTAGCCTAGAGGTTTAAACGATGCAACTGGAAACTATTCCGTGCCCGTTGGCGTAGGAACAAGCGTATGAGGGGGCCGGCGTCGCCCCGCCATAACGGGGCGGGGCGCGCCTAATCCTCAACGGGCGCGTCATCTTATCCTTTGATGCGCCCGTTTCCGCATACCCCCTCACACGCCTGCCCCTACGCCAACGGGCATAGATATATCTCAAGCAAATCGCTTTTCTTCTGATTATCTCAAAGTTAAGTGTGCTGACTTATATTGATTTTCCTTCGTGATTGGAGGTTCTAATAAAAAACGGACCTTTAAGGTCCCCCCGGAAAGTGTCGGACACTTGGGATTAGGAGCAGGCGGCGCAAAGCTTGCAAAACTTCCTCTGTTAATATAGCCTTCATTTTGTGAAGAGACCGCACGCAAGAAACTCCCAAGTGGATGTCTACAGACACATGGCCCCATGGCAAAGGCTGGAGGCTGCTTGTCAGCTGTACTGGTTTGCAAAAGAGATCATAAAGAACCGCGAAAGACACTCTCATCCTGACATGGATTCCTCTGCTCTCGAGCAAAGGGTCAGATCGTTTTTCAAATAGCAATGGATCTAAAACACCTGCTCAAATTTTTGAGACTCATTGAATCCATCCCCCTTGAATACATGGTCACAGGGTCGATCGCATCCATCCTTTATGGAAAGCCGCGGCTGACACAGGATATGGATGTAGTGGTTGCCTTTCCATTGCAGCAGGTGGCCAAATTCACGAAGTTGTTTGATACGGAGGAATACTATTGTCCTCCCCCGGAGGCGATTGCGGAGGAGATCAAGCTTCATGACAGTGGGCATTTGAACGTCATTGATCAGACCACGGGATTTAAGATCGATTTGTATCCTGTCGAAAGAGATCCGCTCGCGCAATGGGGACTGAAAAACAGGAAAAAGGTCGAACTCATTGCGGGAGAGGAAGTCTGGGTCGCACCACCAGAATATGTCATTCTCAAAAAAATGGCCTACTATAAGGAGGGCGGGTCGCAGAAACATTTGGACGACATCAAAGGAATGCTCGAAGTCTCGCCGGAACAGATCGACAGAGAAACTATCGAATCATGGGCTGATAAATTAGATCTTAGAGATATCTGGGATAAGGTCTCCTTCGCATAAGAAAGCCGCTGAACCTCCTCCATTCCACGACGGTGCCGTTCACTTGTCAATCTTGAACCCCCGCCCAAAAGGTCTCCAGACATAATGATCCGTCATGTTTCACCATTTTGCAAAGTTGATATTTGCTGAATTATAAATCTCTTTTTGCAAGGGCGAGGAGAGATCGGCGTTCTGAACAACTGTTTTAAATTTGCCCCTGTCCTCATCTGTTAGGTCATCTGCATCGTACAGTTTAAAAGTTGCCTTGATATAGATTTCAGACAAATTAATTGCCTCATTAAAATATTTTTCATAGTCTTCATTGCTAAAGAACCTTTTGTATTTCTCACTATTTTCCTTGTTCTTTTCAAAATCTTCGGATGCCTTTGTGTAAGGACCTAGATCGTTCAACAATCTCAAAGTCATCAGAGTTCCATCAGCCCAATCTTCGATGGCATCTTCGCATGGCATTATCGAATGGGCTTCAACAAATGCCTTTTGAATAAAGTATTTAAACCAGACAGGGACGTTTTCTCCAATACCTGAATTAATATCGCACCATTCGTTGAGTTTCTCGTCCAGTACACTTTTGCCCGTGCGCTTATTAAAAATCACTATATCTTGATATACTTCACACACGCGGTGCATCTCACGGTGATCGCCGCCCTTGTAATAAGGCCCCGCAATTTTGTTGACTATAGGGTGAATGATTTGATCGGCCGCAATATGTGTAAGAAACCCGCATATAAAAGCGAACTTTTGCTGATCATCTTCCTCCCAGTATTTCAGTTTCTCATTGGCCTCGCGCCATGCTATTTCTATCATCTTGAGAGGAAATACATTGGGGTCCTTCGAATGAAGTTGATACGACCACTGATCGACACCCATCGGCTTGTCCGACTTATCCAGCAATGCACAGATGACAGCCCTTCCCATATTCTCATAGTAGGGCAAGTCGGGACCAAGCGACCCCAATTCCATAAATCTACTGTGTTTAACCAGAATATCATGAAACTCCTTATAATTACCCGAAGATGGAATTTTGTCTCTGACAGCCCTTGATATGAGCATGTGCGCAATACTTGCTGGCATAATTTCCCTCACTTATGACAATCTATGTTCCTCTACACAATTAATACTCTCAATTATGTCTTTCCTCTTTTATGTAATGCGTAATACATCTTCTCACCACAGCTCTAACGAATTAAAGCGACTAAGCAATCACGTCTGCTTTCAATGTCGTTCTTAAACGTTATATCGTCCACAATCGCACGTTCGGGATCGTACACGACAAAAAGAACAAATTGTTCCATAGGATACTTTGTAATATCTGCAGCTATACCGTCTGACACTTTACTCGGCGAAGTTTTTCCTCGAATATACTTTGTTTCAATAAGCAATTTTGTTGTTTCTGCCTTATGGTCAGGAATGACTTTTGCAAGCGCAAATTGTGTCGTCGGGAACTCTCTTTGGAAATCGTCGCCATGCGCGCGTAACAAGGCATCAACTAGATCATTCAAATCATTCTCAGTGTTCGGTCTACGTTTCTTAAACGCGACGGGGATACTTTCAGCTAACACTTTGACTATTTGCTCCGCAAGTCTTCTCGGCTTATCTTTCAAATATTCACGCTCCGCAATGAGATGAAGAAGGCTACCATCTTTTACCTCATATCGCGGGTCATCATGCCGATGGCGTATCTCCTTGATGGCGCTGACAACCTGCATGCCATGCCGATTACACAATTTCCATAACGCTTCGATCGCTTCTTGTTGACTGTCTATCCCAATGTAATCGACAATGTCGCTAAATTCATATAGGCGCTCAGCTACAAAATTGTCGTCGGTGCTTTTGGCGAACCCAATTGCCTGACGAATATAATCGAGAGCTGTTGTTTTCGTTTCAGGTGAGTCAATTGAATCGATAAAAATGTTCCTTGAATAGATGCCGCAATTGTCAACCTCATGAAGTCCTGCGGCGTAAGCAGCAAGTTGCCTATCAATGCATTGAAAACAGCAGCCACAATGCGTTGCTGATCCTAATCGGTTAAATTGTTTGCTGCATGATACGGTGCTGCTGATAAGATCATGCCCACCTTTTTCATTGATTAGCTTGAACACATCAGCTTTTGTCAACTGCCAGAAAGGATTAAGTATCTCGACAGGAGCTCCCTCTACTTCAGAGAGAAAAGACGATATTAAAAAATGTGTTTTTGGATGAGTTGTGCGGCTGGCCCTTGCGTTAATCAAATCTTGCCTTCGTAGTAAATTCAAAGAAGTAACTCCATTTTCGTAGGCAAAGAATGAACGTAGCGATAGACAATGCGCAAGAGCATAAGCAATTGATGCAAAAAGAAATGCCCGTGTTCGCTGTGTTTCCTCAGCAGCTCTTATCTTACTAAGCCCACATTCAAAGGCGTAATGGTAAATGCGTCCCGGATAGAGCTTTGTTAGTATTTCAGCAAGTTTATTCTGCGTGCGCTTCGTGCTCGGCTGCCCTGAGCGATGACTGATCAGATACAGATTGTCTCTTGTAGAATGCAGACGCTCAAGCGCACCAGCCAATGAATCAAGCCCACCTGAAAACAACGCCACCGATGCTGAACCTTGCAATTCAATCTTGAATTCCTCCCGGTCGAATAGCGATGTGGCGGGTGTCGAATGCCCAGAAACAAAGTCAAAGCAATATTCTCTATCACCTGTCATGAAAACTAATGCAGCTGAGAGTTTTT
>Ga0315291_10003354_pt1 | contig 20756 bp, 7 predicted proteins | sample YL17G12_20_MG_FD_203070 | JGI IMG/M metagenome (GOLD analysis project Ga0315291, IMG submission 203070) | Sediment microbial communities from Yellowstone Lake, YNP, Wyoming, USA - YL17G12_20 | ecosystem: Environmental > Aquatic > Freshwater > Lake > Sediment | place: USA: Wyoming | collected...
AACGTTTCCGGCAACTCGTTGTTTTCATACCGAGCCACAAACTCCGCGGTGGTCATCTGTCTTTCTTTCTAAGTCGCGGAGTCTTTGCTCCGTGCGGCGGATGCCGGCCTCCAGCAGGCACCGTTCATTGGGTGTGCTCATCATCGAGCGCAGTGTAGCATGTTCAGGACTGGCCGTCAAGTCTCCCTGAAACAGGTGGATCGAAGCAGAAAAGGGGTGGGGAATCAACCTTCCCTCCTCGTGTCTCCTACTCCCTCTCCCTACAGACGGACGACCGGAGATCGGTCACTGGCCCACTCCCTCGCTCCGCGCGGACAACAGTCCGCGCGCTCCCCATTGTGCATCACCCCAATCCCAAGAGTCGGTGGGCCTGCGATTCGGCGTGGGCCTGTTCAAACCACTCGCGAATCCACTCGTCCTTGGTGAACAGCAACACCTGAGTCTCCTCGGCCAGCCCCACCAGAAAGTCCAGGGCGCGCATCTGACGGGCGCGGTCGTACTGCACCAGGGGTTCATCCAGCAGCAGGGGCAAGCGCTCGCCGGTGCTGCTCATCAGGCCGGCCAGGCTCACGCGCAGCAGCAGGTAGATCAGATCGCGGGTGCCGGTGCTGAGGCGCTCCACGCCGACCGGCGTCTGGGTCTCCGGCGCGACCAGGGAAACGGCGAGGGTGGTCGGGTCCACACACGCCTCGGTGTACCGCTCGTGAGTGATGCGGCGCAGCCCGTCGTGCATCCGGCGCTCCAGTTGGGGCGCGAACTGCCGCTGAAATTCCTGCGTGGCCTGGGCCAGTTCCGTTCGCGCCAGTTCCAGCGCCGCGCGGAACTGTTCCAGGGCGTGGATTTGGGCTTGCACCTCGGCGATCTCCTCGTCCACTTCGGCCGGGTGACGCTCGGCGTCGGCAGCGCGGGCGAGGGCATCCTTGAGCCGCTGATACTCGCCCTGCGTGGCCGTCCAGTCCTTCTCGGACTGCTGAAGCCGCCGGGCATACTCCTGAGCCGAGGCTTCCGGCTGCAGCGTCGCCCAGTCGGGATGCGCCGCTTGCTGCGCGGCGAGAGCAGCCTCCAATTCGGCCAGGGCCGATGCTTGCCGGGCGCGGGTCGCGCTGTCCAGCATCTTGGCGGCTTGCCGGGCGACAGTCTCCCCGGCGGCCTGCGCCTTGACCCAGCGGGCGTGCCGCTCGCGCCCGTCGGCAAAGCGCGCCAGCGTGGCGTCTATGGCGCCGGGAGCGCAATCCATACCGGCCTGGGCCAGCGTCGCGCAGAGTTCCCCCTCGATCTGCGCCAGGGCGGCTTGCTTCTCCTGCCACGCCTGCACCTCGCGCTCCAACGCCTGCGCCTCCAGCCGCAGCCGCTCCGCTGCGGCCACGGCGCGCTCCCACTCGGCCTGGCGCCGGCACTGAGCGGCATAAGCCTCACTGGCGACTTGAGGGTCGTCCGCATCGAAGCCCAGGCGGCGCAGTTCGGCGCACGAGGCCTGGCGGGCGGTGCTGGCGGCGCTTTGAGCGGATTCGGTCTCGGCCAGGAGTGCGGCGACGGCCGCGCGCTGTTGGTCCACAGCCGCCACAGCCCGCCCGTGCTGTTCGAGCCGCCGGCTGACGGCGACAAAGGCGTCGTCGTCCAGGGAATCCACACCCACCCCGCCGAGATGGGTGCGGGCGGCGGCCTCCACCTGGGCCAGATGCTGCTGCGCGCTCGCCGCTTCGTCTTGCGCCTGCCGCCAGGCCGCCTGGATGGGCTGAATCTGGGCGTAGATGACCAACTCCGTCGGGGGCTGATCGTGCGCCGGTTTGCGCCTGCCGAACAGCCACAAGCGACAGCCCTTGCGCGGCGGGGGCGCCGGTCGCGCGCCCGATTGAATCTCCTGGACCTGGCGCTCCAGGTCGCAGAATTGGCCCTCGCTCCACCCCACGTGCGCCCAGGCCGCCTCGGCCGGGGCCAGGCGCTCCGCGGCCTGCTGCGCCTGCTCGCGGGCACCGGTGAGCCGCTGCTGCATCTGCGCCAGGCCCGCGTGCCCCAGATCAATCACCGGACCCACAGCGGCTTGCTCCTCGGCCAGGCGCTGTTCGGCCTCACGTAGAGCGGCTGCGGCCTTGCGCTGCCGCTCCTGGGCGGCCTGCGCGGTCTGGACGGCGAGCCGCCACTGCTCGGTCAACTGCCGGACGCGCGGCAATGCTTCTGTCTGAACCTCGCGCGCGTCGGACAGCGCCGCGACCTGGCACTCCGCCGCCCGGAGGCGCGTCCGCAGCGGGTCCAGTTCCGCCTGCGCCTGTTGCGCGCGGGCTGCCAGCCGCGTCACTTCGACCCGCAGCGCGTCCCGCTGCGAGGCCAGACGCGTGAGGGGATCGTGCAGCCCAGCCGGGAAGTCGGCCCAGGCCTGCCAGCGGGCCATCTCCTCCGCCAGCCGTTGGACTTCGGTCTCGGCTTGCGCGGCGGCCTCCAATTGACGGCGGATTTCGACGGCCTCGGCGGCGGTCTGGAGGTACTGCTGGCGGCGGCGCGCTTCCTCCAGCGCGCGCAACCGCTCCTCCGCCTGGCGCAGGGCCACACCCTGGGTGAACGCCTCGCGGCGCGCCTGCGACACGCGCCGCCGTTCGTCTTCCAGCGCGGCCAGGCGCTGCTGCGCCTGGGGCAGCGGTTTGGCCCAGGCGCGGGCGCTCCCGACCTGCTCCTTGAGCGCCGCCTCCAGCGCGGCCAGCGCCTCGGCTGCGGCGGTATCCGCCGAGGCCGAGGCCGAGAGGCGCGTCAGCGTATCGGTGATGGCGCTCGCCGATTCATCCAGCGCCACCAGTTGGGCCTGGCGGACGGTGCAGGCGGCCTCGAAGACGGTCTTGTCCACCCCCAGGTGCGCATCGGCAAAGTAGAGACGGCCCTGCGACGCCTGCGGGAACTGCGCAGACACGTCTTCGCCCACCGGGTGGGCCAACAGTCTGACGGTGGGCGACGGCGCAAACTTGCGCACGACCTTGAACGCTGCGCCGTCGTCCAGGGCGTAGACCAGCGACCCGGCGTAAGCGGCCCCCGCCTGCCAGGGCTGGAAGCCCGCCAGCGCCGCGCGCTTGGCCTCTGTGACCCGGCCCGCGTCGTAGAAACCGTAGAGCAGGGCCACGAGCGCCTGTTGCAGCGTGGACTTACCGACCTCGTTGGGGCCATAAATGACGTTGAGCCCCGGCGCAAAAGTGAACGCGCGGCCGGTCAGCCGCCCGAAGCCATCCAGGTAAAGTTCAAGCAATTTCATAGGGCTGCACCTGCTTTCCTTCCAACGCCTGCAAGGCCAGCGTCAGCGCGGTGAGCGCGCGCCGCCGTTCGTCCGCGTTGGTGATTCTGTCCAGGCGCGCCTGGAAGCGGCGCACCAGCAGGCCGCGCACGGTCTGCTCCTGGGCCAGGCGCTCCAGGTCGTAGGGGGAGGTAAACTGCACCTCGTAGCGGACGCGCGCCTGGACGTCCACCTGTTCGCGGAGCGCGGCCAGGTCCGGCGCACAGTCCGGCGCGCCGGTCAGGGTGACGGTGCACAGCGTGCGCGCGTCGGCGTCGGCCTGGGCTGCGCGCAGCGCCGCGCAGACCCGCGCAGCGATCTCGGCAACGTCGGCGCAGGCGGTGAGATCCACGGTGAGCGCGCGCGCGCGCCAGCGGTTGACCGGCAGCAGGTCCACGGCGCAGGCCCCCGCGTGAAGCGTGACCAGGGCCACGTGATGCCCGCCCGCGTCCTCGGCGAGGCCCAGCGGCTCCGGGCTGCCGGGGTAGATGCAGACGGGCGCATCCTCCGGGGAGCGCCGCCCGCCGTGCTGGTGGCCCAGCAGCGCCAGATCGAACCCGGCGGCGCGGACGGCGGCGGCGTCCACGGTGAAGAGCGCTTCGTCGCCGGGGACGGCGCTATCCGCCGCGTGGAGCAGCAGCAGGTTGACGCCCGCGCGGTCCACGCGCAAGCCCGCCAGATCGCGTCCGCCGCGCGCCGGCGGGCAGGCCGCGCCCCACAGAAAGATGCCGGGGGCCAGTTCCAGCGGCGTGAGCCGCCCCTGTGTGAAGAGCGTGACGTTCTCCGGCCAGCGGGTGAGGGCGTAGAGCGAGTCGTGGGTGTAGGGGTCGCGCTCGCCGGGGGCGATAAAGACGCGGATAGGGGCCAGGCGGGCGAACTGCTGCGCCAGAAAATCGGCGATCTCCGGCAGGGCGTAAGCCTGCTCGTAGAGGTCGCCGGCGACCGTGACGGCATCTACTTTGCGCTCGCGGGCCAGGGCCAGGATGCGGCCCAGCGCAGCGCGCAGGTCGGCGCGGCGCTGCGGGCCAAGGGCCGGCAAGGCCGCGTCCAGGTGAAGGTCGGAGAGGTGTAGGATTTGGAATGGCATCGTTATGTGACCCTCCACATGCTAAATGCGAGACTCACGCTAAGACGACAAGCGGATTAAGAGATTCGGTAGGATGGTTCTGGGTCATTGCTACAGGTAGTTCTAACCTTTAAGCCCTCGTTTTCGCCGCAAATTCACAAGTATGGTTCAAAACGTACCCGCTGTTGGGTGTAATCCAGATAAAAGTCTTGGGTCTGTATCCATTCGGGATCCCACTCTGCGGGACGCTCGCTTTCGGCAAGCAGAAAACCGGCGGTGTCAACCCATAGTATTTTCCCGTCTTTTCTTGCTGGCAGCACTCTAAACTTACGGTGTTGCGCCGCGCTGAAATCACAGAGTGAAGCCGCCGGGATAATCCGCTGTGGTCTCCGCTGAGGCACTTGCGGCCTGAGTGACATAATGCCCGTGACCCAATTACGAATCTTGTTCGGGTCCAATCGTTCGTTAGCCGAAAGACGGCGGTGTTCTTCATAGTAGGTTTGAGCGCGTCTTTCAGCCTCTGGGCGTGTAATGATACCGTCACTTCTGGCCCTCGCCAGCAGATAGGCGGCAACCGGGTCTAACGTTCCCCACTTAATCAGTTCTTCGAGCCAGTAGACAATCCAGGGCAGGCCAGTTACAGGCCAGTCATCCACGGTAGGGATTCTGCGTTCGCCGTCAAACGCCCGACTGAATGCGATAGAAATACAACTGCCGATGCCCCAGTTGAGTTTGTAGATGAAATTACGGTGGACATACTCGTACCACTTGAACGCCTGATCCGGTGCTGGGGCCACGGGCTCGCTTCTCAGTATGCCTTCATCATCATAGCCCCAAAAAGGGTCAAGCCACCAGTGCAAAATTGTCCGCCAACCGGCTCGCTTGAAATACATCTTCCCAGGTTCATCAAAGGCGAATTTGGTGATTGTGGGGATTTGGGCGGCAATCTCCACAATGTATTGGAACTGCTGCGCTCTGTCCCAATCGGCGTAATCGGCTCCGGTTTGCAGTATAGGCTCAAGGGTTGGATAGAGTTCCAACAGTTGTTTGCCGGAACGCGGTGGAAGCGTTGTAGCATAAAGCCGACGGCGCTCTCCCTGGTCGCCGTAGTTGGTCTCATTAGTAACAAGCGCGCGCCCGCGCTGCACAAAGGCTTGTTCCCACTTGTCTTGTTGAGCGGCGACAAAGTAGGCGTAACTTCTGCGCCAGAGGGCTTGCAAGCGGGCTTCAAGGTCAGCGAGTTTTACTTCACCTGAAGTTTGATTCTCCAGTTCAACCACAGCGGTGAGCAAAATGTCATCCAGAGTATCCAGAGATCGCGGGAAATCGTTATCTTGAGGCGATACTTGTTCCAGCCAGGCGACAAAGGCGGTTATCCCTTGCAAATGGCTTATGTTCTGCCAATGTTGGTACAAGATATTCAACAAGACTTGCAATGCGCTTTCGGGGTTGGCGGTTGTGTCCGGTTTGGATTCAAGAGTAACCAGCAAGGTAATGTAATCTGCAACATTCTTGCGGCCCGTTGTCAGGACCAGTGTGCGGCCCTCTGTAGCGTGGCCTGGTCGTCCGGCCCGGCCCATCAGGTTGCTCACCTCGCGTGCGTCCATTGGCTTACGCCAACGACGGAGTTCGGGAATGAGAATGGTCTCAAAGGGCAGGTTGACTCCTTCGGTTAGTGTAGAGGTAGCAATGACGAGGCGCACAACACGCTTTTCTATGAGTTCTATGAAAAGGCGCGCCAGCGGCGCGGGCATTTTACCATGATGAACCACTACACCTTTTTGGAGCAAGCGGTATTCATTAGAAGTCTGGCCCAAATAGTCATCACAGGAGGCCAGACAATTCTGCCACAGGTCCAAGCTTTCCTGAGTTTCAGGCTTTTTGAAGAAGTCAGGGAGGTTAGGAATGTTTTGCCAAGCGTCCAGTAGCGTGAGAAAATCTTGAGCATACTCCGCTGGTTTCTCCATAACCGCAATCAAGACCGTTTGATGTTGAGCCAAGTGCATAGCAGCCCAGAATAGATAGGGGCGCAGACATTTTGAACTTTTGGATTTAGCCTTCTCTGGTTTAGAAACTGGCGGATGATCCAAGAACGTCATTTGCGTAGCCGTTGGAAGCTTTTTTGAGGGCGGCTCCCACTCGATAGGAGCAAAAGGGTAAGGCGGAAAAGGATGGGGAACAAAAGGACTGACCTGCCTCAATGATTCATCAAGTTGTAGTCTCTTGTGGTCTAACAAGTCATATTCAATCCTGAATTGCCGCCTTTCACACACCAACCGCCCCAACAATTGACGGGTACTATGATAATCCTTTTTTGCCGGTTCCGCACTTGGTGTATTGGATACCCAACTTGCCAGCGCGGTTTCTATGTTTTGGGCAACGGCTGAGAGCGCAATGACCCGCCCGTTGTGGCGTTCCACGTTGAGGAATAAGCGCATTCCCAGCGTCTCTAACCGCAACGAACGGTTTTCGGCTTTCTCAAGTTGATCTTTCTCTTTAGCGTCAAACTGTACCCTGTGGGCTTCGTCCAAAATGACTAAGGAGAGCCGCTCGGCGAGCGTCGCGCCCATAAACCGCAGCAACGCCTCGGCTTTCTCGTAAGTGCAAATCAAAATGGTGGGATTGCTGCGGGTTATCCAGGCATCGGTCGGATCCCAATCTGCGCCGCCGTACAAGCCGGTGACAATAACCTCCGGCGTTTCTTCCGTTCGTAGGGCTTTGAAGGCTTTGGAAAGTTTGAACTCTACTTCGGTCGCCAGCGCGCGGGTGGGGACCAGGTAAAGCACCAGTGGTCCCGTTGCAAGAGTGTACGACGGAGAACGCAAAAATAGTCCTTGCAGAATGGCGATTTCAGCTACGGTGGTTTTGCCTGAGCCGGTTGGCGTGCATAGAGCAAAGGATGTTTGTCCGCGCAATCGTTCAATCCCGCACAGTTGGGAGGGCCAGGCCAGAGTTTTGTTGTCTCGGTATGCCAGTCGCAGGTAACGCTCCACCACTCTCTGACCCTCTTGCATCAGGTCAAGGTCTTTGAGCGCGTGGCGTAACGCTGTGGCGGTATACGTCTCGCTCACCCCAGCGCACAATTCCGCGAGCAGCCACGAATAGAAATCATCGCTGTGCAACAAGAGTTTGGCGACCGCCCGTAATTTGGCGAGGGCTTTTTCCACACGGTCTTCATCGCCCCACCGCATTTGCGCTGCGATCACTCCCAACGCGCTTAAGATACTGCTAACAACCAGGTCGCTCATCCTGCGAGAGAATGCATCGGGGTCATTGGCAAGCGCTTCGGTATCCACCGGAGCGTACTCAACCTGGTCGGTGGGGAACTCGGCCCATTGGGCTACCAACTCCGCAAGCAATAGCGGAAATTGGGCTTGTAGAAAAGCGCGCCACAGTGAGGAGTCGGCTTCAGCAGGGGATTGTTGCAACAGCCCAGAGGCGCGAGCCGGGTAGCCGGCTAATTGATAAGCCGCCGCCGCCAGAAGTTGGGTAGGGATGGTACTTAGTTTCATTTGTGGATGCGAGAGCCATTCCAGGATTTCAGCGGCCCGACGGAGACTGGCCTTTGCCGCTTGAACGTGACCGTATTCAGTTTCAATAGAAGCCGCTTCAAGCAGTTTTGCGGCATCATCTAAACGTAAATGGGCTTCCTCAATTGTCCAAGTCGGTAACCCCGGTTGGCGTTGATTCAGGCGCTCGTGTTGACTGTATAAACGCGCTACTAATACAGGCATCTTATCCGTCATTCGTTGACGGTACGCTTGCACCATTTGGAGAATAGAACCCTCACTCAAGGTCATCTGCTGGCCCCTGATAGTCGTAGACTTCACGTACGACGGTTTTCACATCCCTGATGTAAATCTCAATGGCTTCTAAAAAACGTCCACCTTTATACGCAGGATGGTGGGCCTCCCGTGGTATCCAGGTCTGTCCCTGTCTACGTATGGTTCCGTAAATGCAACAAATCAGGTCAAAGCGTTGGTAACCTGGTACACGTTGTTCTTCAAAACGCAACTTTTGGAGCGCAGTTATCCATTTAGATGCTTTTGGTTTCTCCTGAGGCGAGTAATCGCGCAAGATCTCTATGATTCTAGGTCTGTCAAGTGGCACAAGATACCTCTCGCTAATTTTTTGGTGAGCCTCAGATACCTCAGTAGTTATTATGACCTCTCCCTGCTTGCCTTGAATCTTTTTTTCGGTGTGTTGAGTTCTACATTTCGCTTCACAAATCAGCGTATGCGTAATATTGTCTGTCTCGTCCATTATAAAAGCCAGACAATCTTCTCCTGTTCTTCCTGGCCGTATCTCTTCATCTGGATCTGTTTTTTTCCCTATTTGCTCAACTTGTTCGCGATGCCGGTCTTCATCATAATGAAACCGGAAGAAATAAGCCGGCACTTCCCAACGCGCATCCCCAAAAGGAGCGAATTCTTCGCAAATAATGCTGGTAAGGACCTCGCCGAAATAGCCCATTAAATTGTTGGTATGAACTGTTTGCCCTGGGTATCCCGCTGCGGGGTCTTGTCCTTCAGAAATCTCTACAGGATTTAAAGATACCCCTTCAATATCACGTATATGGCGGCGGGCATCCTCGTGGGCTTCAAAAACAACCTGTTTGAGCCGAGGCAATATTCGTTGGCGCAAAGCGGCATTTTCATCCAAGCGGCGATGACGGTATTTCTTGTCCGGCGTTTCTTGCACCGGGAGCGAATCGGTCAGCCAATCGGTGAATGAAATTGGCTCATCGGTCACATCTCCACCTCGCTAAAAGACCTTATTGCTATACTCACGGCCCTTCCCCCACCTTCTTCGTCTCCCCCCCGTGCCGCGTCACCCGCGGCCGCAGCCGCGCCTTGACCGCTTTCTGCGTGAACACCCGCTCGGTGGCTTTGGTGGCCCACAGGTAGGCTTCGCCGGGCGCCAGGGCCGCCATCTGCGCCGGGGTGAGGTCGGCCAGCGAGGTGATGGAGCGCTGCACGTGCTTGAGCCAGCCCGGCGAGTTGAAGCGATGCAGGATGACGAGCGACGAGAGTTCGATGATGGCGCTGGGCAGCGAGGGCGGGTCCTGCGAGGCGATCAGCACCGAGACCCCCTGGTGGCGCATCTGGCGGATCACGTCCACGATGTGGCCGGTCAGGTCGGGGTTGTCCATATACTTGTGCGCTTCGTCAAAGACGATCAGTTTGTTGTAGGGGCGATCCCCGGCGGTCGCCCCCCCGCCGTCCCGCCCGGCGTTGGCAAAGATGTTGAGCATCACCACGAACAGGCCCAGCGCCTCGTCCTTGTCAATGAACTCGTCGCGCAGGTCCACAATGACCAGGCGGCCCGGGCGCAGCATGTCGGCCAGACGCGTGCCTTCGGTCTGCCGAAGGCAGTCGTCCACAAACTGGGCGGCAAAGTCCAGGCGGATGCGGGCAATCGTTTTCTGGTTGTCGCTCAGATCGGAAGCCTCGATCTCGCTGCGCAGCGTCGCCAGCGTCATCCGCTCGCGCAACTGGCGCATGATCAGCGCGATCTGCTTCATATACATCTGGTTGCCCAACGCGCCCATCAAAAAGCGCCAATCCTTGAGCGAGAGTTCGGCGGAACTAAAGTAGAGCGGCTCCACGCGCACCTTGGGGAACTCGGCCTGCCGCCGGGCGACCTTGTCGGCAGAGGTGAGGATCAGCACGTCCTCCAGCCGGCCCGGCTGCGCGCCGTATTCCTCCACCAGGGCGCGGATCTCGGCCTCGCGCGCGTTTGGCTCGTTCATCGAGACGAATTCCGGTGGATAGTCCTGGCTCTCGTGGTAGTGGAAAACGACCGTCGCCAGCGGCGCGGGCAGCGCGTTGATGCCGGGGAACGGGCGGGTCGCCATCTCCACGATGCTGCCGACGGTGTAGGACTTGCCCGCCCCCTGCACGCCGAACAGGCTGATGGTGTTGACGCCGCTCAAATCCAGCGCGACGATCTTGCCCGCCGCCTTGCCCAGGATGCCGTACTGCGGCGTCGCGCCACTGTCGCCGAGCAGCACATCGTAGGCGGGCAGCGGAGAGGGGGGGAGGGGGGGATGGGGAGAGGGGGTGAGGGGGAGAACAGGAGCGGCCTCGTCAGACGATGGCGGTTCGAGCAACGGTTCGGGCTGAGGACCCGGCACTGACGGGCGATCGCCCCTCGGTTCCACAACTGGTGCGCCGACCGCTGATCCCGCGCTACCGCTCGGGACAGGCTCGCTTTCTCGCCGATTCGCCCCGAAATCCGTCCGCACGCGCGGGTAGGTGGAATCGCGCCGCATCGAGGTCTTGTCCACGATCTCGTAGCGCGTCTCTTGCTGGTGGAGGCTTTCGGCAATCGTCGCCGGTTTGACCTGCGCCTGCTCCTGCAGCAGGGCGCGGCGGCGCAGGCCGTTCTCCAACAGCCGCACGATGGCATCCTGCCCCACGCGGTAAAAGAGCAGCCCGGCGTGTTCCTGGTCGGGGGTCACGCCCGCGGCGCTCAAGTCAAAGGCCAGGCCCGCGCCGGAGCAAGTGAGGGTGTAGCCATGATCCAGGCTCTCGATGAACGGGCGCAGCGTCGCGGCGGCCTCGTCGCTCACCAGCCCGTAGCGGCGCGAGCGCTCCAAGTAGAAGCACAGCAAAGAAATCAGCTCTTTGGTCTTGACCTGGCGATCCACGCGGTCCAGCGGGCGCAGGTGCGGGTCAAAGTGCCGCCGCAGCACGTCGGCGCTCTGCGTCACCTGGGCCTCGATCTGCTGGCGCAGCGCGATCCACGCGCTGAGATCGCCCACGTCGCCGCGCCACTTGACCTCGACGATGCGGAAATGCAGCGCACGCGTCGCCGGGTCGCAGGTCACCAGCAGCAGGTCACCGCGCCGGAACGCGACTTCGTCATCCAGCGCCGTATCCTGCTCGGCGGCAGCAAAGAGCGCGCTGTGCGCGTCCAGCGGCAGCACGATGCGGTCGGCCAGCAGGTCGTACTGCTCCAGGAACAGCCGGGCCAGCGCCAGCCCCAACGCCTCGCCCACGCTGGAGGGCGAAGAGAGCAACTTGAGTGCCAGCCGCCCGCTGAGGGAGCGCAGCAGGTGCAGGAAATAGATTTCCACATTGTCGCCTACCTGCAGGCCGTGTTCCTCCAAGGTGGGGCGGATGAGGCGCGTGACCTCGTCCACGGCGCGGGTGGTGAGCAGCAGCCGGTCGGTATCGGCCCCGGCGAACTCGGGCGTAAAGTCCAGCAGGTAAACCGTCCGCCCGTCGCCGGCGTCGCTGTCAAAGTATTCCAGTCCCAGGTGCCGGTCAATGATAAAGACCCAATCGGAGACGGCGTGAACCCGGTAGAGGAGTGACTTGTCGTCGTCGGTGAGCGCCAGGTGCAGCGTGGGCGCGCTGCCCGGCGCGGAGCGGCCCGCAGCGACGGCGGCCTGCAGCGCGCCGATACGCGCCAGCAGCGTCGCCAGACGCGCGCTCAGCCCCTCGGCGCTCTCTCCCGCCGGCAGGGGCGATAGGCCCGGTTCCGGGCAGGGCGTGGGAAGCAGTTGGCGCTGCCAGGCATAGTAGGCCCCGTCGCCCGCAAAGCGCGTCACCTGCTCCTGGATCAACCCGTAGACGAAACTGGACCGCCCATTACCTTGCGGTTCCAGATCTACCCCCACCGGGAACAGGTCGTGCAGCAGCGCGACGTGCGCCTCGTAACGCTCCGGCTCGCGCCGGAAATCTTGAATGCGGTTGCGGCTAAAGCGCAACTTGGGGTAGAGGTGGTTCTGGCTGGGCGTGGTGAACGCATCGGCCTCCGGGCTGACCTGCCGCTCCGGGTTGAGCAGTTCGTCCACCGCCTCGCCCGCATCATCCAAATTGGCGGCGCGGGCAAAGAGCCGCAGTTCGTAGCGCAGTTCGGGCAGCCCCTCTTTGGCGCGCTGCCGCTCCACGCCCAGGATGGCGTCCACAACCAGCCCCGCGTCACCGGGATTAAAGGCGTTGATTTTGAGCGTGGTCACGTAGGGGTGCTGCACCAGGTAGCGCAGGAATTTGTGGGTCAGCACGTCGGCCCCGATCCCGCCGACGGCGGCGGCATCCACGCTGCGGCGGCCAATACCCAGCACGCGCTGCACGCGGGCGCGCAGTGCCCAGCCGTCGCGGGCGTCACTGCGGATGTAGAGGCTCCAGAAGGGCGTGAGCGGCCCCTGCTCCACGTAAAAGCGCGAGATCGCCTCGGGGTAGGTATCGTGGGCGGCGCGCAGGAACGGCGGCAGGTTGACCGGCGGCGGCCCCTGGCGCAGGTAGAGGCGCACCGGCTCCGGCAGCAGGTCCCCGGGCTGCCCGGATTGGACCGCCGCCCCCAGCCAGGCGCGGGCCACGCGGGCGCGCTGCAGCGCCCACAGCAGGCGCAGCGGATGGGTCGGGGCCAGTAGATAGACCCGCTCCCCCGCCAGATCCACTTCCACGGTATCCAGGTCCAGGAACAGGGGATCGGTGCGCTTGCGGCCTCCCTCCTCGCGCACGGCCAGCGTCTCGAAATGCGCCTCGATCTGCGCCAGCCACGCGCTGTAGGCGTCGGCATACGCCAGGATCAGCGCTTCGTGGCGGAGCACATCCACGGTGGCGGTGATGGTATCCATCTCGCCCTGCCGGAGTGCCTGGAAGAGCGCATCGCGGGCTTGGAGGAACGCCTCTGGAATCCGGTCGGCGTGGCGGAACTGGCGCAGCGTGGGCGTCACCGCCTCGCGCGATTCGCCCTCAGCAAAATTGAGCCGCCAGCGGCCCAGCGTCTCCGGGTGGGCCAGTGTCTCGCTCTCGATCTGGCGCAGCAGCGCGCTGACGGGCAGCGTGAAACGGGCCTGCGCGTCGTAGACGATGTGATAGAGCGCCTCGGTGCGCTTGCCCTTAGCGGTGGCCCAGCCGGTCTTGTCGGCGCGCGGGACGAGGCGCTCGCTCAGGGGATCCTCGCCGCGCTCCAGCGCGGCAAACTGCGCCAGCAGTTGCGCTTCCAGGAACGAGTGAACCGTCACGTTGCGTAACGGGTCTGCGGGCGGAGATTCATCAGTTGAGTTTGGAGGTGTCATCCAAAACCAGACATCATCGCTCTCGTGCTGGCGTTTGCCCTCCGGGTTGCGCGGGTCGCGCAGGACGGCGGGGTATTGAGCGGGGTCTTCGGCGTTGAGAATGTCGCCGCTCTCGGTATAGGCGCGCACGCGGAAAAAGTAGAGGCCGTCCTCCACCTGCTCGCGGAACTCGGCGGTCTTGAGTTTCCTGGAGCGCTCCGCCTTGGTGCTTTTGCTTCTGGGGATGTTGCGGCTCTCCCAGGTCAGGGTACCATCGGTGCCCACAATTTCGATGCGGAAATAGGCCAGGTCGGGCACGGCCAGGGGTTTGGGATCGGTCTTCCACTTGATGGTGACGCTGGACGCGCGCTTGACATCCAGATACAGTGGATTATCAACCCCAATGGGCTGCTCTTTGTAACGCGCCGGCAGATTCAATTCATCCACAAAGAGCAGCACGTGGTCACGGTCGGCGACCTCACCCTCGAACGGCCATTGCTCCAGCGCCAGCGGACGGCAGGCCGGGTCGGTGGCAATCGCCCCGCCCCATTCGCGCACGGCATCCAGCGGGCGCGCCTGGAAGAACGCATAGATCGCCGGCTGCAGGGAATTGGGGCGCAACTTGAGTTCCAGGATGCGGCCCAGCAGCGGTTGCAGGCTGCCGGTGAGCGTGCCCAGCGCGGTGAGGTTACGATCCAGGCGCTGGCCGATGCGGTCGGGTATATCCAGCAGCGCGAAATCGGGGATCAGCCTCAGTTGGTAGAGCGCGCCGCCGGCGGCCTCGCGGGTCGCGTCGTTGTGCAGCAGCGTCAGGTAATAGCGCACCACGTCGTCGTCGTTAAAGGGGTGCTGCAACTGCCGCAGCAAGTGCAGCGCCTGGTCGGTCAGACTGCGGAGGTCTTCGGGCAATCGGGCGCGCAGGTCGCGGCGCAGCGTCGCCGGAACGTCGTCCAACCGGATCTCCACAAAGGTGCTGACGTCGAATGAATCCTCGGCGGCGGCTCTGAGGCCGGGCGGCACACAGGCCAGCAGTGCCCGCGCGCCGGCGTTGCGCAGTTCCACCAGCCGGGTGGCGGTGACCTGCCAGCGGGCCTCGGCGTGCTGGCGCGGGCCGAGCAGCAGCACCACGTCGGCCTCGGCGGCGCCGGGCGCGTTCAATTGCGCGCACAGATCGCGCATCACCGGCTCCGGCAGCGTGCTGACGCGCAAACAGTGCCCGGGGCGGCTTTCGGCCAGCCGTTGAGCGATGGCCGCGCGCGCGGCTTGCACCAGCGCGCGGTTGACGTCGGTATGGGAGAGCGGTTGTAGTACGTTCATAAAACCTTACCCCTGCTCGATCGGATAGCGCGGACGGATGATCTGGGCGTTGTAGGCGTCGCTGAGGTCGGTGTAAAAGCCGATCTCGCGCAGGCGCCGCTTGAGCGCGCCCAGGTTGGCGTTGAAGGCCGCGTAATCCTGGATGGTGGCCTGCGGCCAATCGGGCATCAGCACCAGCCCGTAGCGTTCGCCCAGCCAGGCGGTGAAATCGTCAATCAGAATCGGGCGGGAGCGGAACTTGGCCCCCTCCTGCGCGCCGGTCGGCTCCAGCACGGCGATCTGCACCAGCATCTCCAACATCTGGCTGCCGATGTGCCAGCGGCGCTCGTTGCGGCGGCCCTTGCCCTGGCGCAGCAGGCAGGTCTCCTGGTTCTTCATCAAGACGGTATCCACCTGCTCGGTGAGGTATTTGCGGTAGTAGCGGGTGCGTTCCAGGGAGACCAGTTCGATAAAGCGCTCCAGCGGCGGCAGGTCGCGCATCTCGTAGACGGCCTGGATTTCCCGGCGCTCTTTTTCGTCGTCCGCTGTGGACGCGGCGGCAGAGAAGAGATCGTCCAGGCGGTCGCTGAAATAGTTCTGCAGCGCCTCCGGCGACCGGTTGAGCAGCGCCAGCGAGGCGGCGACCGACTCGGCCGAGCGCCGGTAGGCATAGCCCCGGTCGCTTTCGGCAAAGCGTTTGACCTGGTTGATGGTGAAAACGGCGTGGATGTAATCGTTGATGCCGGCGTAGGCGCGGGCGCAGGTCTCCCGCGAGAGCGCAGCCATACGGCACTGGTAACGCTCGCCCATATCCACCAGCAGTTCGGGGGAGGGGCGTTCGGCCTGTGGATTCTGGCAGGCATAGGGGCAGGCGACGAAAGGCCGCTCCTGTCCGGGATCCACCGGGCAGTTGAGGCAGGCCGGATGCGCGGCCCGATCCTGCACCCAGCCGGCGACCTGGCGGAAGAGGCGCAGCAGGTACAGCCCCAGGTGCAGCCCAAAGGCCGCGCGCAGATAGTCAATCAGCACCCGGCGCGGCACGACGGCCTCGTAGGCCAGCAGGCGGCGCAGGTCGCTGCACATCAGCCGCGCCTGACCGATGCACAAGGGCCGGTCCAGCGGCAGCCCCTGCCCGCTCTGGCCGTCTTTCAAGTCGGGAGTGTCCACCATGCGGACGATCATCAGCGTGTCCAGGTCGAGCGGCGTCTGCCCGTCGTAGGCTTCATAGCCGCCGGCGGCGCTCATCCCCTGCCCCAGAAAATCGGCCAGCCGCCGGATCAGATCCGGGTCGGCCTCACGCAGCATACTGAACAGATGCTCGGAGGCGCGATAGTCCAGCGATTGCTTGGGGTTGCGCAACTTGTAGGCGTTGAGGTGCAGCGGCAGCGGCGCGGTGACGGCCTCGCGATCCGGGAGGCCCCGGTAGACCATGTCCACCAGGTCGCTGTAGATCCAGTCGCGGACGACCTCGGGATAGGCGCGGAAGCCGCGCAGGGTGTCGCCGTGCTGCTCTGTCAGACGCTCCACCAGCAGATCCACCGTGACCGGGGTGCGGCCCGTTTTCGCCACCGGACGGCGCCCGTCGTGCTTGAGCAGCATATACAGGTTGATCAGCGCCCGGTCCAGTTCGATGTGCTTGGGCATGATCTGGCAGATCTGGGTGTTGTTGAACTCGTAATCCTTACGCGCCAACTTCATCGGGCACGCTCCTTTCCGCCTGCCACGGGCGCAGGGTGACGTTTGCGCTGTCCTCCAGCAGCAACTCGTAGAACTGCGTGTCGTCGCGCGTCAGCACGGCGTGACGGTAGGGCAGATGCGCCAGGGCGTTCTTGAAGACGACCAGGTTGATGAAAAAGCCCTGGATGTCATCCAGCGACGGCGCAAAGCCCTCCCGAATCTGCATCAAGAGTTCTAGCAGATCCAGCGAGACGATCAACTCGGCGCGAGCGCCGCCAGCCGCGGGTGTGTAGGTGAACAGCAGCCGGTCGGGGGTGGTTTCCAGGTAGGGGCCGTCCTCGTGCGCCGGGACGCTCAGGCCAAAATCCTCGCGCCGGAAGAGGCGGAACGATTTGACCTTGACCTTGCCCGTCTGCCCGGCGCGCAGGCAGACGTACTGCCGGGCCAGGTCGGTGTGACGCGCGCCCTCGGCCAGCGAGATGCCGTGGACCAGGTCGGCGGCCAGCGCGTGTGCCTCATCGGGGGCCTGCGTGACCTGCCGGAAGCGCTCCAGGTTGGCGTAGGGCAGCATCGTGAGCCAGTCGCCGTCGCGCCGCTCGAAAAAGGCCATCCGCCGCGCCAGCGCGTGACGGGCGCGCACCTGGGCGGCGGTCTCCGGCTCGCGGAGCGCCTCCCAGCCCACCGGCAGCCGCCACTCGGCCAGCCAGGTCTGCGCTAAATCGCTGCGCGCTTCAAAGGCCAGGCGCGGCAGCCCGCCGAACCCCTGGAAGTGCAGCGCGCGGTCGGCGGCGGGGTTGGTCGTCTGGGCCGGGTCAATCTGGCGCAACAGGCTCACCAGGCGGTCGTCGGCGCGGCCCTCCGGCGGCCGGCCGTCGGCGGCAAAGGCGTTATAGTAGAGCTGCGCCAGCCGCTCCTGCGGTGGCGTGGGCGCCGCCAGCAGGCGCGCGACGTCGTCGCAGGTCTGGTCGCGGAACAGCAGCCACGAGAGGGCGGAGCGCAGGTCGCGCATTGTGATGTGCAACTGCCGCCGCAGGTGGACGATCTCCAGGAGCGTGCGCAGCCGCTCGCGCACCTCCGGGCCGGAGGCCGGGTCGCCCAACGTGCTGACGTTAAAGTAAATCGGGCACCGCTCGCGCAGCGCGCAGCGTTGGCACGGCTCCCAGAATTTGGGCTTGAGCAGCGCCTGCAGTTGCCGCTCCAAGATGGAGGCCCGGTCGTCGTCGGAGGCCACGACGGAGCGCCGGTTGAGGTCCACCACCAGCAGCCAATCGGGCAGCGACGGCCCGTCGCCCTGCCGGTCGCTCTCAAAGAAGCGGGCCAGCGTCTCGCCCAGGCGGGTGAAGGCGCGCTCTGGAGCGCGGCTTGGCCCCGCCGGTTGGCCGCCCGTCGGGCGCAGCGCCGCGCCGAAAAAGTCAATCAGGCGGCCCTCGTTGATGGCGATGATGTGGACGGTCGGCTCGGCGGTCGCCCAGTGGGCATCATCAAAGGGGGCAAAGAACTCGCTCAAGACCTGGTCGTTGGCGCGCTCGGCCCCCTCATCTTGCGAGCCGTCATAGTTGGTGACAAAGCGCCGTCCCTTGCAGGTGAACACGCCGGCATTGGGCGTGGGGTGCGCCACCGCCTGCGGGCCGACGATGGCTTCCAGGTTCTGGATGAACGACGTCTTGCCGTCGCCGGCGTTGCCGGTGATGATGACCAGCCGGTAGCGGCCATCGAGCACCGCCGGGCGCAGCAGGCGATCCAGGCGGGTGTCCACGTAGGTCAGCCGGGCGATGTCGTCGAGGCCGCGCGTGCCGCTGTTGTCGCACCGCGCCTGGCTGTAGAGTTTGAGGAAGCGGGTGACGTAGGGATTATAGTTCGGCCTGCCGATTTCGTCCGGCTCCAGGGGCAGCAAGCCGGTCCACGGGCGGGATGCGGCGGCCTGCAAGTACACCCCCTCCAGCGCTTCCAGGTCGCGGCGGAAGCGTTTGGCGCTGTGGTAGCGCCGCGCCGGGTCGCAGGAGACGGCGCGCAGCAGAATCTCGGCCAGCGCGGGGTGCAGTTCAGGGACGTACTGGCGCGGGTCGGTGGGCGGCGTCTCGACGTTGGGCTGGCGGTCCGGGTAGGGGTGCGCGCCGGTGAGCAGTTCGTAGAGCACGATGCCGGCCGCAAAAAGGTCGCCGTCGGTGCTCCAGCGTATCAGCCCCACCTCCGGCAGCATATAGCCCGGCGTGCCCACGTAGGTCTGCCCGGCCTCGCTGGCGCGGGCGGCGATGTTGAAATCCACCAACACCAGGCCGTCGGCGGTGAGCATCAGGTTGGCGGGCTTGACGTCGCGGTGCAGCAGGCCCTTTTCCTGCAAGCGGCCAAACTCCTCGTATTCCTGCTCGTCAATCTCGCCCGCGTCCATTTTCGCGTGCAGTTCGGCCATGCGGTCCACGTCGGGATGGAGGTAGGCCAGCGCGCCCAGCAAATCCAAAGCCGCGGCCACCGCCTCACGGACGGGCAGGCGGCGGTCGGGCGTGGTGTAGGGGTGCAGGTCCTCGCCCTCCACGAAATCAGAGATGAGGTAAAAGCGCCCGGATTGCGCCAGGTGCCCCCAGGTGTGGACGCGCACGATGTGCGGATGCGCCAGGTCGCGCAGCGTCTGCGCCTCTTGCTTGAGAAAGCCCAACGCCTGCGCGGTGTTCTCAAAGACCTTGAGCGCATACGTCCGGTCAAAGACGGCGTCGTAGACCTGGTAGACACGGCCCGAGCCGCCCGCCTCCAGCACCTTGAGGGCGCGATACTTGCCGTCAATCAGCGCGTCCAGCGCAAAGACCGCCGGCTCGATCTCCTGGGCCAGCGGCGGAGGCGGGGCCGGTTCCGGTGGGACTGCGGCCGCCGCCGTACCGGAGGGCTTTTCGCGCAGCGCGCGCAGCGTCTCCAGCACCGTCTTGGCGTCCTGCGGGCGCTGCCGGGGATCGGGGTGCAGCAACTGCTGCACCAGGGCGTTGAGCGGTTCGGGCACGTCGGCGCTGTATTCCGCCGGGCCGCGCAGCGTGGTCGCGGCGTCGCGCGCCTGCTCCGGGCCGTCGTAGAGCGTGCTGCCGGTCAGCATCTCAAAGAGGATCATCCCCAGCCCGTAGAGGTCGGCGGCGGGGGTGGGCGCGAGGGCGGGGTTGAGCAGTTCCGGGGCCAGGTAGACGCGCGGCACGTCAGGGTCAGGCGAAACGGGGCCGACGGTGAGCGCGCCGGGCAGCGCCAGCCGGGCGTGGTCAAAGTTCATCAAGCGCGGCTGCCCGTCGCGCCCGATGAGGACGTTTTCCGGGCGCACATCGCGGTGGATGACGTCCGCGGTGTGGGCGGCCTGCAAGCCGGCGGCGATACCCTGCGCCAGTTCCAACTTGCGCTCCAACGACACCGGCGCGTCGTCGCTCAGCAGCGTGCGCAGCGTCCCCTCCTCGGACCAGTCGGTGACTTCGACGTAGAGGTTGGGGTCCTCCGGCGCGATGGTGAACTCTTTGAGCGCGATGAGGTTGGGGTGGCCGCCGATCTTTTGCAGCGCCTCGGCCTCGCGGTGGATGATTTCGCGCCGCCGGGCCTGTTCCTCGGCGGGCAGATAGGGGTCGTAGGAGAAAACGCGCAGCCGGACGATGTCGCCGCCGCGCAGGAGGGTGTGTTTCGCCAGGAACTCGGCCACCGCGTCGCGGCGGGCGAGGGTTTCGCTGACCTCGTAATTGCCAAAGCGCAGGACTTGGGCAGGCCGCCCGCGCCCGATCTCCCGCAGGGCTTTTTCCAGGTAGCCGCGCTGCGGGCGCAGGTCGCCGGCTTTGTCGCCCAGGGCGGCGCGGTCGCGCAAAAAGTCGGGCAGGTCGGTGTGGCGAAAGACGCGCTCGCGGCACGCGCCGCGCAGGTTGAGCGCGGCCTGCTCATCAGCGATGGCGACGACGGCCTCCACCCAAAACGGGGGACAGGCGGGCAGGCGCTGTTCGATCTGGCTCTTGAGCACGCGGGCCTTGTTGTTGGCCGTGGGCCAGGGATTCTGGCGGCGCTGCCCGGCCACCCACCAGGTATAATCGTCGCCCTGGATGCCACCCAGCCAGCGTTTGACCTCGACCACGTAGACGGCGTGCGGCGCGATGACGATCAGGTCATACTCAAAGGCCGGGCGGCCCCGCTGGATGATCTCCACGTTGGGGATGAGGGTATAGGTCTCCGGCAGGGCGGCCTTGAGATGATGGAGGACCAGCGCCTCGCCCTCATCCGCCGGACGTGCGCCGGGCAGTTGGATCACTTTGGCCATAGCACCTCCGTCTACTTGATCTCTCGCCAAGGCGCAAAGAACGCAAAGAAAACCTTGGCGGCCTTTGCGGCTTGGCGTGAGCGTCTTTAATATTCAACTCCTCCGTATGTTTATGCTCGCGCCAAGTGTGCAAAGCGCATAATTGGTACTCAAGTTTCATTGAGTAGGTTCTTTGCCCCGTTTGTGC
>Ga0315291_10003355_pt1 | contig 20749 bp, 15 predicted proteins | sample YL17G12_20_MG_FD_203070 | JGI IMG/M metagenome (GOLD analysis project Ga0315291, IMG submission 203070) | Sediment microbial communities from Yellowstone Lake, YNP, Wyoming, USA - YL17G12_20 | ecosystem: Environmental > Aquatic > Freshwater > Lake > Sediment | place: USA: Wyoming | collected...
CGGTTTTCCTGCCAGGGCCATCGCGATTACTACACGCTGCTGCTGTCCACCTGACAATTCATGTGGATAACGTTCCGCCATCACTTCTGGATCGGGTAAACGGACTTTTGCCAAGAGCTCATGCATTTGCCTTTTGGCTAATTTTTTCGAAATATTGGCACTTAACTGAATCACTTCGATGATTTGTTTGCCAACCCGTATGGTGGGGGTTAAAGACTTACCTGCATTTTGAGGGATGAGTGCGATTTTCTTGCCCCGAATTGACTCCAACTGATGAATAGACAAAGCAAACATGTTCTGGCTTAAAAAATGGATGCTCCCATACAAGACTCGACTACCTGAGCGCAGATACCCCATCATCGCGTGGCCAAGTGTACTTTTTCCACAGCCGGACTCACCAACCAAACCAAGGGTTTCACCTGGTTTGATTTCTAAGGACACATTTTTTAAAACATGGATCAGCGTACCCCTTTTATTATGGTAGCCAATCGACAAATTTTCAATATTGACAAAAACATTGTTCATACAGGTGCTCCCTGGCTGCGGTCCAAGCCGAGAGCCTTCGCAAATGCATCCGCAAAGAGGTTAATTCCAATGATTAGCGTGCTCAACATGATGACTGGTCCAAACACAGCCCAAGGCTGAATGGCGAGGATTTCTCGATTCTTTGCAATCATCGAGCCCCAGTCCGGAGTGGGGGGCGGGACACCAAAACCCAGGAAAGAGAGCGATGTGAATCCCAGGAGCATCCAGGACCAGTTCATTGCACCGTCAACCAGCATTACATCCAATACGTTGGGCAGCAGTTCCCGTAGAACGATGGTTCGTCTATGCTCTCCTCTCGCCCGGGCAGCCAATATATAATCGTTGGTTACATGGTCCAGAGTGGCGGCGCGCGCGATTCGGATGGTTGAGACTCCATAGGTAAAACCAAAGGTTAAAATTTGGACCCACATCTCAGTCCCCAGGATGCTCACAATAAGCAGCAAGATAAGCAGCCAGGGAATGGAGAGAAATGCATCCACAAAACGCATAAATATTTCATCCGCACGACCACCGAGAAAACCGAACAGAATACCGCCCAGTCCCCCCCAGCTCACAGCAATCACCGTGGCCAGGATGGTGACGACTATAGTCACGCGCCCCCCGACCATTGAACGGGAAAATACATCCCGACCAAGCTTATCTGTCCCCATCAGATGTGCAGATGAAGGAGCCTGGTTTGCAATCTTAGAGTTCATTACCAAGGGATCATGAGGAACAAATAGGGGAGATAGGAGAGCGACAACTAAATGAATAACGATTAAGGATAGGCCGAACATGCCACTCCAGGATCGGCGCAGATTATCCCAAGTTTCTGCGATTGGATTTCGGCTTTTTATAATTGTCGGTCGTTCGGCTACTTGTGCTGGGATAGCCATGATGATCTCCGGATGTAAAAAACGTTTATATTAAGCGCATTTATCATCTGAAGGTTGGATTTTAATGTCCACGCGCAGTACGCAAGCGGGGATTAAGAATAAGGGCAAGCAAATCCGCAATCAGGTTAATCACAATGAATATGGCTGAAAGGATGATGGCAATACCTTGAATCAAAGGCAAATCCTTATCGCTGATGCCATGGATCATCAGTGAACCGATTCCAGGGTAATTGAAAATGGTTTCGACAATCGCAACTCCACCAACCAGCCAGGCGATGGTTAAGGCAATAATATTAATTGTCGGCAGCATGGCATTGGGCAAGGCGTGTTGGAAAACGATTTTTATCATTGGCACACCTTTTAAACGTGCCATCTGAACATAATCACTCACCATCACGTCGATCATGTTTGTGCGCACCAAGCGTAAAATATGAGCAACCATGACAAAAGTAAGTGTAATGATCGGCAGAATGATATTGGGAAGCAATTGGCTCACAGGTGCGTCCGAGGAGATTAATGTGACTGCTGGAAACCATGCCAGGCGAATGGCAAAGATGTAGATTAAGACAGTCGCGGTGACGAATCCGGGTAAGGTCATACTGATAATCGCTACGAGAGAAACAGTAATGTCAGGCCATTTATCACGGGTGAGTCCAGCAATAACACCTAATACGATAGCAATAGGAACGGCGAAAATAGTCGCCGCAGCAGCCAAAACAGCTGTATTTCTAAACCGATTACCGATTAGCTCGGTTACAGGTTTTTTTCTCGACAAAGATTCCCCCAAATCCCCCTTTACCAAGTCTCCCAACCAATTAACGTATCGTTCGAGTGGTGGTTTGTTTAAGCCAAATTCTTCGCGCAGAGCTTTCAAGCTTTCGTCAGTTGCTAATTGGCCAAGATAGGCTGTCGCTGCATCTCCAGGTAAAGCTTCTACACCAAAAAAAACAATAAGCGAGATGATAAAAATAGTCAGCACGGCAAGACCTAACCTGCGCATAATAAGGATAAACATCTAACCGTCACTCCGCTTAATATATTACTATAAACTTGTCATTATATTAAGGGTAAGGAGCAAATTTAATTGCTCCTTACCCTTTAATAAAATTTTTGAATCTGTTATGGGCAGTCTGGAGATTTTGTGATACCAGTCCATACAAACTGCATTAAGCCCATTTCAGGGATATTCTGTACGCATACTTTCTGAACGCGGATTACGTTGACGAAGAAGGGGACGATCGTTCCGCCTTCTTCATGCAGCATTTTTTGAGCATCCAGATAATCCTGGCGACGAGCATCAAAGTTCGGCTCAGAGGCAGCCTTATCAAGCAAAGCGTCATACGCCGGAACATTCCAATAAGACTCGTTCCAGGAGCCGCCTGATCGGTAGGCCTCATTGAGAGCCTGGTCAGCTGCTCGCTCATTCCAGTTGGTCATCACGAATGGCTTCACCATCCATGTATCGCTATAGAAACCAGCTGCGGGGGCAGTTACGATGTTGACTTTGATCCCAGCCAGCGCGGCTTGCTGCTGAAAGACTTCAGCCATGGGGGTCCATTCTGCTATCATATCGGAAGTGTATAGGTCGACTTCGAAGCCATTCGGATATCCCGCTTCGACTAATTTTGCCTTGGCAGCTTCAATATTCTGTTCCCAATTGGTACAATCGCCCATGGTCAATTGGTATGGGTCACCGGGCATGACCATTGTGTCACAGGAAAGTGTGCCAGCACCGTTAATCACCAGGTCCATCATTGCCTGGCGGTCGAGTACCAGATGCATGGCCTGGCGCAATGCCAGATTATTGAAGGGTGGTATATCGGTGCGCATGACAAAGCCAGACCAGTTACCCGATGGAATCTGGGTGATGACAAAGTCGCTGTTGCCTTGGAACAGCTCGGATTCTGGAAGCGTTACCTGTCCAAAATCAATCTGTCCAGATTGGAGGGCCTGGAGCGATGATTGAACATCTGCGATCATGAGGACATCAATTCCCGCCAGCCCGGGAGGGCCACCCCAGTAATCATCATTGGCAACCACCTTGGTTATACCTCCTACATCCAATTTCACGAGTTTGAACGGACCAGAACCGATGCCAGTCGTCAATATGCCCGGTAATCCATCTTTGGGCAAAATACGGGCGCGATAGTCCATGGTTACCATGGCGAAGTCAACATTTGGCTTACTAAGATGAAAAACCACTGTGAAATCATCTGGCGTCTCGACGCTGTCCACAATCCCAAAAGTGCTAGCCAAAACAGATTCTGCCCCATTCTTCCAATGGTCAACTGAATAAGCTACATCGGCAGAGGTGACAGGCTTGCCATCATGGAAAAAGGCATCTTTGCGCAGATGGAAAGTCCACACATCGTTCGCTGCATTCGGTTCCCAAGATTCCGCCAGGGATGGACTTGGAATGAGTTTGTTTCCCGTTGGTTCTGTCAAGCGATCAAACAACAAGGCGATCAGTGGATAGAAGCGGTTAGGATCCGTTGGATCCAGATTTTCTTTTCCGCCATAATCCATACCAGCATTGTATTGCAGCACGCCACGGGTTTCAGCTGGTGGTGCTGTCGGTGCTGTTGTTGGGGCTACTGTGGGGGCTTTCGTTGGCGCTACTGTAGGGGCTTTCGTTGGCGCTACTGTAGGGGCAACTATCGGTGCTACCGTAGGTGCTTCGGTAGTTGCTTGTGGGCCACAAGCAGTTAACACGGTTATTACAAGTAGTAAGGTCATTATCCGAGCAAGATTCTTGTTACTCATGTTTACGCATCCTCCTTGTGAATTAATTCTTATGATCAGACTCTCAACAGTATTTGGCGAGGAGTTTAATCTTTATTATATTAGCACCTCCTTCTTTAGTACTGAACTTTACCCAACTGTGTTATATTTCTTGAAGTTTTTTAGTGTCTGTACGAACCCATCCATGTAAACAAAATTTTTAGTGTAAGAAAATAATACAACCGATCAAGACAGACCGGTCGGTCTCAAAAATATTATTGCAGATTTCCAGTGCTAATGCACGTGACAAATGTCATGTTCCATTATAAATTATTTCAGTTATTGGATACATATAAATTATATCGCAGCCTAGCAGAAATATCCAGTTCGGTCGAAAAAAATCTAATTAACATCCTTTCTCATGGTATATTATTAGGGCGACAGATGTGAGAGGTTCAGTCATGCAGAAAATCAGTGATCTTCCAAGTAGGTATAAAAACCCAGGAGTCACGCGATTAACATGACATTTGTAACATGAAATCTATTAGGCAATACTCTATAATATTCCATAAGACCGACCGGTCTGTCTCCATTTCAAAGAGGGATAATTTTATGACATTGAGGGAAACAATCATCCATGAATCGCAGAAGTTGTTTTCACTTAACGGATATTTGAATACCGGGGTTAACCAAATAATAGAAGCAGCTAATACATCAAAGGGGGGGTTTTATAATCACTTTGCCAGTAAAGAAGAACTTTATTACGCAGTGCTGGCAGAGGCTCAAAAGATGTGGCGAAATCGCGTATTATATGGCTTGAATGAACTGGGATCCCCTTCAGAAAAGGTAATAAAAATCCTTGAAAACTATCGCGATCGATATCTAAAGGATGATGAAAACTTTCCTGGTGGGTGTATTTTCATCACATTATCAGTTGAGCTAGATGATCAACAGCCTGAATTGATGCAAGAAGTTAATAAGGGTTATATAGGACTAAAAAACATGTTGAAGAGATACCTAGAGGAAGCAAAAGAGAAAGGTGAATTAAAGCAAAACTTAAATGTCGATAGCGCTACAGAAATGATCTTCTCCGGAATGATAGGCTCATCAGTTCTGTTTGGAGTAGAAAAGTCAACGATCACTTTGGATAGTTCAATCAACGCCTTAATTGATTACCTCGATGAGGCAAGAATTAAGGAATAAAAAGTGTAATGCTGTTGGAGAATAGATGATGACACTTAAAACAAGAGATGATTATCTAAATTCTTTACGAAAATTACGGCCAAATATATATAAGTTTGGTCAATTGATAGATGATGTAACAACACACCCAGCAACGAAGAGAACCATTGAAAGCCATGCATTGAGTTTTGATGCTTCTAATGATCCTGAGTTGTCCGATATTTATACGACGACCTCGGTATTCACAGGAAAAAAGATCCATCGTTGGAATTCAATGATGCAGAGTCCAGAAGACCTCATCGTCAATATGAAGCTGAAACGTCAAAATTACAGACGCACGGGCACCTGCTCTGGAGCTGTGTGTGTGGGGTGGAATGCACAAAATACGCTGTGGGCTGTAACACAAGAAATTGATGAGAAGTATGGTACTGATTATCAAAAACGTTTGAAAAACTGGATTTTACATGCGGAAGAAAATGGTTTAACTGCAGCGGGAGCGTTAACGGACGCGAAGGGTGATCGCAGCTTAAAGCCCTCACAGCAATCAAATCCTGATGTTAATCTCCGGATTGCGGAAATTCGGGAGGATGGAATTATCATTCGCGGGGCAAAATTTATGATCTGTGGTACTGCTGCTTCCCAAGAAATTTTCTTGTTACCGGGAGGAATATATTCGGAGGAAGATAAGGATTATGCCTTAGCATGCGTGGTACCACGAGATATTGAAGGATTAACAATCATTGAGGCCACCCGACCTAGCGACTTAAGAGACCTGGAGGATATGGATGCGAGCGAGGTGCCAAATACGGGCATTACGCAGGGATTATTGCTATTTGAAGATGTTTTTGTTCCAAATAAGCGCGTTTTCATGTGTGGTGAATTCGAGTTCACTAAGCAGTTCATCCAATATTTCACTGCCAACTATCGAGCCTGTATTGGAGCTTGTGTCGCCGGTCAGGGAGATGTGATGATCGGCGCTTCCACACTAATGGCGCGAGCAAACGGACTACCTTCTAAAACGTTTATGGACAAGCTTGTAAATATGTCCATTAATAATCAAATTACTTTTGGTTTAGGCGTAGGTGCCTGCACATTGGGGAAGCAACATCCTTCGGGTTCATTTTTCGCTGACCCCCTCACAGCTCACACAAATAAAGTAATAGTCGCCACTTTGCCCTATGAAACGAAACGATTAACACAAGAAATCGGTGGTGGGATTGTAGAAACAGGCTGTATGCCATCCTCTAAGGATTTAGCTCATACTGAATATGGTGAACTGTTGCGTCAATATTACAAGGCGGGTGATGTATCAGCGGAGTCGCGGCTCAAGGCGGCACGGCTTTGTGAGTGGTTAACAATCGGCGGTGGAGTTCCTGGATGTATGCATGGTGGCGGATCTCCGGATGGAGCTAGACTTACAGTTAGATTTTCTACCCCTTTTGAGGAGTATGTGGATTATGCCAGGAAGATCATGGGAATCCGAGAGGAGATACCTGAACCGCAAAAGAAGAAATAGATCATGCTCCAGAAAAATAATTCGGAGAATTGGTTATAACGGTAGGTCTAGCTTGAAAAGATCCACATGTTTTATGGTGATTGCCGTCAATGGAGAGCAACCCCGGCGCAAAATAATGTTATGCTAATCGATGCTGTCAACATTGATCAACCAATCACCTACATCGAATGGAATCTTGGTGACAACTAGCGAGCAAATATCACGCATAACGAGTTGTAACTTCCAATCAGCGAAAGGTTATGCAATTATTCAATGATTCATGTTGAATACCCGGATCTCCTGTTTACTAATAACAGGGCTATAAGCAATTCTCTAGATCGTGAATTGTGCTTGAAATATCTTACCCTGGTTGGCATGACCCACAAGGTATCACTGAACATATTGTTCTACAGAATGGGATGGGGGGAGCAAGTTGATGAACTTTGTCTAATAAAAACGAAGGAGAAATTGCAATGCGTCTCAAGCAAAAAGTAGCTCTTGTAACAGGCGGCGCAGCAGGTATTGGAAAAGCCACGGTAATACGGTTTGCGGCAGAGGGAGCGAAAGTAGCCTTATGTGATGTAAATGAGGAATTGGGATTAGCATTATTACATGAAGTAGGACCAGAACACGATTTTCAGAAAGTCGATGTTACAGACCGAAAATTAGTGCAGAGCTGGGTGGATAGTGTCGTAAAGAAATATGGTCGAGTTGATATTCTCATTAATAACGCCGGTATCCTCCGGGATGGGGTTCTTGTAAAAGTCAAGAATGGTGAACTTGTCAAGCAAATGTCTGAGGAGGCCTTCGATTCGGTTGTGGCAGTAAACCTGAAAGGGGTTTTTAACTGCACCCAAGCGGTGGCACCATACATGATCAAACAATCCGGTGGCGTAATTCTAAATGCCTCCTCCGTTGTGGGGTTGGATGGAAATTTTGGACAAACGAACTACATAGCCACAAAAGCCGGGGTGGTTGGCATGACCAAGGTATGGGCGCGGGAATTGGGTGGAAATAATATTCGGGTTAACGCGGTTGCACCTGGATTGGTGATGACCGATATGTTACGCTCCATGCCCGAGGGGGCATTGGAAGCTCTCAGGCAAAAGCCCTCTCTCAAACGTATGGGTACTCCTGAGGAGGTAGCAAACCTCTACCTTTTCTTGGCTTCGGATGAAGCCAGCTATATATCCGGCGAAGTGATCCGGATTGATGGTGGCATGGTAATTGGCACCTAAGAATAAAAAAATGTCAGATACAAATGCAAATTGATGAAGGGAATGAAAGAACGATCGGCGGAGACCCCGAAACCAAGCATGTCCGTTATTGTAGGGCTTGCGAGCTTTCTTGTCCCGCTGGTGGTTAGGAAATTAAAGAACATCATGGAAAATATAATCTTAGCGAAGACCTTCTTAGAGGAGGGGACCCATTGAGGCAAGCAAACCCTGATACCCATGGTTTCTCTTCAGAACGATTATTACGCATTCGCAGCCTCATGAACCGTTATGTGGAGGGTGGTAAACTGGCTGGGGCGGTCACCTATGTTGCACGTCATGGTCAAGTTGTGCATCAAGAAACATTTGGGTATCAGAATCTTGAAACCAAAACCCCAATGTCACTCGATTCGATTTTCCGCATTTATTCCATGACCAAGCCAATCACCTCGGTGGCATTGATGATGTTATACGAAGAATCCTTGTTCAACTTAACCGATGCAGTCAGCCAATACATTCCTGCTTTCAAGGGCGTGAAAGTCTGGGGGACGGGCGGCGCTTTGGAATCTCCCATCCGGCCCATGACAGTTCAGGATTTATTACGCCATACAGCTGGGTTGAGTTACGGAGGCCACTTAGAATCAGAATCCCCGGTGGATAAGTTGTATGATGATATGAATCTTTTCGATTCAAAGATCACCAATGAAGAAATGACTGCCCGGATTGCCAGCTTGCCTCTCAGGTTCCATCCAGGCATGAAGTGGCATTACAGCGTTGCAACGGATGTTGTTGGACGGCTGGTCGAGGTGCTGTCTGGGCAGTCGCTAGCAGATTTTATACAGGAGAAAATCTTGTCTCCGTTGGGGATGGTGGACACTGCATTTCATATTGACCCATCCAAATTGAATCGTTTTTGCACCCTGTATGGGAAAACGCCAGACAGTGATTTTGGTGTTCTCGAGTTACCGGGATCCAGTGTATACTTGCCGCCGGTGGTATTACATTCAGGGGGAAGCGGGTTGGTATCCACTACCGGGGATTATCTGCAATTTGCCCAATGCATATTAAACCAAGGTGAGTTGAACGGTGTGAGACTGCTCGGACCCAAAACCGTTGCGTTAATGACTTGCAACCACCTACCTGCGAAGCTTCTTCCCATTGCTTTTGAAGGTACGGAACCAATGTTGGGAATGGGATTTGGCCTTGGATTTAGTGTGATGTTGGATATGGCACAAACCGGTTTGATGGGTTCGATTGGCGATCACGGTTGGGGCGGGTACGCCGAAACCTATTTTTGGATCGATCCTGGTGAAGAGCTGATAGCAATGCTGATGACCCAATACCTGCCATCGCAGACGTACCCGATTCGCAAAGAATTTAGAACAGCCGTATATCAGGCGCTGGTTGACTGAGAGGTTAATTAATCCTAAACATTAAAAGGCAGTCTAACGAAGAAACCGAAATATCTTGGAATAAATAGTTGATCGAATATTACTTTTATTGAGGAGATTTCATCATGAAAGACGTTGTTATTGTAGATGCTGTACGGACACCCGTGGGAAATTTCGGGGGGATGTTCCGTGACTTTGATGCCGTGGCTCTGGTTCAGTTCGTCATCAAAGGCATTCTGGAACACACCAAGATCGACCCAGCGATCATCGATGAGGTTATTTTTGGCTGCGTTTTTCAATCCAGCGATGCTCCCAATATCACCCGTGTAGCCGCGTTAAAGGCGGGCATTCCCAAGGAAATACCCGGATATACGGTGGCACGTAACTGTATTTCGGGGATGGATGCAATCGTCAATGCTTGGCGTGGTATCCAGGCAGGCGATGGCGAGGTTTATCTCGTTGGTGGCGTTGAATCCATGAGCAACATCCCATATCTTGTGAGGGGTGCGCGGTGGGGCTTGAAACTCCGGCATTCACAGCTCACCGATGCATTGTGGGAGGGTTTGACCGATCCCAACTGTGGGCAAATCATGGGGCGCACTGCAGAAAATCTTGTCGAAGAGTTCAACCTAACGCGTCAACAACAGGATGAATTTGCTGTAAATAGCCACAAAAAAGCCTTCCAGGCACAAAATGCCGGCAGATTTACAGATGAAATTATTCCTATTGAAATCAATAAAAAGAAAGAAGGGAAGATCCTTCTCAACCAGGATGAAACGATCAATCCAGGTCTGACTCTCGAGAAAGCCAGCCTTGCTCCGGCTAGCTTTAAGGAGGGGGGTTCTGTCACACCCTCCAATGCCTGCAGTATTTCGGATGGAGCCAGTGCGATGCTGATCATGAGCGCTGAAGAAGCAGAAGAACTAGGCTTCATTCCACTTGCTCAAGTTGTGGCGTATGGTTATGCAGGTGTGGAACCACACCGGATGGGAATTGCACCTGCAAGCGCGGTACCCAAAGCACTAGAAAAAGCTGGGCTCAAATTGGAGCAAATGGATTTGATTGAAATCAATGAAGCTTTTGCTGGGCAAGTGCTGGCCGTGGGTGCAGTACTTGGCTGGGATTGGGATAAAGTAAATGTCAATGGCGGTGCTATAGCTCTTGGTCATCCGGTTGGTTCATCCGGCTGCAGGATCGTAACGACTCTTGTGCACGAAATGAGGCATCGAAACCAGGAAAGCATTTCTACAAGATATGGTTTAGCAACACTATGTGCAGAAGGTGGGCAAGGATGTGCTTTGATCCTTAAAGCTCCAGGTTTATAGATATTTATCCATATGATCTCATATCTAAACCACAATAGAAACAAATCATCTCAAATAATTATAGGAGGTAAAAAATGATTGATTTCACTTTTTCAGAGGAACAGAATTTATTCAGGAAAGCTGCGCGAGAGTTCGCGGAAACAGAGATTGCACCTCATGTCCCCAAAATGGAAGAAACTGGTCGAAACTGGGAACCAGTTATTAAGGCTCTTGGAAAGGGTGAAATGATGGCCATCACCATTCCAGAAGCCTATGGTGGGTTGGGATTGGGTTACGTAGCCAGGTTAATTGCTTTGGAAGAGATCGCCCAAGTTTCCGTGGCGACTGCAATGATGATGCAGGTTTGTGGGTTGGGTATTGAAGGTATTGTCAAATATGGTACAGAGGAACAAAAGAAGAAGTATCTGCCGAAATTAGCTACCGCAGAAAGTTTTGCTACAACGGCTGTGACTGAGCCATCCGGTGGGTCAGATCCAAAAGGGTGCGGTACTTCATACAAAAAAGTAGATGGGTCGTATGTGCTCAATGGGAGGAAATGTTTTATCACCAACTCTCATATTGCCGATGTTCAGATTGTGATGGCTGTCTCTGAGGAGATCCCCGATACCTTTTCCGCCTTCATCGTAGAAAAAGGAATGGATGGCTTCAAAGCTACACATGAAGAGAGGAAAGTTGGTATGCGTGGCTGCAATACAGGTGAGTTGGAGCTGAAAGATTGCGTTGTGCCAGGCGAGAATCTGGTTGGAAAGGAAGGGAAAGGCATGAGTATTGCTATGGCAACCATCAGTGATGTTGGCCGTGGTGGTATGGTGGGTTGCGCCTTAGGTCTTCACCAAGCCTGCCTGGATGCGGCGAAAAAGTTCGCCAATGAGCGTGTTCTGTATGGAAAACCAATCAGCAACTTACAAGCGATCCAATTTAAGCTGGCGGACATGAAAATCGAGCTTGAGGCAGGTCGCCTGCTTGGGTATCGGGCGGCAGCACTTCAGGATAAGGGTGAGCGGACCGGAAATGAGTGGGCGGCAGCTAAATACTTCACCACTGAAGCTGCGCAGCGTGCAGCGAAGCATGCTGTTGATATCCATGGTGGATATGGCTGCATGGAAGAATTTCCTGTCACCCGTTACCTTCGGGATGCTTATGTGTTAGGACCATCCGCAGGCACTTCGGATATCATGAAAGTTATCGTCGCACGATGGGTGCTTTCGTAAACCAAATAGGATCAGCTATTGGGAACAGTTTAAGGGAATATCAGTGTTGAATATCGTTGTCTGTGTCAAAGCAGTACCGGAGCCAATTGCAGCTAGTAATCTCAAGATTGATCCGGTTACAAAATCGTTGCCACGCCTGGATATTCCCCTGGTTATAAATCCTCTGGACAGCCACGCCTTGGAGGCTGCATTTCAATTGAAGAAAAAATATGGAGCCCATATTACAATATTATCAATGGGTCCCCCTCCAGCAGGGAATATTGTTCGAGAATGCATTGCTTTAGGTGCCGATGAAGGCATTCTGCTCACCGATCCTGCTTTTGCCGGTGCGGATGCCTTTGCAACTGCTTATACTCTCGCAAAGGCGATTGAAAAAAATGGACCGGTGGACGTTGTTTTCTGTGGAATGTCCAGCAGTGACGGGGCGACGGAATGGGTTGGCCCTGAAATTGCCACATTTTTAAACATGCCGGTTGTAACAATGGTGAGGGAGATTGTTGAAGACCAGGGAGACGAATGGATCGTAAAAGCAGACTATGAGCGAGGATATCGGATGGTTAAAATTAAATTGCCTGCGGTTATTACTGTCACAAGGGATTTGAATCATCCAAAGCCACTTAGTTTCTCTGGAATCATAAAGGCGCGTAGCAAGGAAATCTCGGAATGGAATCATGAAAATTTGGAAATCCCCGCAGAACTTGTTGGTTTGAAGGGCTCTCCGACGGTAGTAACAGAAATGACTCGTGTGGAAAGCCGACGGAATGTTAAGCTGATCGAGGGGTCCTTGCAAGAAAAAGTCGACCGCTTTGTTCAAATCCTTTCCGAGGCCGGAGTGGTTTAATGCCAACAGAAAGCGCGGCGGTGTTTGTGATTGCAGAACAAATGGAAGGGGGGATTCAGCCTGTTTCTCTGCAGCTTGTAGGAAAAGCGCGAAAGCTTGCTGATGAGCTTGGTACTAAAGTGGGAGTTATCCTCCTAGGCCAGAATCTAACGAATGATTCAAAAAAAATAATCGCGGCAGGTGCCGATTTGGTTCTTCAGGCAGATTCAGAAGCGCTTGTTCCATACCAGTCTGAGCTTTATACGGAAATAATTGTGAAGTTAGTTGTTGAGCACCGCCCTGAAATTCTTTTAATCGGCTCAACTTTCATGGGAAGAGAATTAGCACCACTCATCGCCGCCAGACTTGAGACCGGCTTGACGGCACATTGCATCGAATTGATTATTAGCTCCGAAGGCATCCTGGAACAAAGAATCCCGGCTTATGGAGGCATGATCACCATTGTTTGTCCCGAGAAACGCCCTCAAATGGCAACAATCGCCAACGGTGTATTCCCAAGTCCTGTCTTGAATCCTGACAAGTCGGGCGAAATCATTTCAATTGAACTACCAAAAAAATTCCCACAACGGGTTCAGACATTGGAAATTTTCCGGGAAAAGTTGGAGGGCGTTTCCTTAGAGACTGCTTCAGTGATCGTGGCTGGGGGAGCAGGAGCTGGGGATCCAGAGGGATGGAACCAACTCGAAGAATTGGCACGTATTTTAAATGCTGGTTTTGGTTCCACCAGGCCGGCGGTTGACGCAGGCTGGACGGAATTGGAAACCATGATCGGACAGAGTGGAAAAATCGTAAACCCGGATGTTTATATCGGAGTGGGTTTATCAGGAGAATTACAACATATGGTAGGTGTTGTGGGGGCGAAAATAATGATTGCGATAAACAAAGATGCCAAGTCGCCTGTTTTTGAAAAGGTGGATTATGGCGTGGTTGAAGATTGCCGAGTCTTTGTGCCAGCTTTAGTGGAAAGATTGAAGAATAAGGAATCTTTCGTAGGGAAGGTAAGGTAACATATGTCATTTGAGCGTCTTTTGAATCCGCGTTCGATCGCCGTTTTCGGTGGTGCACAAGCTCAAGAGGTGATCCGCCAGAGCGATCGCATGGGATATAAAGGGGAGATATGGCCGGTCCACCCCAAGAAAACAGAAATCCTGGGGCGTACGGTCTACCGCTCGGTGGAGGATCTGCCAGGAACCCCCGATGCTGCATATGTGGGAGTTAATCGCGACCTCACCATCGACATCATCAGGGATCTGGCTGCGCGGGGTACAGGTGGGGCGATCTGTTATGCGACTGGTTTTGCTGAGGCGGGCGAGGAGGGTTCCGGACTCGCAGAGCGTCTTCTGGAAGCCTCGGGTGATATGCCCCTAATCGGACCGAATTGCTACGGGCTGCTCAACTATATCAATGGGGCGATGCTCTGGCCCGACCAGCAGGGTGGCCGACGGGTCGAGGAAGGCGTGGCCATTATTACCATGTCGTCGAATGTGGGTTTCAATCTCAGCATGCAGCGGCGTGGCCTTCCCATCGCCTATATGATATCCCTGGGAAACAGGCTGAAGTTTGATATCCATGATGCGATCCACACCTTTGCACAGCAGGAACGGGTGACGGCACTTGGCCTCTATATGGAAACGATGCCTGATCCTAAGGCCTTCGAGGATGCAGCTAATGTTGCCCGAAACCTGGGTATGCCTATCGTTGCCATCAAGACTGGTCGCTCAACGGTCGCTCAGAAAATGGTGGTATCGCATACAGCCTCGCTGGCTGGTTCCGACGTTCTGGTGAGTGCTCTGTTCGAGCGCCTCGGTGTGGCTCGGGTCGATTCTTTAGAAGCGCTCATGGAAGCACTCAAGGTATTGCATGTTCTTGGTCCATTGAAGGGTGGTCGGATCGGTGCTTCAAGCACCTCGGGCGGTGATCTCACGCTGCTTGCCGATGCCATGGATCCGAGCCTGACTATGCCGCCATTGTCCGAAGATGTGGTGGAACGTCTTCGCGCCACGGTGCACGAGCGGGTTGTACCCGCCAATCCTTTAGATTACCAGATGTTTGATTGGGATGATGAGGAGAGGATGGCTGACAAATTTACCGCCTTTTTATCAGAAGACTTCGATGTATCCCTGTGTTTACTCGATTACCCAAGAGAAGACCTTTGTGACCAATCGACCTGGGGTGGGGCTGAGAGGGGTTTTATCAAAGCAGCAAAACGGACTAATACCAAGGCCGCAGTGCTGGCAACCTTTTCAGATACGATTTCGGAGGTTGTTACGGCGCGTTTGATGAAAGAGGGAGTAGCAATGCTTGCCGGCATCGATGCCGGGCTTGCAGGAATCAAGGCAGCGGTCGATGTAGGAGCTGCCTGGAAAAAGCCTCCAAGCCTACCATTACTCAGGCATGTCAGTCAAAAGCAGGACAGCCTAGTCAGGATATTAAACGAAGCCGAGTCCAAGGACCTTCTTGCCCGGTATGGTGTACCGATTCCTCCATCAAGAATCGTTCACTCTGCAACGGAAGCGGTTGTGGCAGCCGGAGAGTTGGGCTATCCAGTCGTTATCAAGGCGTTGGGTGTTATGCACAAGACCGATGTTGGGGGTGTCAGGCTCAACCTTAGTGATCCAGACGAAGTGAAGGCAGCAGTATTTGAGATGTCGAGCCTTTCCAAGTCCTATCTGATCGAGAAAATGGTTGTTGGAGTTGTGGCTGAGATAATTGTCGGCGTAGCCCGAGATGATCAATTCGGTCCGTATCTTTTGGTCGGTAGCGGTGGAATTCTGGTCGAGGTGATGAGAGATAGCCTGTCACTCCTTTTACCTACCAATAAGGAGGAGGTCTTGCATGCATTGGGTCGGCTGAAGTGTGCACCTCTCTTAAAGGGTTTCAGGGGGGTTCCGCCTGCCGATCTAAACGCCGCTGCTGATGTCATCCTGGCAGTTGCGGGGATGGTTGAGGATGATCCGACGTCCATTATTGAGCTTGATATCAACCCTCTGATGCTCATGGCTAAAGGGCAGGGAGTGGTTGCAGCCGATGCGTTGATCAGCCTGAACATGAAACAACCGAACGACCAGGCAAAGTAATCAGATTGGTGAGATAAAAAACGAAAGTACTGATAAATGACAGGCCGAGGAGGTATCTCGGTTCCGCATTGGAAAGGACCCAGATGCATGAAATCTATGGACAAAAAGATTGAGAAAACCATCCTCGAGAAGGCGAAAGAGATGGGAGTTTCGTCGGTGGGTATCGCGACTGTCGCTGATCTGAGGGCTTCCCCCTCCTATACGATCTACGATAAAAGGCCATTCAACAAAGAATACAAGGGTGTGGAATGGCATGCAGAGCACAAATCAGTGCTGGTGTGGTCTTTGGTCCATCCTGCCTCCGAGCCAGTGCTGGATTGGTGGAGCCTGAAGGTCCCTGGTTTTTCACCCGGCATGAGTGTGATGAGGCTGCAATCGAAAAAGCTGCGTATCTGGATGGGTGAAGAGCTTGGAATCAATGCCCTTTCGTTGCCATACCACATCGAGTATGGTGGGGCACTTCTGAAGGATGCCGCTGCCCTGGCAGGTTTGGGAATAATCGGTAAAAACAATCTGCTGATTACACCGCAGTTCGGACCTCGGGTCCGCCTTCGAGCAATCTTTATGGAGGCTGAGCTCGAGTCAACCGGGCCGATTGACTTTGACCCGTGCAAAGGCTGTGACATGCCCTGCTTCCGATCCTGTCCGAGAGATGCATTCCGAAGCGGGGTCTATGAGAGGGATTTCTGCAAGGTGGAGCAAGAACAACGCGAAGCCAATTTCGAAATCCTCGATGGCTCAATCATTGGAATCGAAGAAGCCAGCGAGGTTACCAAATACTGCAGGAACTGCGAATTTGCATGCCCGGTTGCACAGGGTACCGCTCTTTGAATCAAATAACATTATGATTGTTCCTCTGACTCCACTTGAGTTTAGACAACGGGCCGTAATATTGTATGGGTCGAAAGTTGGCATTGTCGATGGGAACAAACGCTTCACCTATGCTGAGTATGACCTACGGATAAACAGATTTGCCAATGCACTCACCAGTCTGGGGGTGGATGAGGGAGATGTCGTTTCATTCATCGCCTACAACTCACATCAGCTGCTTGAAGCCTATTATGCAGTTCCACAAATCCAGGGTGTAATTAACCCCATCAATATCCGGTTAAGTAGCAACGAGATTGAATACATCCTTAATCATGCAGAAGCGAAGATCTTATGTTTTCATCAAGACTTCCTTCCGATGGTTGAAGAGATGCGCCCTAGATTGCCGAAAGTAAAAGACTATATTGTTATTGAAGCTGAAAAGGACGTAGATTGGGCTAATCATTACGAGACTTTGTTGGAAAATCAATCACCTGATGCTGAAATCGACCTGGACACAGTGGATGAGAATGCGGTGATCGAACTCTTTTATACCTCGGGTACGATAGGAACTCCCAAGGGTGTGGCAATCACGAACCGTAGTCTATACCTTCACACGCTGAGTGCCATAAACGGGTTTCAGGTGACCGATGAAGATGCTTTATTGCATGTCGTGCCATTATTCCATGTAAATGGCTGGGGCACACCGCAATTCCTGACTGCAGTGGGCGGGAAGCATGTCATGCTCCGAAAAATGGACTTTGGGGAGATATTGCGGCTGATTGAAGAGGAAAGGATCACAAAAATATTAGGAGTTCCGGCGATATTTAATGGGTTATTAGCTCATCCAGACTTGAAGAAGTACGACTTAAGCAGCCTGAAGGAAATAATTATTGGAGGGGCACCATCTCCTTTGTCTTTGATTGTAGCCCTTGAACAAGAGATAGGGTGTAAGGCTATCGTTGGTTACGGCTTAACAGAGACATCACCTTTTGGGGTGATTGCACGACCAAAACCTCACTTAAAGATTGATGAAACTACACGTCTGAAAACCCAGGTTAAAACTGGATTGCCGATTGTTGGAGTGCGACTACGAATAATTGATGAAAATGGATTAGATGTACCTCGCGATGAGAAAACCATGGGTGAGATTGTTTTTAGAAGTAATATCGTTATGAAAGAATATTTGAAGGATCCCAAGGCCACTTCTGAAGTGATCGTTGATGGCTGGTTCCATTCTGGCGATATGGCTGTGGTGGATGATGAAGGATATATTACGATCGTGGACCGGAAGAAGGATATTATTATTTCAGGTGGAGAAAATATATCTTCAGTTGAAGTAGAGAAAATCATTTTAAACCACCCAGCAGTTTTTGAAACCGTAGTAATCGGCGTCCCGGATGAAAAATGGGGTGAGGTTGCCAAAGCGATTGTTGTACTTAAACCTGGTACTCAAGCTTCTGAGGGTGAAATCATTAACTTTGTTAAGGAACGCTTGGCAAGATATAAGGCTCCGAAGAGCGTTGAGTTTTGGAATGAGCTTCCCAAGGGTGGCACAGGGAAAGTATTGAAAAGGGAGATAAGAAAGCCATATTGGGAAGGCCATGAGAAAGCTGTACATTGAATTATTTATTGTCTTTGTTATTACCTGCTTATGACCAGTTGATCTATATGGTCAGGTAATGATGTCGAATATCAATCTGCTTATTATTATTTCCCCCTCCAGACAGAGCTACGGATCGCCTTTCCTTGCTTCATACTGCGGGAACAATTCGGGAACAATTTGGGAACAGATATGCTAGCACAGTATGGTGATTTTGGAACATAATAGACGTAATGGACGGCATTTCCCCCCTTTTCCCCTACCTGCTCCTCTATCGCACTGAAGAAGACGCGGGTTCGAGTCCCGCCAGGTCCACTTACAATCTCCATAAGTGGGGATTGTGTCTATTGATACAGACTGCTCGTGTACCTGCCCCACTCCCCAGGTGTGTTGAGCAGTGCCCTGGAGGGTCACCGATAGAGGAGATATGGGATATTCGATTGTCTATACCCCCCACGTTCACTATTGAGTGGTACTGCCCCCTTATATAATTACGTTTACACCGCATGGGTAAAAAACCTATTTACCCAACCTATTGAAATCGACCTAAAAAAATGCTATAGTATTTTTAGATGAATGATTTGGGGGATTCCCAGACCAAATGGAGGGGTCGTAATTAAAAAAAACATACCACCCCGCTAATGAAGCGAGTTGCTTCGAATCAGAAAGGAAACCTATGTCATCACAGCCTAAAGGATATGTAGACACAGTTTACCTGGACACAGTTCAAAAGCTGTTAAACAACTTTAAGCAACTTACGTATGAGCAAATGCGTGTGCGACCAGGACAGAAGGTGCTTGATGTGGGTTGCGGTCCAGGCACGGATACGATTCCGCTTGCGCAACAAGTGAGTCCATCAGGTCAGATTATTGGCGTAGATTACGACACCATGATGATTGCGGAGGCTGAGCAACGCGCTCAGAAAGCTGGGGTAAGTGACTGGGTAATCCATAAGTGTGCAGATGCCATTGAACTACCTTTTGAATCGGATTACTTTGACGCATGCCGTGCTGAACGATTGTTTGAGCACTTGCTTAATCCTGCGAAAGCATTATCGGAAATGGTACGGGTAACCAAATCGGGTGGGTGGATTGTCGTGTTGGATTCCGATTGGGGGACATTTTCTATGGATGCAAATGAGATCGATACCGAACGAAGATTGGTACGCTTCTTTTCAGAGCACAGCGTGAATAATGGTTATTCAGGACGGCAACTGTATCGCCTGTTCAAGCAGCAAGGTTTAGCGGACATATCTAATCAAATGTGCGGTGTCACCTTCACTGATTATCCTTTTACTCGCCAGTTGGTACTTATGGATAAAAGTGAGCGCGAAGCGCTAGCTCAGGGTGTCATTGCAGTCCAAGAGCTTGAGCAACTACACAACTTCTGGGAACAAGCGAATGCTGATGGTGAATTTTTCGCCAGCGTGTCGATGATACTCGTCTCAGGGTGCAAGGCATGAGAAAGAAGCAACACAAGCCCAAGACACATGCCAAAGAACGAACGGTCACAGCTGACCGCCTTCGGCGTGGCTAAGTACAGTACGTCTTGCCAGCAAGCGTTCTGGTGATTGAACTACTTGATGCTAGAAACAATGGCGATTGATACGCCTACTATTGAGACAAGGATATATTCAAGCTAATCCATCTTATAGATACTATAATATAGCGGGAGTCTGTAGAATAAATAGTCAGGCATTGTCTTTGGAGGAACATAATGGTATTTTCACTTGAAAAACTTTTTGTAGATGTCTTCGCTCCCCAGAGCGGCGAGATCGTGTCGATCATGTATGATTTGCCACATGATGATATTCACGATACGAAAGAATGGAGCGATCGGCGTCACATGGTGGAAGAATGGCACCAGGAGATGCTGCAGTTTTCCAAGAAATATGGCTTAATAGTCAACCCGCTGGTCAGTTATGATGCCACTGGGGTGCATAATGGCCTCCTGCCAGAGTATGGCTTGAGTGAAGGAAACAAGGTTCGCCTCGAGGAAATTGCCCGAGACTCGAATATCATCATCGCCATGACCCAATTCTCGGCTTCCGCACCGCTGATTACCTTCACCAAAAAGGTTGCATCCTTGCGCGTGGCGAGTTTACCAACCGTCAACAGATCAATGCAGGAGACAGGACTATCTGCAGATTATGACCAGATCGCCAAAACCTGTGCCAGGCTCGCTCCACTTTTCAACCAAGCCGATGGCATCGAAGTTACTTTCTCAACTGGACATAGCTGCTACTTTGATATATCTGACCATAAGTTAGTCATCCAAGACAACGGTCGTTTACACCCCGGTGCAGGGAAAGATGCTTTCCGCTTCAGGAATCTTCCATCTGGAGAGGTATGTGTCGTACCGAATGAGAGTCCTGAGAGCAAAACACAAGGTGAAATCCCGGTGAGTTATGGCAGCGAATTGGCCGTAATGATCGTGAAAAACAATCAGATTGTCGATGTCA
>Ga0315291_10003356_pt1 | contig 20748 bp, 10 predicted proteins | sample YL17G12_20_MG_FD_203070 | JGI IMG/M metagenome (GOLD analysis project Ga0315291, IMG submission 203070) | Sediment microbial communities from Yellowstone Lake, YNP, Wyoming, USA - YL17G12_20 | ecosystem: Environmental > Aquatic > Freshwater > Lake > Sediment | place: USA: Wyoming | collected...
CGACCAGGTCAAGGGAGTCGGCGAGCCGGGCGCCGGGGTCACGCTGAGGTATCCCAACGAGAAGCGCTGGCGCGTCTCGCTTGCCGGATTCAACACGATATCATACGAGATGACGGTGCTGGAGGATTTCAAGGGGGACCTGGGCAACGCCGCGGTGCTCATCGACGGCTACATGGTCAACGTCTCCGGCCGACCTCAGATCTCGACGGGCGACCCGGAGATGTTCGTGACCCGGACCTATGGCACGACTTCCGGGACGGTGAACCAGCCCATCGAGGTGGTGCTGCGCTTTGGCAGCACGGCCGGCCTCGACTACTACGTCGCCATAGAGGACACGCTCCCGCCGGGCTTCGAGGCCGATGACAGCAGCCTGAAGGCCAACGTGAAGGGCGAGGTGCAGTCCTACTGCGTGCGGGGCGACAAGCTTGCCTTTTTCGTCAACTCGCTGGGCGAGCCGATGGAGCTACGCTACCGCGTGATACCGACGCTCTCGGGGTCCATGGTGGCCCCGCCCGCCCGGCTGTTCCCCATGTACGCCTCTGACAAGTCCGTTTACAGCTCGTCGGCCGAGCTCACCGTGCGCGAGCGCTCCGAGGCGCCGACGGCAGAAAGCGGCGAGTTCGTCGCCGAGAAGGCGCCCGGGGCCGCTTTGGCCGAGAGGCGGGAACCGGCTTCCGCCGCGAAGACCGTTGCGACGGCCCGGCCGGTGGAAGAGGACGGGGAGCCTGGAGAGGAGGACGGATGGCTCCCGGACCTCTGGGTCGCGTCGGTCAAGCTGATCGGCGATGCCAGGGACGGGCAGGGCGTGGTGTTCGTCGCAGAGGTCCGGCTGTCCGAGTTCACCTCGGACATACCGCTCACCGTGTACGCGTACATCGATGATAAGCTGGTCAAGATGGAGAGCCTGAGGCTTTCGTCCTCAACAGAGGTGTTCCCCATAAACATCGACTGGAGGGCGACGCCCGGGCCGCACGTCATAAAGGTGGCGGCCGACCCGCTGGGCTGGATCTCCGAAAGCGACGAGGCCAACAACGCAATGGAGGTCTCTTTCTATGTCCAGCGCACGGCGACGCCCCAGCGCCAGACGGCCTCGCCCTGGCAGGCGGGGATCCTGGGCCTGGACGCCCTGATCTCGTTCGTGTTGACAACGACGCTCTACGGCCCGGCGAGGAAGCTCGTGGGGAGGCTGCGGAGAAAGGGCCAACAGGCTGCGGGTACCGCATAGGACCGGCCTCGGGCCGGTCTTCGACGGCGGAGAGGGCGCTGCCCGGTCCCCGCTGACCCTTATTCCATACAACAATACGATTCCCTATATGCGCGTGTCCTGACAATCGTTCGAGGACTGTATCATTTTTCGACGCTTGTCCGATAAGGTTCATATATGCAAAAGCGCCAGAAATATGACTCGGGTGGGGTCATGAGAGCTGTATCGCTATTGGTGTGCGCGGTGATGGTGGGAGCGGCGTTCGGGGCCATAGGGCCTGCTTTCGGGCTGGACCCGCTGGACCCGAAGGACGCCCTTCGGGACTACGACAATGACGGGCTGAGCAACCTGAAGGAATACATCCTGGGCTGCGACCCGTACAACGCGGACAGCGACGGCGACTGCCTCCCCGATGGCTGGGAGGGCTACTACCGCGAGAACCTGGCCCTCTACGACTACGACGGGGACGGCCAGGCGGACCGCACATTCGTGGGCGACGTCATCGAGGGCTATCTTTTCGACCCGACGAACGCCCGGGACGCCTTCGACGACCCGGACGACGACGGGCTGACCAACCTCCAGGAATACCAACAGGGCACGGACCCGTCGAACCCGAACACCGACGGCGACCGCTGGGTCAAGGACTCCGAGGACCCCGAGCAGCTGATACCCGATGCAGAGACGAAGGCTGTATTCGGCGGTTCGATATTCCATCCCTATCTCGGGCCCCTGGCGCGCGGAAGGGGCATCCCGGCGGCGCCCGCCGCCCCGGCTCTTGCACAGGCGCCACCGGCCGCGGCCGCGGCGGCAGCGGCCGGGATCGACCAGGGCCGGGGAAAGGCGCCGGCATTTGCGCAGGCCATGTCCCCGGCTGCTTACGGCTCGGTCAACGGCGCCGGGCGCCTGAGCGCCCCTTCGATGGGAACGGGCTCGGGTGGACGCGCGCTCAAGTACATCACCAGGGTGATCGTGGACAGCGAGCTTCCCACCTCGGTGGTGAGGGGCCAGCCGTTCACGATATCCGGCCATGTCGAGACCACGACCATCCAGGTCGACGACGGAAGCGACACCGGCGGCAACAGCAACAACAACGGCAACAACAACGGGAACAACGGCCAGAACCAGCAGCCCGGCAGCAATCCCGGGAACCCGAATCCGGGCCAGAACGGCCAAAACGGCCAGAACGGGCAGAACCAGCAGCCCGGCGGCAACCCCGGGAATCCGAATCCGGGCCAGAACGGCCAAAACGGCAACGGCAATGACGGCCAGGACACCGGCTCCGGGAACGGCGGCCAGGGCCACGGCGACAACCCGTACCAGGGCGACGGCGGCCAGGGCGGGCAGGGCCACGGCACCCAGGGCGGGGACAAGCCGATCGTCTACTGGTACTGGTGGCACGGGCCGATGAACGAGGGCGGAAGGTCCCGGGGTCGCGCCGAACCCGAGTGGTACCCGATAGACCAGCCCATGGACATCGCCATCCAGCTCAACACCTCCAGGGGCAACTACGGCCTCGGCTCGGGCAAGGCCGACCTGCTGGTCGACGAGAAGTACGGTTACTTCACCATAACCTGCATCATACCGGGCGCGGCGCCCGGCGGAGAGGCAAAGGTGGCCATCCACGCGCTGGCCAACAGCAACTACGCCGGGAGCTGGTGGGAGGAGGGAAGGGACGGCTGAAAGAACGGACGGGGCATTACGGGCAATCGGGCAATACGGGCAATACGGGCACGGGTTCCGTCGTCGCACCCGCATTGCCCGTCATTGCCCGTCATTGCCCGGATTGCCTGCCATTTTTTAGCACGGACCGCCGCCCATCCACCGTCAGCGGGCCAGACTTCGTTTACTATATTAACTAGCCTTAATCTTTATATACAGTAGGGCATTTAGGGTGTCTTACCAAAGATAGGTGAAGACATGCCGACGGGATTGAACACGGCGCGCAAGCTGATATCGAACCGGAAGAAGCTCCGCTGGAGCGACCGGTACTACAAGAGGCGCATGCTCCACCTGCGCGAGAAGTCCGACCCGCTGGAGGGGACTCCCCAGGCCCGCGGCATCGTTTTGGAGAAGGTCGGCATCGAGGCCAAGCAGCCCAACTCGGCCATCCGCAAGTGCGTCAAGGTCCAGCTCATAAAGAACGGGCGCCAGATCACCGCCTTTGCGGTCGGCGACGGCGCCATCAACTACATAGACGAGCACGACGAGGTCCTCGTCGAGGGCATCGGCGGCCGCATGGGCCGGTCCTACGGCGACATCCCGGGCGTCCGGTACAAGGTCATACAGGTCAACGGCGTCTCTCTGGACCAGCTCGTTCGGGGCAAGAAGGAGAAGCCCGTGAGGTGATTTGAATGTCCGACGAGGTAACCCAGAGCCAGCCGGCGGAGCCGGCCGCAGAGAAGAAGGACGAGAAGGCCCCGGAGGCGCAAGCCGCACCATCGGCCCCGCCCGCGCCGGTGCCGGTCGAGGCCAGGCCCGAGGAGGCAAAGCCGGCCGAGAAGGCGCCCGCGCCATTGGCCCCGGCCGCGCCGCCGCTTGCGGCCGAATCTTTGGCCGATGCACCACTCGCCGAGCCCGCCGTTCCCCTGAGGAAGTTCAACATGCCCCTGCTCTTCGGCCGCTACTCCTTCGACGGCATCACCGTCAAGGACCTCGGCCTCAAGCGGTACATCAACGTCACCCCCATCGCCATCCCGCACACCAACGCCAAATACGCCAACAAGCCGTTCTCGAAGCAGAGGGTCAACATCGTCGAGCGGCTCATCAACGGCATGATGCGCACCGAGCACGCCACCGGCGAGAAGGCCCGGACCTACCGCATGGTGCAGAACGCTTTCAAGATCATCGAGGAAAAGACCAAGCTCAACCCGATACAGGTCCTCGTCGATGCTGTGGAGAGGGTCTCCATCCGGGAAGAGGTCACCCGCCTCAAGTACGGCGGCATCTCCGTCCCGAAGGCGGTGGATTGTTCGTCGTACCGGAGGGTGAACATCGCCGTCTCCAACATCTGCCAGGGCGTCATCAAGTCCTCGCGGGGCAACAAGAAGCGCATCGAGATGTGCCTCGCCGACGAGCTGATAATGGCGGCCCGCGGGGATGTCAACAGCCACGCCATGAGCAAGAAGGGCGAGATAGAGAGGGTCGCTGCCTCGGCAAGATGAGACAGATGAAATTCATCGGTTTTTTGCATGAATCGGTAAGGTGAATAGCATGGCATATATCAAGGAAGAGCTGGCTTCGAAGATCAAGTCGATGATGCACAAGCCCGAGTGGATACGCAACATAGGGATCGTCGCGCACATCCACCACGGAAAGACCACCCTTTCGGACAACCTGCTCGCCGCCGCGGGCATGATATCAAACGAGCTCGCGGGCAAGCAGCTGTACCTGAACTTCGACGAGCAGGAGCAGGCGCGCTGCCTGACCATCAACTCGGCGAATGTGTCCATCGTGCACCCGTGGGAGGGCAAGGAATACCTCATCAACCTGATAGACACGCCCGGGCACGTCGACTTCGGCGGCGACGTCACGCGCGCCATGCGCGCCGTCGACGGCGCCGTGGTCCTCGTGTGCGCGGTCGAGGGCGTGATGGCGCAGACCGAGACGGTCCTTCGGCAGGCGCTCCGCGAGAAGGTCAAGCCGACGCTGTTCATATCCAAGGTGGACCGGGCCATAAACGAGCTCAAGCTCACGCCGGAGATGCTCCAGACCCGCTTCAAGAGGATAATCGAGGACGTCAACGAGCTCATCCGCAGGATGGTGCCGGACGAGTTCAAGGAGACCTGGTTCGTCAACGTCAACGACGGCTCCGTCGCATTCGGCAGCGCCTACCACAACTGGGCGCTCTCGGTCCCGTACATGGTCAACACGGGCGTGAAGTTCAAAGACATCATCGACCTGTGTTCCCAGAGCCGCCAGAAGGAGCTGGCCGCCAAGGCGCGCATCAACGACGTCATCTTCGACATGGTCGTCAAGCACCTGCCCAACCCGCTTGTCGCCCAGAAGTACCGCATCCCGCACATCTGGCGGGGGCCCCCTGACAGCGAGGTGGGAAAGGCGATGCTTGCCACCGATAGTAAAGGCCCGCTATCGTTCATGATAACCGATATAACCATCGACGAGCACGCCGGCGAGATAGCGACCGGGCGGGTGTTCAGCGGAAAGATCCTGGCCGGAGAGGAATATTTCGTCAGCGGCACCAAGTACAAGAACAAATGCCACGACGTGGCGGTGTTCATGGGCCCCAACCGGCTGATGACGCCGGACGGCGTGCTCGCCGGGAACATTGCGGCCGTCACCGGCCTGCGGAGCGCGATGGTCGGCCAGACCATCTCGTCCCAGCAGGACATGGACGCCTTCGAGGAGATAAGGCATGTGTCGGAACCGGTCGTCACCGTTGCCATCGAGGCAAAGCAGATGAAGGACCTGCCCAAGCTGGTCGAGGTCCTGCGCAAGGTGTCCAAGGAGGACGCATCGCTTAGGGTCGAGATCAACCAGGAAACGGGCGAGAACCTGCTCTCCGGCATGGGCGAGCTGCACATCGAGATAACCGTATTCCGCATCGTCAACGACCACAAGGTGGAGGTCGTCGTGTCCAAGCCCATCGTGGTCTACCGGGAGTGCGTGGAGCACGAGGGCGGGCCCTTCGAGGGCAAGTCGCCCAACAAGCACAACCGGTTCTACCTGCAGGTGGAGCCACTGGCGGAACCAGTCGTGAAGGCCATATTGGACGGCGAGATACCCTCCGACTCGAAGATCAAGGACCAAAAAGCCCTGGCGAAGAAATTGCAGGATCTGGGATTCGACAAGGAAGAGTCCAAATCGGTCGTCAACATCCACGGCACCAATATCATGCTGGATATGACCAAGGGCATCCAGAACCTGCACGAGACGATGGACCTGGTAATCGACGGCGTCAAGGAAGCGCTGGACCGGGGCCCGCTCACGAACGAAAAGGTCCGGGGGCTCAAGATAATGCTCACCGATGCCAAGCTCCACGAGGACACCATCCACCGCGGCCCGGCGCAGGTCATCCCGGCGGCGCGCTCGTCGGTGTACGGCGCGATGTGCCAGGCCGAGAGGGTGCTTCTGGAGCCCATCGCAAAGGTGACGCTCAATGTCCCCGACGACATCGTCGGCAACGTGAACCGGGAGCTTCTGCAGAGGCGCAACGAGATACAGGCCATCGAGCAAGTGGGCGACCTGACGACGATCACAACCAAGGCGCCGGTGGCGGCGATGTTCGGCTTCGCAAGCTCGATACGGTCCGCCTCGGGCGGCCGCGTCCTTTGGGCCTCGGAGAACGTAGGCTTCCAGAGGGTCCCGCCGGAACTTATAGGTCAGGTCGTCGCCGAGATACGGACGAGGAAGGGGTTGAAGCCCGAGCCGTACGACGAAGCCTACTACGCCGCTTGATTGACGGGGAACCGGTAAGCTGGCAAACCCGAAAACCGGCGGGTCAGCCGGGGAGCCGGTGATGACGAGCGGCATAGCTGCAATCTGTGTTCCTGGGCGACACGATCCAACAGTGTCGTTAATCGTATCCGCGCCCCCCGCTGGAGGCGCGAGGCCCGGAGGACCTTCGGTCCTCCTTGCCTAGGAAGAGCTCGCCGCGCTCGCTCTTCTACGGCCCGGAGGGCCGATGTTTCTTTTTTCCGAGGCTTTTTCTTTGGGACAATAGCAAAGAAAGAAAAAAGCTCAGCCCGAGCCGTACGACGAAGCCTACTACGCTGCGTAATTGGATAGGGGGACGTATGGGCGCAATTGGTTAGGGGACGTTATGTGCTATCGGTTCGGGGGACGTACTGGCGCAATAGGGTCGGGGGACGTTTGGCGCAATTGATTCGAGGGACGCATTGACCCGGTCCTACTTCCCGTCCTCGTGCTCGTCGTCCTCGTAAGCCTCGTCGTCCTCGTAGTCCTCGTCGTCGTAATCGTCGTCATCGAGGTCGTCGTGCTCGTCCTTGGCCGGGCGCGGGCGGGTCTTGTTCCAGCGGTGAACGCGGCGCAAGATGTACACGGACGGAACGACCAGGACCACGAGGACGAACGCCGCCCAGCCGGTGGCGAACGGATCGATGAAGGTGCCGCGCTCGTAGACCACGAAAGGATAGACCCTGTCCATCGTGCCGCCGGTGTCGCGGGCGTTGTGGGAGATGGCCCGCACGTCTATCACGGTCCCCTCGGCCTTGTAGAGCGTGCTCTTCTGCGGCGCCATCACGGAGAGGCGGGCGCTCTTGATGTCGCCGGAGCGGACCTTGGTCACCACCGGGGTCGAGAAGGACACGGTCCAACCCATGCCGGCCAGCTCCTCCTGGTTCTCGATGAAGATGTCGTAGGAGTCCATGGAGTTGCCGGCGTTGCGCAGATCCACCTGGAAGCTCAGGCGCGAGCCGGGCGTGACCTCCTTGTACGGGTTGGGGGATTCTATGTAGAGCATGAAGAACGGGTCGACGGTGACCACCACGTGCCCCACGACCATCGGCTCGAGACTGAGACCCTGGGCCCGCGCCTCGATGCGCAGATCGCCCGTAAGCGACGCTGGCGTCCCCATCGGAGCCGTGACGGTGACCGCGAACCCTGCCACCTTCAGGTTGTTCACGAAAAGAAGCTGCATCGGGGATATTCCGATGGCCCAGCCGGTGTCTATGGTGCCGTAGAGCGTGACCGCCAACCTCTCGCCGGGAATCTTGTCGATGGAGAGCGTCCCGCGGACCGTCTTCGACCCGGGGTTGGAATAGGTCGGCGCCACGGTTATGCCCGACCTCTCAAAAGACATAGCCATCTGGGGCAGCGGACTGACCCCGGCCTCGGCCGGGACGGCAAGCTGGGCTGGCACAATGGTCAGCAGGAGCAGGGGCACGAAGAGCCCAACAGCCACCAGGTTGCGTCCCATTCTATAAAGTATATAGCAGTCCCTGTTATAACATTTTTTGATAAGGATGTTTGACCCGTATTTAACGGAAGGATGGAAGGGTAAAAGGGTGAAAGGGTGCAAGGGAAGGGAGAAAGGGTGGAAAGGGATTGGAGGACGGACACCATCCCGTCCCCCAAACCACCCTTGCACCCTTGCACCCTTGCACCCTTGCACCCTTGCACCCTTGCACCCTTGCACCCTTGCACCCTTGCACCCTTGCACCCCTGCACCCTTGCACCCTTGCACCCTTGCACCCTTGCACCCTTGCACCCTTGCACCCTTGCACCCTTGCACAAATTGTAAAAAGTTTAATACCGCCAACCCCGTTATGTTGATTCCCAATAAGACATATACACGAGCGTGGGCAAGCATGGACGTCGTGGTGATGGCCGCCGGCAGGGGCACGAGGCTGCTCCCTCTCACGGTCACGCGGCCCAAACCCATGATCCCCTTCTTCAACATCCCGCTGGTGGACTACCTTTTCCACGAGCTGTCGCGCATCAAGGTCGACCGGGTCTTCATGCTCGTCGACTACCTGCAGGAGCAGCTGATGAAGCACTGCGGCGACGGCAGCAAGTACGGCCTGCAGATAGGCTATTACACCAACAACGAACCGTTCGGGACCGCCGGCGCCTGCAAGAAGGTCATAAACGAGATCGATGACCAGTTCCTCGTCCTGTCGGCCGACGTGGTCACCAACATAGACCTCAAGGCGTTCATCGACTTCCACCGCCAGAAGGGCGGCCCCGTGACCATCGCGCTTTCGCAGGTGGACAACCCCAGCCAGTACGGCGTGGCGCTCCTGGACGGCGAAAAGCGCGTGGAGCGCTTCGTGGAGAAGCCCCGCCCCGAAGAGGCCTTCAGCAACACGGTCAATGCCGGGATGTACATGCTGGACCCGGCCGTTTTCAAGCAGGTCCCGGCCGGCACCGCGTTCGATTTCTCGCGGGACCTGTTCCCCAGGATGCTGGCCGGCGGCGAGAAGCTCTACGGCTTCGAGTTCAAGGAGTACTGGAACGACCTGGGGCTGCCCAGCACCTACCTGGCCGCCAACGAGGACGCCCTCAAGGGCAAATTGCGGGTCCACACGGTCCACCCCCGCGGCACCCACTTCTCCTCGGGGGAGCGGGCGCTCATCAGCGGCCGCAACTGCATCATCCACGGCAGCCTCCACGTCGACGGCTTCGCGGTGATGGGCAACAATGTGGAGATAGGAAAGAACGTCGAGATATCGCGCTCTATCATCTGGGACGGGAGCAAGATAGGCGACAATGTCAAGCTCAAAGAGACGATAGTCGGCGAGGGCTGCATCATCGGCCCCAACACCGTCCTCGAGACGGGCTGCGTGGCGGGCGACCACTGCGCGGTCGGCGAGGACAGCAAGATAGGCATGAACATAAAGCTCTGGTACGGCTCGAGGCTGGGCCCGGGCACGATAATGATACCGGATCAGTAGGGATGGCATGGTCAACACAGGATGCGTGAAAAGATGAGAATCTATTCATCGGACGACTGCGACGCCAGGCAGTGCCTCGATCTGGGGATGGCAATCGGCGCCTGGATGGGCCAAAACGGCATGATAATGACCGGCACCGACGGCAAGCCCATCTCCCGGCTGGTGAGGCGGGCCCTTACGGTGGGTCTGGCAAGCACCGGCGTCACGGTGCTGGACATGAGGATGGTCCCCGAGGTGGTGGTGGGCTACGAGGTCAAGAAGCAGGGCATGGGCGCCGGGCTCTACGTCTCATTCGACGGGACGCGCTACAACGTCACCATCTTCAAAAGCGACGGCGAGCCGCTCGACCAGGAAACCGTGAACAAGATCCTGGCCCTGCGCGGCCAGAACGCCGCCCACAAGCTGGGCATAATGGACCTGGGGACCATCCTCTACTATCCCAACGGCATCGAGGACTACATCGACTCGCTTTACGCCGAGATCTCGTTCCGCAAGCCCATGACCGTGCTGGCCGACTGCCAGACCACGCCCATTGCGGCGGTCATCCCCGGGCTCTTCGAGCGGTACGGCATCAAGACCACCCTCTTCAACGGGCTCGTGTCCGGTTACGGGACGCCAAAGCCCAAGGACGAGTTCCTGTCGGCCATCAAACGCGACAAGTACCATCTCGGTCTTCGCTTCATGGACGTCGTCGAGATCTACGACGGCTCCGGCAACAAGGTCGACGAGAGGCACGGCATCAAGGAGGTGCTGCTGTACCTCAAGGAGTTCCACGTTCCCGGCAACCATATCCTGGGGGGAAAGGCATGACGGCGGGAGGCTTTTCCTTCGTGCTCCACGCGCACATCCCGTATGTCAGGAAGGCGGGCGTGTGGCCGTTCGGCGAGGAGTGGCTCTTCGAGGTGATGGCCGACACCTACCTCCCGCTCATCCGGATGCTCGAGGACCTGCCGGCGCCCAAACGGCCCCTCTTGTCCATCGGGGTGACGCCTGTCCTTCTGGAACAGCTCGCCGACGACTATATCAAGGGGCGCTTCGAGCAGTACCTCTACCAGCGGCTGGACCTGTGCGCCAAGGACATGGAGCACCACCGCGACCGGCCCCAGCGGCGCGAGCTGGCCCGGATGTACGAGGCAAACTACCACCACGTCCTTTCGCTTTTCAAGGACCATTACCACCGGGACCTGGTCGGAGGTTTCCGGCGCCTGCAGGACGAAAACCGGGTGGAGCTCATGACCTCGGCCGCCACCCACGGCTATCTGCCGCTCCTGGGCACGGAGAGCGCCATCCGGGCGCAGGTCCGTTTGGGCGTCGAGAGCTTCGCCCGCCACTTCGGACGCAGACCGAAGGGCATCTGGCTCCCGGAGTGCGGCTTCCGGCCCGGCGGGCGCTGGCGCCGGCCTGCATCAACGGAGGAGTTTGACCGGCCCGGGCTGGAGCGTTTCCTCGTCGACGAGGGGCTGGAATATTTCATAGTCGACCACCATACCCTCGAGGGCGGGAAGGCCGAGGGCATCTACTGGGAGCGGTTCCCGTTCCTGCAGCGGGTCGAGAACCCGGGCAACGGGCCGACCGAGTTCCGGCCGTCGGGAAGGACGACCTTCCGGCCTTACTACATGAAGTCCGACGGCCGCACCGTGGCCGTATTCGGTCGTAATGAGAAAACGGGGCTGCAGGTGTGGAGCGGCGAGTGGGGCTATCCGGGGGACGGCCATTACCGCGAGTTCCACAAGCGCGATTCCATAAGCGGCCTCCAGTACTGGCGCGTCACCGACCGGCAGAACCGGGACCTGGGCGCAAAGGAGTTCTACGAGCCGGACCGGGTCGAATCGCGCATAGACGAGAACGCCTACCATTTCGTGGAGACGGTGCGGGACCTCATAGACCAAAACGGCGGGGACTTTTCGCCGATCGTGGCCGCGCCCTACGACACGGAGCTCTTCGGCCACTGGTGGTTCGAGGGCATACGGTGGATGCAAAAGGTTTTGGAGAAACTGCCGAAGGCGGGCGTGGAGCCCGTATCATTGGGTGCGTACCTTTCGGACAACCCGCCCTCGCAGATGATCTCGCTGCCCGAGAGCTCCTGGGGCGCCGGCGGCGACCACCGCATCTGGCTCAACAACGAAACGGTGTGGATATGGAAGGAGATCTACGCCGCCGAGAAATGGATGGAGCAGGCCGCTTCGGCGTTCAAGGACCGACAGGACGTGCAGGAGCTGCTCAAGCAGGCGGCGCGGGAGCTCCTGCTGATGGAGAGCTCCGACTGGGAGTTCCTCATCACGACCTACCAGGCGCGGGACTACGGCGTGCACCGGTTCAAGGAGCACCTGGGGCGGTTCAACTCCCTGAAGAATGCGGTCGAGGGCGTCGGGACCGCGGACCTGTACGGCATCCAGCAGATAGACAACCTGTTTTCGGAGCTGGACCTCTCCCTCTACAGGGCGGCCTGAGGCGAATATGACGCTCACCGACCACGACATCTACCTTTTCAAGGAAGGCAACCACTTCCGGCTCTACGACGGCCTGGGAGCGCACCTTGACACGGTCGACGGGAAAAAGGGCGCCCGCTTTTCGGTCTGGGCCCCCAACGCCGAGAACGTGTCCGTCGTCGGTGACTTCAACGGCTGGGACACCGGCGCAAACCCGCTTGGGCTGCGCTGGGACGGCTCGGGCATCTGGGAGGGGTTCGTGCCAGGCCTGGCCAACGGCGCCGTCTACAAGTATCACATCGTGTCAAAAATAAACGGCTACACCGTCGACAAGGGCGACCCGCTGGCGTTCTTCTGCGAGGAGCCGCCCAGGACCGCTTCCCGCGTCTGGGACCTCGCCTACGACTGGGGCGACCGGGACTGGATGCAGGCTCGAAAACGGCAAAACGGCCTCTCCGGACCGTTCTCGGTCTACGAAGTGCACCTGGGCTCCTGGCGCCGGGTGCCCGGCCAGAACGACCGGTGCCTGACCTATCGCGAGATGGCCGGCGAGCTCTCCGATTACCTGGAGGACATGGACTTCACCCACGCCGAGCTCATGCCGGTCATGGAGCACCCGTTCTACGGCTCCTGGGGCTACCAGACCACGGGTTTCTTTGCGCCCACCGGCCGCTACGGGACGCCTCAGGACCTCATGTATCTCGTTGACAGGCTGCACCAGAAAGGGAAGGGCGTTATCCTCGACTGGGTGCCGGCCCATTTCCCGTCGGACCAGCACGGGCTGGTCTACTTCGACGGCACGCACCTTTACGAGCATGCCGATACCAGGATGGGGTTCCACCCCGACTGGAAGAGCGACATCTTCAACTACGGCCGTCACGAGGTGCGGTCGTTCCTCCACAGCAGCGCCGCCTTCTGGCTGGACCGGTATCATGCCGACGGGCTCCGGGTGGACGGCGTCGCCTCGATGCTCTACCTCGACTACTCGCGCAAGGAGGGCGAGTGGCTGCCCAACCAGTACGGCGGCAGGGAGAACCTGGACGCGATAGCCTTCCTGCGCAAGCTCAACGAGATACTGTACCGGGAGTTCCCGGGCATCCAGATGGTGGCCGAGGAATCCACCGCCTGGCCGATGGTCTCGCGGCCGGTGCACCTCGGAGGGTTGGGCTTCGGCATGAAGTGGAACATGGGCTGGATGCACGACATCCTGGTCTATTTTTCAAAGGATTCGCTTTTCAGGAAATACCACCACGACGGGCTGACATTCAGCATCCTTTACAATTATTCGGAGAACTTCATACTGCCCCTTTCGCACGACGAGGTCGTGCACGGAAAGGGCTCTCTCATCGGGAAGATGCCCGGCGACGACTGGCAGAAGTTTTCCAATCTGCGGCTGCTTCTCGGATACATGTACGCCCACCCCGGAAAGAAACTCCTGTTCATGGGCGGAGAGTTCGGGCAGTGGGCGGAATGGGACCATAGCAAAAGCCTCGACTGGCATCTCCTGAATGATCCGGCGCACCGGGGCGTCCAGGCCTGGGTCCGGGACCTCAACCGGTTCCACCGCTCGGAGCCGGCGATGCACGAGCTCGACTTTTCCGGCGAGGGCTTCGAGTGGTCGGATTTCCGCGACTGGGAGCAGAGCGTGGTGAGCTTCTTCCGCAAGGGCCGGAGGCCCAAAGACCGCGTGCTGGCGGTGTGCAACTTCACGCCGGTGCCGCGCCACGGGTACCGGATCGGCGTTCCGGCGGGCGGGGACTGGCGGGAGGTCCTCAACAGCGACGCAAAAGAGTATGGCGGCAGCGGGACGGGCAATTTCGGCAGGGTGGCGGCGGCGCACTCGCCCTCGCACGGGAAACCTTTCTCGCTGGGCGTCACATTGCCCCCGCTGGGTATGCTCTTGTTCAAGGGGCCTGAAAGTTGAGGGCCGGCGAAAGCCCGTTGCCTATTCTTCCTCCGGCGTTCCTGCCGTCGTTTCCTCCGCTCTGGCGCGGGCCGAAGGCCTCCTGGACATGAGGATGATGGCCGCCATGGCCAGCAACAGTATCAGGACGCTCATGGCGATGATACTTTGTGGCGAGCCGCCCTGGCTGGCCGTGGTCTTTGTCGGCTGCACCATGGCAGGCGTCGTCACGGGGCCGGTGATGGAGGTTATCGATGTATTGAACACGTTTTCCTTATACCCGGCCTTGCGAAGGGTAATATCGGCCATCTTGCCCATGGCGGAAACCGGCATCACTATCTGTGCCATGCCCAGCGAGTTCGTGATGGAGTAATATGTGGTGTCCCCGACCTTGACCAGCACTTCCACACCGTTGACAGGCTTGCCATGCGAGTCCTTCACCGGACCCAAAAGGATAGTGGCGGTATCGCCGGGCCTGGCCCGCACCAGCGGCGGCGGAGCCGTCTCCAGCGTACGCTCGGAGGTGATGCGGGTCTGGTATGTTATCGGGATATAGCCATCCTTATGGACGAAGACCGTGACGTTCTGGCCGATGTGCGTGATATTCGCCGCTATCCGGGCGTTGCCCTGCTGGTTCGTCGTGTTGGACAGCGTTTCGGCACCGGCGGTGACGCTCACCACCGCGCCCTGAACGGATGTGCCCAGCTCATCCTTGACCGGGCCCACCCAGAGGCTCCAACGGCCGTCGGCCCTCTCCTTCACCGCAACGCTGACGGCGTCCGAGGCATTCCTGCCGAGCTCGTCCGTAACGGTAAGGGTCACCGTGTAGGTCCCCGGCAGCCGCGGCACCAAGCTGAACCGTATGCCGTATTGCCGCACGGCCTGCGTCCCGTACTGCATCTCCCAGGTATAGTTGGTGATCGACCCGTGCCCCGAGGAGAGGCTCGCGTTGAGGACGAGCTCATCTTCTGCGAACACGGACACATCGTCCCCAGCCCGTGCGACCGCCGGCAGGGCCTGGACGGGCCGCCCGGCGATTCCGAAGAGCGACAGGTGGGACAGGTTGGCCCACAGGTAGCCGGCGTATTCCTTCCCGTAGAGCGTAAAGTTGGTGGTGTTGACGCCCAGGCCGTCGACCCAGTCAAGGGATTCCGACAGACGGGTCCAGTTTCCGCCGGATTCGTCGAACCACCATAGCGACAGGCTGAGAGCATCGAGGTCTGCCGGGTCGTCGAAGTCGCCGTCGCCTGTCCGGTCCAGGTCCCCGGCGGTGAAAAGAATCTGGAGCTGGAGCTCGGTGACAAGGTCGACCCCCGGGCCCTGGAGGTTGTCGCTGGATCCGATTTCCAGGTACTTGCCCATAGCCAGCTCGCCGGGCTCCAGCCCGTTCGCATGCGTGAGGGTGGTCGGCGCGGTCTTTGAATCGTACCTGGAGACGCTCAGGTTGAACGTTGTCCTCGATTCCAGTTGCGCCCACACGGCGGCATCGGTGGTCCGGACCGTCGTTTGGTCGTCCAGGGCAAACGAATCGCGGATGTTGAACTGTCTGGCGGTGACCGAGCCCTCCGAGACGGTCATCCTCATGCTCTTGAGGATTCCGAGGACCATGTCTGATTCGGTCGCCCGGGCCCGGGCCAGCATCACCACCGTCTGGTCGGGGCTCCAGCAGCCGTACCTGACCGCCGATTCGTCGGCGCCGCTCAGGAGGCCGTCCAGGACCTCGCCGGAGTCGGCCAGCAATTTCCCGATCAACGCACCGGCGGTGCCGTTTTCGGCGTCCGGCCGGCCCACCAGGACGATGTTCCTCTCCGACGTGTGGCGCGCCAGCAGCTCCTGCGGGGTTATCTCGAAGACCCTCACGCTCTTTGATAGTTCGGCCGAGAAGTCCGCCGAGGTGCTGTCCGGGTCGGCCACGAGCCAGACCTCTCCGTCCAAGGTGAGCTCGTAGTCCGTGTCGAGCATGTCCGAAATCCCGTCGTCGTCGGTGTCGTTGTAGAAAGGATCGGTCCCCCTCTCGAGCTCCAAAAGGTCGGACACGCCGTCGCCGTCCGTGTCGCCGGACAGCGGGTCGAGGAGCATTTCCACCTCGAAGTCGTCGGAGAGGCCGTCGCCGTCCGTGTCCGGATCGGTTGCGTTTGTTCCGTAGACCAACTCGTACCCGTCGGTGAGCCCGTCGCCGTCCGAGTCCGCGGAATTGGGGTCTGCGCCGGTCTGGTACTCTATCCCGTCGGCCATCAGGTCCTCGTCCGTGTCGGGCCGAAGCGGGCTCGAGCCGAAGCCGACCTCCTGGCTGTCGTTGAGGCCGTCCCAGTCCGTGTCGGCGCTCCAGGGGTCGGTCCCCTGGAGGAACTCCTGGTCATCGGCGAGGCCGTCCCTGTCGGTGTCGCGGCCAGCGGGTCGCTCCCGAAGGTCCTCTCGACGCCGTCCCCGAGGCCGTCGCCGTCCGAGTCCGGGTCGGTGGGGCTAGTGCCCGAGCCGGCCCGGCCTCCCGGCTTGTATTCGTCGTAATCGGAGGCGCCGTCGCCATCGGTGTCGGGATTCCTCGGGTCGGTGCCGGCGATGCTCTCCTCCAGGTCGGGGAGCCGGTCGCCGTCCGTGTCTGGGAGGAGGGTGTCGCTGGTCACCTTGTACCTGAGGGTGCGGGTGGCGTTCTTCACCGTCACGTTCCAGCCGGAGTTCTCCAAAACGTCGGTCAGCCCATCGCCGTCGGCGTCCGTGAAGCTCACCACCTTGGGCGGGATGTGGATGATGGTGTGGGAGAGTACCTGGACGCGGGCGCTGTCTGCCACCACGACGGTACCGCCTGCCCAGGCCACCGATTCGGGGTAGTACAGGTTGTCGTTGCCGGTGCCAAAGCTCCCGAATGATGTGCAGAAGTGCCCGGAGCGGTCGAGCTTCACCACCCTGTGCCCCGAGTTTTCCAGGATGAACATATCCCCGTTGGGGGCGAAGTCCACGTCTTCGGGGCCGGCCAGCCTCCTTCCGCTCTCCGATTCATTGAACTTCCTCACCAGGTCAAGGTTCGAATCGAGCTTGTAGACGAGGCCGAGCTCCCAGTCGGCGCAGTAGAGGTATCCCTCGGAGTCGAAGGTCATCTTCCCGTTGTACCGGTTGGCGTTGGGCCCGGGCTCCCAGGTCTTCAGCATGGCCCCCGTGCTCAGATTGTATCTGGTTAACGTGCCGTTGTAGTAATTGGCGGAATAAAGGAAATTGTTCTGGTCGTCCACGGCGATCGACTTCCAGGCGGACCAGGCCGGATAGTCGAAGTGGAGATAGCGGAGCATCGGTCCGTCGGAATTGTACACCACCACGCCGTCGTCTCTGCCCGGAAGGATGCGCGTCCCGTAGGCGTATATGTTCCCGCGAGAATCCAGCACGAAATCCATGATTCTCGCACCGTTGCCTTCGTCCACGAGCAGCCCCAGCGGGTCCCCGTCCGGGTAGTACTTCATTATCTGGTAGGTGTATCCAGGGGTGAATCCCGACAGCTCAAAGAGGACGTACAGGTAACCATCGGCATCCCTCTCCACGGCCATCGGGCGGACAATACTCCACTGGCCGGGGGGTTCCTGCAGGGTGTAGCTGTAGGCCATCGTGTGGACCGTGTTGTCATACGGGTCTGGAACGCCGTTGCCGTCGGTGTCGGCGGACATCGGGTTGAAGCCGCGTGAGCGCTCGGTGGGGTCGTCCAGCCCGTCGGAATCGGTGTCGTTTTGGGTCGGGTCGGAGGCGATGTGCCAGCTGAACTCCCGGCCTGAGTAGTTGAAGTTGACCACCCAGCCGGTGCACTCCACGCCGTCCGAGAGCCCGTCGCCGTCGGAATCGCTCCATGACGGGTCGATGCCCAGCCTCAGCTCCTGGAGGTCGCCCAGCCCGTCCCCGTCGGTGTCCGCCTTCCCCGGATCGGTGCCCCCATCGAGCTCGAATTTGTCGTTGAGGCCGTCGGCGTCGGTGTCGTACAGCTTAGGGTCGGAGCGGGTCTCGGCGGTGTCGTTGAGGCCATCGCCGTCCGAGTCGCGCAAGGTGAGGGCCCTCCAGCCAATGAAGCCGTCGAAGGTGTTGGGCATGACGTCGAAGTAGATCGTGTTCGGGTCCAGGTCCTTGCTCTTGGTCTCGCTGTAGGTCTTCGTGTAGACGAAGACGTAACGCACCTGGTAGTAGGTGTGATAGGTGTAGGAGAGAACCGTTGTGAAGGGATAGTTCACCGTCGGCGCGGCCGGCTCCGTCCAGGCGGAGGCGTTGTAGACGGTCACCTTCTTGTTGTCCATGTTCTGCTCGCTCTCGACGCTCCTTGCAGCGTTGATCTTGTTCCCGGCGCGGTCGATATAATACAGGGTGGGCCGGATGTAGCTGTTGGCCACGTCGTCCCAGCTGCCCTTGGAGGTCTTGGTTATATTGCCGTACAGGCGGGCGATGTAGGTCACCCGGTCCCCCTGGTCCAACCCGTTCCTCTGTGTGTCCTGGAGATCTATGGACGTATCAATAGGGTCCAGGCCGGGCGTGGTCCTCTCGCTCCGCTTGACGAACTGGTTGGCCAGCCAGGAGAAGCCCTCGGCTATCCAGCTCTTCTTCCATATCAGGAAGCACAAAAAATCCAAAACACCGATGACAGCCGCTATCACCGTGCCGACGGGCACGCAAAAGGCCAGAACGCACATGACTATCGCGTAAGCGGCGGTGAAAATGAAATTCGTGACCGCAAGGGAGATGCCGTAGTCGCTGTATCCGTAGGCCTTCATCATCAACCACGCTGTCACGCCGGCGAGAATGACCGTGACGGCGCACCCGACTATTGCAAGCACGGTTCCGAGCGTCTTGAGGCCGGTCGATATAGTGCCCATGGATTCGCCGACGTAGTTCCAGCACTCTGTCATGCGCGAGATCTTGCTCGATATCAGGGCGCATTTGAGCAGTTCCGGGATCTTTGCGATGTTCACGAAGGCATACACCGTCAAGATGACCTTGACGACCAGAATGGCCTTCATGGTCATGTTCAGGCCGTATTTCTGGATGTCCAGCACCCAGTCCGTGACCTTGGTGGCCTCGGGCGGGTTGAGATCCTCGGGGTCGGGCCCGACGCTGACGACGATGCGCTCGCCGTTGTTCCACACCATCATCAGGGCCGTGAGCATGGTCAGGGCGTCCTCCCCGAGCCCGAGCCCCTTGAGGGCGGAGACCGTGCCGACCGCATCCAGAATGGTGTCGTTGTCGGTGTCGTACCAGTTGGTCTTCAGCGTCTTGATGCCTGTGACGGGCCTTTTGGAGACGTCCGCCGTCAGGTTCGTCCCGAGGATGTAGGGCCCCGAGGCCATCTCGGACATCTCGAGCGTGGCGGTGCGATCCTCGAATATGCTTATGACGGGAAGGTTCGAATGCTCTGGAAGGCTTCTCACGATGTCGTAGACCGGTTTTCCCCCGAGCTGGGCCGTGAGCTCGTCCCGCGTGGCGACCGTCATCGTCCGGTTCTGGAGGACAATGCCCCTGGCGCCCAGCATTCCGGGCATGTCGGAGACCATGGTGGTGCTGTTGCGGAGGAAATCGTAGGCGAGCATCAGGTTGGCCGCCACGAGTGTGGTGACGTTGTCGCCGTAGAACTGCCCCAGGTCGTCACCGTAGGTCTCCTCGACGGACATGCCGGTGAGGAGGAAATCCTCCGGATAGATGACCAGGGGTATGTTCTCCGAGCGGAACCCGGCGGCCCCCAGGACGAACTTCTCCCGCTCGGTCACGGTCTTGCTCTCGGCCGCCAGCTTCCCGTCGGCGCGAAGGGACACGTACAGGCCGTTCGACCCGGATTTCAGGGCGACCTTGCCGCTCCCCTTGTCCTCGCGCGTGAACTCGGTGGTGCTGTTGATCTGGGTCCCGATCGCCTCCAGGAGGCTATCCTTCCCGACCGCGAGGTAGCGGCCGTTCAACGCCCGGAAGGAGACCCGCGCGCCGTCCTTGTCGGTCTCGATGACCTCGTATGTCACGTTGAGGGAATTGCCGGTGGCATTGGCCCGGACCGCCCCGCTCTGGTCGGCGGAGACCAGCTTGCCGTTCTGCGCCTGCAGCGATTTCACAGGCTTGTCGTTCAGCCCGGTGACCCTCCAGGACATCTTGAGGGTCATCGGGAGGTCGAGGGGGGAGCCGGAGGAGGGAAAGAACATCCTTCCCTCGAAGGCCACGACATTCCCCAGGTCGAGCACCGGCATTAGGGGTATGTTGGCCGTGTTCTCTGCGATGACGATCCCCTGGTCGGCCACCTTGTCCGGGTCCGGCAGCGTATCGGCATCCAGCTCCAGAAGAGGCGCTATCGTGACATCGTCCACGGAACGGTCCAGGTCCTGCATCTGCCCCTTGTTGTCATCCGGCCAGTTCCAGATCCGGGAATACTGTTTCAGGTGTTCGGGATTCTTGGAGCTGACCTGGAAATTGATGTAGGTGGGCTTGCCCCCGGTGATGAGCCGAAGGTCGAAGCTCGAAGCCGCAACCGTCTTGGCGTTGGGCGAGAGGTCGAGGCCGTCCATCACGCCGTCGTCGTCGTTGTCCCAGTCCCAGCCGTTGGGAGTGCCGTCCCCGTCCAGGTCGGCGCTCAGGTTCGCCACCTCGAAATAGTCAGGCAGCTTGTCCCCATTGGAGTCCGGCTTCCTGGGGTCGAGGCCGAGGGCCACCTCGGTGGAATCGTTCAGCCGGTCAAAATCGGAATCCGGGTTGCCAGGGTCGGTGCCTATGATCAGCTCCACGCTGTCCGGCAGGCCGTCCTGGTCGGCATCGGTCGTGTCCGTTGTGGATTCCTGGAGCTTGATCACCAGGCCGCCGAGCTCCTTGAAGGGGGCCGGCACTTCACGGCTCCGGATC
>Ga0315291_10003357_pt1 | contig 20747 bp, 31 predicted proteins | sample YL17G12_20_MG_FD_203070 | JGI IMG/M metagenome (GOLD analysis project Ga0315291, IMG submission 203070) | Sediment microbial communities from Yellowstone Lake, YNP, Wyoming, USA - YL17G12_20 | ecosystem: Environmental > Aquatic > Freshwater > Lake > Sediment | place: USA: Wyoming | collected...
CGCAAGCCCCGACGCTGGATTCTTTGATCTACCGCTAGGCGTGGATATCCACGCTGAGGTTGAGGAGCTCCCCCTGAACGAGTTCAAGGACTTGTACGGCGTCGTGTGGGAAGCGATCACTCCACGCGTTCGAGAAGCAAACGCAATCTGCAAATTGAGCGCTATCTGATTGAAAGTCGCCACACAGCCTTATGCGAGGCCGGTGTGCGTGCAAACTTCTTTCCGCCATCTTTCTACACTGGCGGCCTTCCGAATCATCGGTACTGATGATCAGTACCATTCACATCGTTTCATACGGAGGCAACGGTGACGTCGTGTGTCATCAATGCCATCCGTCATCCCACGTACATCCAGCTGTTCTATGGTGAGTACGACCCGGAGGGGCGATACGATGAGAGCCGAGTCACTCACATGGAGATTCGAATAAGATATGATAGCTTGGCGAAGTTGCCGCCCCGACACTTCGCTCCGCCCTGCCGCTCCTTGTGCGGCTTCGATCTGCATCGCTGGCATCTGACCTGCATATTCACCTGTCTCTTACGGAGAGTGCATTACGGCAAGATGCCTGCGAAGATACCAGTTCAGGGATACACGCTCTGGATTCACAAAGGGCGTCGATTCGAACGCGTCAAGACAGCGCTCCTCAAACACGTCATGACGATTGCGGAACAACTCGCGAAGTGACATCAAATGCTTGAACCACCAAAGGAAATGAAGGGAGTCATAAGTGTCCCGGACCTGCTCACGGGCAGCCTCTCTCGCGATGAGTTCAAAGGCAAACTTACAGGACCATCCCTCCAGACCGGGACCGGGATTCCGTCAAACCCCCCAGCGGGAAAAACGAAGGTCGAGAACATCTACTGGAATCCTGAAACCCAAGAACTGGTCTTCATAACCCAAGACTGAAGGGGTGAATGAAATGGTAGAAGTAAAATTCAAGCCAGCTGACGTGGGCACCATCCCGGATGGATATGTCACGAATGATAAGGTAGCCGAGGATGCGGCGATAGCGAAGACGAAACTGGCCGCCCTCAACATCACCAACGATGATGTAGACGAAGCCGCCGCGATCGCAAAGTCAAAGTTAGCCGCACTCGCCATCGGAGATGATGACGTTACAGGAATCAGCGTAAGCAAAGTTGCAGACGCAGTCGCAGGAACAGGCACATCAGGCGATAAGAAGATCACGAAAGTCGGATGGGCGTCAGCCACAAGCGAGGTCATCATTGACCACGAGGCGTAGGCGGGATGGTGGAAGTCAAACAGGTTCTACCCGTTCCGCCCAGCGCCGTCAACGTGAAGCAGACAGAAGTAGACTTCGGCGATGATAAGATGACGGAGAAATCTTTCACTATTACCGACGCTGATGTTTCCCCTACCTCGCAGATCGTTGGCAACGTCGCCTATGAAGCGCCTACGGATAAGGATCTGGATGAGGTCGACATGGACCCGTTCGAGCTGAAGTTTCAACCCGCAAGCGGCTCGTTTGCCCTCTTCATGAAGGCTCTTGAGGGAAGTGTCTACGGGAAATTCAAAGTCAACTATCTAGTGGGGTGATTGAGGAATGGCGAAAATAAGATCAGGCGCAACAACTGACGAACTCATAATCGACCCGCCAAGCAAAGCACTGAGAGCCACGTTGTACGATGCGGCAGGCGCACTACTTGGTACGGGTGCCAATCCGATTATTACAACCGCCACTACTTCTGATTTAGTGCCCGGTTCGGTTGGAACATACTCGGCGGCCAGTTTTAGAATCGCTGGTGTCGCAGCGACTTCTCAAGTGTTGATGACGCTTCGGAACAACGCCGGGGCGAGAGATATTGCTATCCGCAGGTTGGCGATAGATGTATCTTACTCTGCCGCCGCGGTCGATCTTGTGCAAGCGTACTTCCGTTATTGGGGAAACACAGGTGTAACACCGAGCGGAGGTGCTGCGGCTACGAAGCATAAATTAGACAGCGAGTATCCTGACTCTCAAGCAGCGACAGAATTACTATTCGCCGCCTCAGGGGATGGTGTGGCAGCCACTATCACACACGCCACGCCGGGAAGCAACCCAACCCGTGAACAGGCGAAAGCCAACATTCTGACAGCAGTAGGAACCGTACCTAACATAAACGACTATGAACTCATCAACTACTCGCAGCATCCCTTGCTTGTGCGAACTGGGGAAACAGCCTGCCTCATTCTAGTCGGCAGCGCCGTTGACGTAGTGACACGTCACTACACAGTGAAAACGATCTGGGAAGAGTTCACACCATGAGCCAAATAACGATTAAGCTCTCGCAGGCAGTGGCCCTTAGAGATGTGCTTACTGAACGCGCTCAACCCCTCGCCGTAATGTTCGTAGCCGATACAACAGATACAACCAAAGTAAGCAAATTCATAATCTTCTTCATGCACGGAGCAGACGCAGTCTTCACATTCTCAGCCGCATCCGAAATGTCTACCATAAACGCATTCAAGTCAACATTTCCGAATGCCGTTCAAGTAGAGGCAATCACGGCTTGAGCAGCGTGCTAGTTCAAGGTTTCAGCCTCTAAGACTTGCCTTCATAATGAAGTTGTGAGGCAAATGACCGTCTCGATGGTACGTGGCGACTGGGGCTTCGACATCAAGATTCAGATCTTCCAGAGCAACGGAAAGACACCCGCGAACATCAACGGTGCCAGCGTCAAGTTCAAGATGATGCGTGAGGGGCAATCGGAGAACAAAATCAACGGCGCATGCACGATCACGGACGGGCCTAATGGTAGATGTAAGTATAGAGTTGTGGAATCTGATTTTGACACTGTCGGTATCTACACGACGGAGGCGGAGCTCACGTTTGCCAATAAGGTTCTCACCGCTAGGTTGGAGCCCATAGAAGTTGTGGAGGATCTTCCTGAATGACCTGGACAAGCGCGAGTGAGACTAAGCGATATGCGCTCGTGAAGTGGGATAGCCTCAACTATACCACAAGCCCGCCGGCGCCTTTCGTGAATGAGGCCGCGTTCGACAGTTTCCTAACGGGCACTTTGATTCCTCGCGCTCAATCACATATCAACGCTTTCTGTAAGCGGGACTTCGACACCGACTACCCGGACGGGGTCCCCGATGCGGTGAAAGATATCGCTGCTCGGGCGGCCGCCAACATGATCCAGTACCTGGTCATGAACAAGATGGGGCCGCTCATCCGCACAGGCGATTATCAGATCTCGATTCCTAATCAGTCGGTCCTGACGAAAGAGCTTCGAGACCTGCTCGCACCCTGGGTGAAGCGAAGCGGCCACGTGAAAGCAACCGACTGGAAGACGAAGGAGATCACCGACACCTGGGAGTATCCGGAGAAGGACCCGTTCCTAGTCTGAGGGTGCGACGAGAACATGCCAGGCTGGTCGGCGACTATCATAGCGGATACGGTCACTCCGAAACTCGCAGCCTTCACTGGTCAACTTGAAGGTCGAGTTGAGCCTCAACTCGAAGGTGTGGGCGCCGACATGGAAGGTCTGGCGCGTCAGCTTGTCCATGTTAGGACCGGTTATCTCCAGTCAACGATCTACCACACCGCGAACGGTTTCAATCTCGAGTTGGGCGCCACGGCTGATTATGCCTCATTCAATGAGTTTGGAACTTACCGGATGGGGCCGTTTCCTTTCATTCGCCCCGCCCTAGACGCATACTCGCAGAGGATCCTGGACGCGATTCTTGTCGGATGTATGAACGCTCTGACCGTGTAGCGGTGTAGAGAATGCCATCGACTAGAACGCGCGGTGATGCCAAGGATGCGTTCAAGGCTGTCCTGGACGCTGCGCTGCTTGGTGTTCCAGTGTTTCGGGACTTGCCGCCCGGTGAGGGCGCCTCGGTGCCCAGCGTTGTCCTCACTCTTGTGAGCGGCAGCAGCCGAAGCGGCGCGATTGGTCTCCAGGAGACGGAGACGCAACGTGCGCTAGAGGAGCGGCATCGCATCCAGATCGACTGCTATCATGATGACAAGGTCGAATGCGACCGGGTCGCTGACCAGGTAGAGCAAGCCATCGCGGACCACGAGGACACACTGCGCTCCACGTATGGAATCGAGAACGTTCAGAAGGTAGACGACGCCGACGTCTCCATGCCGAACGAGTTCAGTCGGCAGTGCCGGGTCCGAATGGACTTCGGCTTCATCATGTACCGCGCCGTGGCGTAGCGGCGTGGTTTCTCAGGGTCATGGCCTTAACGGCTTCGAGTCGGGGGCTTTGACGAATTAAAAAGTAGGAGGAAAATGCTATGGTAGCAGATAGAGCAGAAACCGTGACCTCATCGAAGCAGACAGTCGTCACCGCAGCCACAGAGAAGAAGTATATCACATTCGAAGCAACCGTCAGCACAGATGACACGATCACGCTCGGCGACCTTGCGGATATTCTTTACGTGAAGCTCTGCAAGAAGTCTGACGGGACGGACGTCACTTGCACAGAAGCAACGAACGTCGTCACAGTGACGCAAGTATCAACAACCAATGTGCCAGTCGTGGGCTTCACCTACGGAACTTAAGGGAGCTGAGCAAGAATGACCAAGTATCTCGGTAAAGACTATGAGCTTCGCATCGCGACCACTGAGGGCGGCCTCGCTTCCGCTCCGGCGCTGTCGCGCTGGGAAAGCATCAAGACCAAGACGGGGCAGGGCCGCAAGAAGAGCCCCGTCGGGCTCGGCTCGCGTCTCCAGGAAGTCAGCGTGAGCCTGCTGGACTACTCGGGCTCCGCAACCGGCTGGTACGATGAAACCGCAGCAGGCGGATCAGCGGATGTTCTAAGCGCTTTCGGCATGTTCGAGCAGTCCGACATCACTCCGCTGTATGTGCAGCTGAAGAACAAGAAGACCAGCCAGACAATCACACTGAAGAAGTGCACTGGCGATGCGGCGTTGACTATTGCTTCGCCTGAGGGTTTCGCGATGTGGTCATGGGATTTTGACTTCGAGGACATCTCGAAGGCCTAGAAACACCCCACTTTCTTGGGATAAGACGGTGAGATCGACACTTGAGATTGGAGATTCCCATTCATGTCAGATGCATCGCTAGATAGGAAATTCTATGTTAGTTTCGGCGTGGTCATGAGCGTTCAACACGCCGACGTCGAGAGAGTACGCGCCGCCATCCAGGAATGCGGCGGCAAAATCGTTTTCCAGACCATCTCGACGGGGGAGTTGTATCTGCTTAGACGCTACCAGGTTGAGCAGATACTTTCCGGTGATCTCTCGCAGTTATGCGAGGTTCACAAGAAGAAACAAGAGCAAAGGAGGTTGGAGAAAAGATGAGTGAAGAAGAGAGGAGACGACAAGAGACTCTGGCCGTTCGGGCAGAGCATAAACGCCTCAGCCAGATGATTCCACAAGGCACCGAGTACTCGGAGACCGTGACTGTTCTAGGCATCGACAAGAAGGAGCACGCTGTCAAGGTGTATCCACTCTCGGACCAAGCCCTGAGAGATGTGCTCGTGGAGGCAGGGGTGGAGTTAGCAGACATTGGGGATCGGAAGAAGATTGTTTCAAACCTCAAGCTCCTGCAACTCGTAGCGACCAAGGCTACTCGGGACCCTGAGATCTGCAAGTATCTGATGCCGCTTCAGAGTCTGCCGATCGCGTTGAAGGCGTTTGAGCTCAGCGGCTTGACGGAAGGCCCTAAACCCGAATCGAGCTCTTCGTAGAAGGCGTTTACTCAAGTGAGCTCGAAGCGCTCGTCACATATTTCCACTTGAGCCTCCGCGAGGTGGCCCACCTGACGCCACTGCAGCGCCTGTGGTACTTGGAGATTTACGCGAAGCAGCATCCTCAATCGTAGGTGAGAGAAATGTCTAGTTCGCTTGGAAACGTAGTCGTCGCCATCAAGGCGGTCGATGAAGTTTCCGGCGTTATGGGAAAGATTCAAGCCAGCATGGGCGTTCTAGGGGGCACTCTGCAGAGTCTAGGTGGCGGCTTCAGTACAGTTGGAAACGTAATTCAAGGCTTCGCCGCCGGTGGTGTGGCAGGAGCCGCTATCACGGCTGTAGGAGAAATCACAAGGGGATTAGAGTCCTGCATCAAGGAAGCAACCTCATCCGAAGCAGTGTGGGCAAGCCTCGGCGCAGCAGTAACACGATCAGGGATCGCATGGGATACCGTCAAGACGGCTACTGAAGGCGCTCTCCTTGCGATGAGCAAGACCACCACCTACTCTGATGAGCAACTCGCTGCCGCGCTTGAGAAGCTGATGACGTTTGGCCTCTCATACGATGACGCGATGCAGGCTCTCGGTAAGAGCATTGACTTTGCCGCTGCGAAACATATGGATCTGGAATCAGCAGCCACAATCGTCGGCAAAGCAATGGATGGCAACACGGCGATCCTGAAGCGGTACGGTGTCGATATTGCAAGCTCAAAGGATGCGGCGGCTGCTCTCAAGGACGCTCACGATGCCGCAGGCACCGCGATCAAAGCAATGGGCGCAAGCGTCGATGCTTGGGTCACCTCGGTCACAGCAGCAATCGGCGCAGACTCAACATTTGAATCAGGACTAGCGGGCGCAAAGGACAAGGCGCAATATCTAATCGACCAATTCAAGCAGGGCAACATTGACCTGCCCCAATTCACGCAGGCGATGACCTCTCTCGGAGTGCCACTCGACGAGGCTAAGATGAAAGGCGGCACCGCAACCGAAGTTCTCGCCAAATTGAATGAACAGTTCGGAGGCGCGGCGCAGGCTGCAGCAGGCACTTACGCTGGAATCCAGGAGCGGCTTAAGAACGCGACTGGGGAAGTCGGTGAGAAGATCGGCACTATATTTCTGCCTGCTCTCGCAAGCGCAACGGAGGCAATGATTCCCCTTGTCGACGCGTTTGGCAAGGGTGTGGATGCTGCTCAAGCATGGTTCACAGAGATGGCCAAGACACCGGAAGTCAAAGGTTTCGTCGATGCGCTTGGGCCAGCATGGGATAGTTTCATGGGTTATCTGAATAGTGTCTGGAAGGTCATACAGGACTCATTCGGACCTGCGCTTCAGGAACTTTGGGGAGCTCTCAAGGACATTTGGGATGCGCTTCAACCCGCAATCGACGCTTTCAAGGAAATATTCGGAGCTCTGTCGTCTGGCGGCGAAGATGTTGATGCCTTCAAACTGCTGATTCAGTATCTCGCAGCCGAGATCAGGGTCATCGCTGACGTGATCAAGTTCGTCGCGCCATACATCAAGCAGTTCGCGGAAGCCTTCAAGGCCGCGGCTAACTTCATATCTCCCGTACTCGCGCAGATGTCAAAAGATATCGGCGGATTCATTGACTGGCTCAAGACGGCTTTCAGCGACTTCTACACTTGGCTTGTGGGCGGCTCGCTCTGGCAGGATATGTGGAACGCCCTTACCTCGATAGCCAGCACCATGATCGGTGCCTTGCTGGGAGATCTCGGCGCGAAGTTCTTTGAACCCATGAAAGCTGCCTTCACAGGCGCTATGCAAACCGTCAAGGATATTTGGGACACAAGCTGGCAAGCGGTCCAGACCACGTTCGACACAATCACAAGTCAAATTCAGACGGGCCTCAACACCCGATTCGATGAGATGAAGACTTTCGTAACGGCGAACCTCGGCGAGTACGCCCCGATCGCCAATAACGCTCTTTCAGGGATGCAGTCCGCAATGAACGCAGTCATGGCGTTGATTCATGGAGATTGGCAAGGTTTCCTCGATGGCATGAGTCAAGCGACGTATATCTTCTGGAATGTGATTCAAGGAGCCACCACGACGGCCTTCAGCATTCTACAAAGCTCCTTCACAGGCTCAATGGATACGATCAAGGGAATCCTTGACGCAGCGATCTCGTTCATGCAAGGTGCTTGGGGCGGTTTCTCCGACTTCATGTCGCGCGGCATCGACGCATTGAAGGGCGCAATTTCTGGGGCGCAGTCATGGTTAGAATCGACCTATGCATCAATGCAGGCCACCGCAAGCTCGGCGATGTCAGCGCTTGAGGGGATCGTTATGGCTGCCGTCAACGCGATCGTTGCAGCGGCTCAAAGCCTTTGGTCGCAACTTGTCGGTGGCTCGATTTGGACTGACCTTATGGAGACTATGCAGAGTCAAGCCTATTCGGCGCTTGGAAACATTGCGGACGCCTTCCAGGACATGTCGCTTGCGGTTCCTGCAACTATTCCCTACTTGCCGCCCGCCGTTTCGAGCGGAGGCGTAGGACCGGCAACTTCCCAGGGAGCGGCACAGGCCTTCTCTTTCACGATTCCCGTCACCGTCACACTTGACGGCCAAGTCATCAGCCGCCAGGTTGAACAGCGGATTGTTGAGCGCGTCAACCTGAGAGGAAAGAAGGTCGCATAGAGATGCCAGTCAGCCGCACCGTCGTCGGTCTTTTGCACGAGTTTCGATGCGACGAGATGTACGCCGAAGGCTGGATCCACAGCAGCGACATCATCATCCACAATGCCACCTATCAATGCCTAGATTATGAGAAAAAAGAGGGAAGCAACTCTATCCGATTCAGCGAGTATCGCCTAAGCGGCTACGGTGAGGGTACGCGGGAGAACTACGCATATGTACCAATCACAGCCGTCAATGGAATGCGTTTGCATTGTTGGCATTTCGTGCAAGCGTTTCTCGGTTACTATGATACCCCACATAATGAAGCGAGTGTTTGGAAGCCTGGTCAAGGATGGATCATCATTTTCGACGTCCGTGCGGTTGGAGCCTGGGAGTTCAAGAAGGCTACGATCAGCGGTGTTGAGGGCGCCGGTTATTTCCAGTGGTCTAACTGGCATGGGGGCGCGGGGCAATGTAACCTCGTGGCTTATCTGGATCATGTGGTTCTCTCGCGGTCGCAATATGTCGTAGTTACAAATCTTATTCCTGGCCAGAAGGTCAAGATCTATCGGTCGAGCGATAACGTGGAGATCACGGAGGCCACATGCGCGGGAGGCCAAACAAGCGTCTCGCTCGACGTCGATGCCGAAGAATACCCGGAATATATGTACCTCAAGATCTACGCGAGCGACGGCAGTACTCTAATCGAGATTTCACCAAGTTACAAGATGAGCGGAGGCGACACGTGGGCATGGACACCGCCAGGTGGCACGCTCACAGTCACGGGCACACCATATCTCTTCTACAGACAGGGCGCGGAGGCCACGCCGAAATCGGCTGCCCTCACTGCAATATTAAAGACGGAAGTAGGAGATCCCGCGCCGGGGAAGACGATCTATTTCTCAACCGGGCTAGGCTCCGTTGACCCAGCATCAGACGTAACGGACAATGATGGTGAGGCGCATACGACACTAACCAGCAGCGTGCAAGGTATCACAGTCGTCAAATGCGCCTGGCCTGGATCTGCGGATATTCCAGCCGCCGTAGCCTACTCGGAGCATCATGTCTTCTATGACGCGGAAGCTGGCGATTCCGAGAAGCCGTTTCAATTCTACATCGAAGGAAAAGAGTTTTCTTACGTCAGGGGTGAGTATGCGCTATCGACCGAGACAACCCCACAGGAGTTCTCGGTTGAGATCCCTGAATGGACTGATGGCATCATTCCACGCGGCCTCATAACTATCTATCGACTGGGCGCCGCAGAATACAGCGGTGTTCTCACGAAGATACATCGGGACTTGAGCGAATCGCCTCAAGTTCGTCTTGGCGGCACAGACAGCAAATCGCTACTGGAGACACGTGTTGTCACTCTCAGCGACTACTCTGGTAAAACACTCACAGAGATTATCACAGGACTACTGAATGCCTATCCCTGCGCAGTTTCAGCGGGCGAGATAGAAACCTATCCGAGCGCTCTCTCCATCAGTTTAGCGGATGAGTATCTCGTATCCTCAATCAGCCGCGTAGTGAATTTGATCGGATGGTTCTACCGCGTCACTCCAGACCGCGAGTTAGATGTGGCGAGCACCTTCGGCATCAGCAGACCCAACATCACATTCAGCGAAGGCACGAACCTGTTCCGCGTCGCCAACGACGAGGACTACACCCAAATCATGAACAGTGTACGAATGCGCGGGAGCAGCACTCTAGTCAGCACCGTCTTTGATGATCCCTCTATCGGCGCGGTCGGTAAGCTGGACGGGATCGCGTTCCAGAAGTCCATAGCCACGCAGAGTACGCTCGACATCGCCGCGAATGCGGAGCTTGCCAGATGCGTTACCGGCGCAATCAAAATCAATGGCGACGCTCTCGATGACTATGATCTCGGCTCTTGGGGAATTGCTGATTGGGTAACGATCACAAGTGATTATGTGGACCTATCTGACAGCTTCAAGGTCGTCCTCATTCGAAGAGATATGACCGACCCGACCTTCGCTCATATCGAATGCGCAAACAGGGCTGCTGTTGACCTGGGCGATCTGCTTGAGAAACTCAAGCGCGAGCTCAAAGACTTGAATGTGAGTTGATGCAGCGTGGCGACTTTCGGTGACTTCACACTCCCGTGTGTACTGCAGGTTACGCGAACCAAGGAGCGGAAGATTCAGGACCTTCCCGTCGCGTGGTCCGAATACGGATACCGCAGACATGTCGGCGGCTACGCTCGCAAAACCATGATTTCTGGTGAAATCAGAGATGCGGCCTGGGAGACAATTCGGGCGCAGATGGAAGCGCTCGCAGATGACACGACCCGTACTCTTGACGACGGCTCAGGCCTTGAGACATTCACCGCGAAGATGCTTACGCCGAAGTTCAACCGCAACGCAAGCGGGGCTGTCAGCACATTGTCGTACGCCGTGGATTTTGTGGAAGTGACATAATGCATGAAGATCGGTACAGTCACGTTGCCTCATGTGACCTCATTCGATAGGGTGAAGCGAACGTTTCTCACTGAACGATTCCTGCCTGGAAGCGCGACCTCAAAAACCCGCAGAACGGGTTCTATGGCTCACCAATTTCAGATAAACGGTCACGCTGATACAGCGGTGGAATCTCAAGTTCTCGAAGATCTCGCGGACGGCCTAGTCTATGGCTTCGATCCTGAAGATGGATCTCAGGGTTTCGGCTGCATAGTTGGAAGCGTCATGTTCGATCTGACAGCGCAGAACTACGACGAGTGGCCTTACACGATGACAATAGTTCAGAGAGTCATAGGAACCGCGCCGCGCTTCAATGCGCTACGTTTCAACCCGAATTACTTCAACGCATGAGAGTCATCCGATCATGGATGATAAAGGGGAGGTGAAACGGAATGACAGGATTAAGAAAACCTACACTACCCACCCTCATCGACGCTGAGCCTGACTGGTTCGACCTAGTGGACTTTCTAGGCGGAGTCACAACCGACCCGCAGATCGACGCAACGAAGATGCTACTGGCCCAAGGAGGCAGCCTATTATCGACGTGGCGTCATGCGGACGATCTGTCAAAGATTGATGCGGCGAAACTACTCGGTGACATAGCAGCGGCGCGAATGCAAACAAATGTTCTTGCAGGTATCATAGCGGCAGGAGGCATAGTGGATGCGGATGTTGCGGCGGCGGCCGGCATTGTGTCGTCCAAGTTCGCTGCATGGCCGAGCACTAGTGAGATAGATCGTATCCTTGCGGCGGGTTTGCCTTTCGCTGTCACGCGAGGCGGAAGTGGATTAGCCACAATTGCGGCGGGCGGTATACTCTACGCATCCGCGCTGAATACACTCAGCAGAATCGCTCCAACAGCCGTGAATCAGGTCTTGCGGTCTACGGCCGCGAATGCTTTGGAAATCTCCGCGCTACTGTCTGCAGATATTCCAGCCTTGGATGCTGCTAAGACTACGAGTGGCACGTTCGATCTTGCACGCATCCCGTCTGGCGTAGATGCGGCGAAGCTGCGGACCTACAGTGTTCAAGATCACGCGCCTGAGGACGGAGAGTATCTGAAGTGGGTTGCTGGCAACAACCGGTGGGAACCAGCCTCGATGTGAAAACGCGTCGAGGGTTCAAGCCGCCGGATCTGCTGGTGGTGGAGGTACTCTTCCGAGCAGCTGTAGTCAGGAGAGTACTGAGGGTGAGGTCACAGGCACTTCTCATACCACAACGATTACTGCCGGTGCAACTGCCTATACGAAAGGAAATTACACACAATTAGTCGCTTCTACTCCTTTCGCATCTGATTGGTTACTGGTGCTAATTTCTAACAGAAATTGGGCCAGTGGAAGGTATCTTGTAGATATTGCAACAGGGGCCGCCGGCTCAGAAGTGGTTAAAATCGCCAATCTCTATTACACTGGCATTTATGACGCTACTACTGGGGCAAGTATCTATCTGCTTCCGTACAAGATTCCTGCATCAAGTAGAGTCTCTGCTCGCTGCGAAGACAATGGCGGAGGTACATCTATTGATGTTGAGATTTGCTTACTCAATGGTGTCGGTGGCGGTTACTCGAACTGCGAGACAGGCGGCGCTGTTACTGCAAGCCCGAATTGCCGTGGTACTGCGATAGCGTCACATGCTAACGCGCACACGAAAGGCGCATGGGTTGAACTTCTAGCGTCATTAAGTGCGCAATGGCGTTATGGCGTGCTGTCACTAAGCGGCCTCACGGCTGCTCGGTTCGGCCTAGTGGATTTGGGTAAAGGCGCCGCTGGAAGTGAGGCTGTCATAGTGGATAACTTAGGAGCGTTCGGTTATCCAAGCGATAACTGGATTATTCCGTTGCCTTTGACAATAGCATCAGCCAGTCGTCTCGCTGCACGATTTCAGGCATCAGTCGGAAGCAGCACGATCTACGGAATCGTGTACGGCTGCTACTAGATATTGGCTGGAAGAGATGCGGGTGGCCTCCTGGACCGTCGAGGATGGACTAGAACGGCTGACCTATTCGGCCGCCTTCTACGAGACCTCTTGACCTGCCTTCTCTGCAATGCGACTACGTCTAGCGTGAGCGCTGCAAGTTCCATCAGGATGGGCGAAGGGGTCTCGGATACACTTGTGTGGTCTGAGTTCTGGTCTTCAGTTCGTGTTCTGGGGGTCTTCCAAATATTGTAGCCCATTATGAAATCCTAGAGGGGATCTTGACATGGAAATGACAATTTCAGGGTAGCTGAACACGACAATAACGATCTTAACAGTGAATAGCCCCGTGTCTTGCGCTTAGAAGGGTTTTCGTCTCAATATCTAGAGTTAAATATACCGAACCCGCGACATCATTACTGCGTGTCTCAAGTTGACTAATCGTAGTTCTGGTTCCCTATTGATAGTGCTGTTGCTCACCGCAGCACTGTTTGTTTCGATCTACTCCGTCGCCACGCCCCCTAGGCAGGTGCATGCGGGCGCTCTCACCGTTCTTTTCACAGATACAGGAACGGCCTCTACTACGGGGAAATACGGGGACGTGAAAACCTTCACCGCAGCAGCCGCAACCCCTCCCCCTGACGGAACACTATGTTCAGTTAGTGGCGCGCCGTCTAATGTTGTTACCAACTTTCAGGGCCAAGTGTACACTAACACGGCTTACGGGTCTTTCGTGGTCGGAACTGGTCCGAGGGATGTGCTAGGCGTAGGATACACCTTCACTATCATATGCGGCGTTGACAGCGGCACAGCCACGTTCACTGTAAATCCTGTGATGAATCTTTCCCCAGTGGCCGGCTTGGCGAGCAATGTCGTCACGGTCGCCGTCTACGGCCTTCCCTCGAACACCGGTGGACCCTGCACTATCACTGGCACCGCATCCGTAATTGCCTCGCCACAACCTTGCACCATCCCAGCAGGGTCAGGGTCTGCAACTGGCACATTCACTGTCAACCCCGCGGGAGGCGATGTCGACGGAGTAAAAACGATAACTGTCAATTACTCTGGCGGCTTCTTCTCAGGAGCAACAACGTTCAATAAAGTATCCGACCCGGCAACTATCGGGACTTCGATGGTACCCTCTCCGGCTTCTGCTCCACGTGGTTATGGAACCGTCAGCATTATCGGAGGCGTCTTCAAGAAGACCGGAATTGCGCGAAGTTGCTTTTTCACTCTGGGAGGCACATTAGGTGCCGCGGATGTTGTGAGCGTGAGCTGCACCATAAACGAGAATGGCACGTTGAGTGCAGGATTCGTGGTCGGACCTTCAGCTACAGCTGGGGATACCGGCGCTATTACCATTAACGATGCCACAAGTGGTGTCGGTCCTTACAACACCGCAGCGTTCACGGTGAGCAATCCTGTAAGTGCCATACCAACGAGAGCCCCTATCAATGGACCGGCCACGACGCTTGTCTCCTTAGGAGTCCCCGCGCCCAACGGGTTTTCACCGTTAGACGCAGGCGCATGCTCTATCTCGTCGAGTCCTGCCACGGTGCTCGTTTCATCTCCTTTCTGTGTGATACTTAACACAGGCGTTCTTTTGCTGGCTACGTTCAAGGTTGCCGCGTTAGCTCCTGGACAAGCATACACTCTAACCATCTCAGGTAAGGGTGGGGACACATCCGGGGCAAGCCCGGTCTTCACCGTAACCCCTTCGATCACGTTGAACCCCGCAAGGGGTTCGCCTGCCGTCGCGTCGCTTCCGGGAACAACTGTAGTCGTGTCTGGGGCAGGTTTCCAGCCAACTGACTCAAGCTGCACTCTTGCGTCCGCCGGCCTAATCCCTGCTCTCCCCGATTACACGTGCGGGATAACTTTAGGCACAGGCGTTCTCTCCGGAACATTCGTCGTCCTGGCAGGGGCAAAGAATCAGTCCTACACGGTGACAGCGATCGGCACCGGCACTACTTCTGACACCGAGAGTTTCGATGTTTATCCGCGTATTGTATTGACTCCCGCCTCGGGTTTGGCTGGAGCGCCGATCACTCTTTCAGGCGCCGGTTTCGAGACAGGTGGTATCGGCGCAGCTTGCAGCGCTTTCTCCAACTTGCCGGGAGGCCTGTGGGTTGGGGCCGGTTCGTGCTTCGTCTTCGCTGACGGAACGGTTTCCGGGTCCTTTACAGTCTCATCTACAGCCTTCAATGGTGACTACACGGTCACTGTCACGGGCCGCGGGTTATTGGGCCCAAACTTTGACACAGCTACTGCGGGCTTCTTGAAGGGCACTCCGGTGACTTTGACGATTTCGCCGTTTTCCGGTCTGACCGGGGCTGGACCGGTGGCTGTTTCGGCTGTTGCGGGGTCTTTCCTCGCGGCGGACGCTGGGTCGTGCCTTTCGATGACCGTCACGCCGAGTGGGTCTAATCTCTTCGCAGGCGTGCCCTCGCCCACCTGCACGATAAGCTCCGCGGGGGCCCTCACCGCCTCTTTCACGGTTAACACGAATGCGCAAGGCGGCACTTGGACGGTTGAGGTGAGAGGTGGTGGAGGAGGCTTCGGATCTGGAACGTTCGCGGTGACGCCGAAGATGACGCTAACGCCGGGTAGCGGCGAATCTTTCACATCGATCTCTATCACGGGCTCCGGCTTCAGCGCTGCCGACGCGGGAGCAGTCTGTGCTGCAACGCTGTTCAGCACGCCGCCCGGACTGCTATCAGGCGTGTCTTGCAGTATCAATGCAGTCACTTTCCAGATGACTGGAACCTTCTCGGTCGCTGGGATACCCCCGGCTCCTGGGCCGTATACGGTGACTTTCCCAAGCTCGCTCGGGCCAGTATCTGCGCCGACCTTCACCAAGTCTGCATCGTCCTTCACTTTGTTGCCCAATTACGGTCCCGTAGGTACAGCTGTGTCTGTGGATGCAACAGGCTTCCCCGTAGGTGATGCATCCCCTCCCCCCTGCTCAATCACCGCGGTACCTGACATCATCGCTTCGGTGACCTGTACAGTCAGCGGCGGGGTGGTCGACGGTTCTTTCACTGTTAAGAGCGGGTCTGTTCCGGGCATATCGACTGTGACGGTTACGACGAACCCAAGCGTGACTTCCAAGTCTGCTCCGTTCCGGGTGGATCCGACAATTTCGCTGTCGCCACCGTCCGGGGGAGCTGGAACTCCCGTGACCGTTTCAGGCTCGAACTTTGCTGTAGGTGATATTGGATGCGCGATCACTTCGTCTCCCAGCGGTCTGATCACAGGCTCGTCATGCGTGCTGGTTCTCGGCACAATGTCTGGATTGTTCACGGTGGCATCTGCATCAAGCGGGGATTATACGGTCTTCGTCACTGGAACAAGTGGGGACGCAGGGCAGGCCAAGTTTGTGGCTCCTTTGGCTCCTACGCTGACGTTAAGTCCAATCTCGGGTCCGTCAGGGATACCTGTAACCGCTTCTGGCTCGAACTTCCTCGGCGCCATATGCACCATGACGTCAACTCCGTCAGGCCTTTTCACTTCAGCTTCCTGCTCGCTCTCGGGAGGAACACTTTCAGGAGGCTTCACAGTCGGTCCTGCTGCCTCAGGCGCTTATACAGTGACGGCTATGTCGAACTTGGGTCCGCTTGATTCGGCGACATTCCCGTTCACTGCTACGGTCACAACTACCACAACTACGACTGCAACCTCGCCGACTACGGCGGCATCGTTCACCATGTCACCTAGCCCCGGCACCCTTACTATCAACCCAGGCGGTGTTGGGACAACCACTATAACTGTGCAGTCTATCGGGAGCTTCAACTCCCCGGTAACTCTGGCGGTGCCGACGCTTCCATCAGGCGTCAGTGGCGTCTTCAGCACCAACCCAGTGACACCGCCCGCGGGAAGCAGCGTCACCTCAGTGTTCACCCTAGCTATCTCAAGCGCCGCGCCCGGGGGCACCACTGTCATTGCAGTGACGGGTACAGCTGGTACCCTCACTGGTTCAGCACAAGTAATGCTCATCATCCCCATAACAACGGGTACAACGTCGACCACGAGTGCAGTAACCACCGCCACCACGTCGACTGGGTGGGTGCCGCCGAAGCCCTGCATAATCGCGACTGCCACATTTGGTTCGGAGGCTTCACCTGCTGTTCAGTTCCTGCGCAGCTTCAGAGACAAACTGGTGCTTTCGACGACAGCTGGATCTGCATTCATGCAAGTCTTCAATGCGTGGTACTACTCGTTCAGTCCCTCCGTTGCTGGGTTCATCGCGAACAATGACCCGCTACGGGCTCCGGTGAGGATGGTGCTATACCCGCTGCTAGGCGTGTTGGGCATCAGCACCTTGACATACTCTATGCTCAGTGCGTCGCCGGAGTTCGCTGTCGTGGTGGCTGGACTGATTGCTAGCTCACTGATAGGCCTAGTCTACCTGACTCTGCCGGTTCTCGTGGGTATGAAGAGACTCACCAAGAGAAGAAGCATCCGAATCTCCAGTGTCGCAAAGGTTTCGCTGACATCGCTCGCGCTCGCACTCGCGGTGCTTGCGGCGGGTGAAGTGGCCGGGTCGTTCCTGCTGCTCGCAGTCGGCGGCTCAGTACTCGTCCTCACATGCCTCATTTCGGCGCCGATAATCGCAGCACTCGCCGTGCTCGGATCGCATCGAGAATGAGGTTCCAGCAAGTCCTCTCTACCCTCTCCATTCCTAGCTGATGGAGCGCTCTTGAGGAAACCGGTCACGGTCAGAACCGCCCTCGCAGTCTGCATGATCCTTGCAGCCATGGCAACTCTTGTTCCTGGAGTGCCTGCGGAGATAGCCACTGCAACTACTACCCTGACGCTTGTGCCGAGTTCAGGACCAATAGGCACGCTGGTCACAGTCAGAGGCTCGGGCTATCGAAGCACGACGTGTGTCCTAGTAGCTAGGCCGTCAGGTCTCTTCACCTCGGCGACGTGCGTGATTGTTACTGGCGAGCTGAGTGGGAACTTCACGGTTGCATCAACCGCGCCTACTGGCAGTTATGCAATAATAGTTCAAACGGACGTTCCTGAAGGTGATTCAGCAACCGCTTCGTTCACCGTTACTGTGAGGACTACTACGTCGGTTACCACGCCCACGACAACTTTCACGCTCCCCACGACAACAACCCTTACAACTGCACTCACAATCACTACACGCACCACATCATCCGTAACGACCTCGGTATCTTCGACGACGTTCAGTACCACTGCTACAACGACTGGGCCGTGGACTCCGCCGAAGCCATGCATAATCGCGACTGCCACATTTGGTTCGGAGGCCTCGTCTGCTGTTCAGTTCCTAAGGAATTTTAGGGATGGACTTGTTCTGTCAACGAGGGCGGGTTCAGCCTTCATGCAAGTCTTCAATGCGTGGTACTACTCGTTCAGTCCGTCAGTGGCTGGGTTCATCGCGGGCAACGATCCACTACGCGCTCCCGTCAGAGTCCTTCTATATCCACTCCTCGGCATACTTGGCGTCAGCACTCTGGCTTACTCATTGCTTAGCGGAGTCCCGGAGTTTGCTATCGTGGTGGCTGGACTGGCTGCAAGCTTACTGATAGGCCTAGTCTACTTGACTTTGCCCGCTATGCTTGGCATGAGGGTGTTCCTGAAGAGGAGACGAGTCCGACTCGTAGGCGTGGCAAAGGGCTCAGTTGCATTGTTGACGATCGCGCTGGCATTGCTAGCAGTCGGCGAAGTGGCTGGGTCGTTCCTGTTGCTTGCGATCGGCGGCTCGGCAATTGTGCTCACCTGCCTCATTGCGGCACCAGCAATCTTTGCTCTCGCCATGCTCCATCCGAACCCAGAACAGCATACTAGGGCGGACAATCCGCCCCTCCTCCTTTCTCTTTCAGATGTGACCTAGTGCATTCTGGTGCCCTTCTCGGACACAGATCGGTCATCGTTATATCCTACGTCAAGCCGAAGATCTAGACGGAACACTCTTGAGGACACCAGTCACGACTAGAACGGTTGTCGCGGTTTGCGCGATACTTGTAGCCCTCGCTGTCCTTGTTCCTGCAGATGTACCTGCACAGTCGCCTGCTGCCGATGCAATTGTGACAACAACCAGTACGACGACGACAACTACAACGACTACGCGGACGAGTACAAGCTATACTCCAACCACTACGGTCTCGACAGCTACAACGACTACGCAGACGAGTACAAGCTATACTCCAACCACTACGGTCTCGACAGTTACAACGAAGACTGGGACGACTACGACCTACTTCTATACGGTGACGGGCTTCATGACAAGTACAAGCTTTGTTCATACTACGACAATTACAGGCACTTATACGAGTACTAGCTACAGTCCGACCACGACTCTAACGAGTACAAGGACGACGTCTGCGTACGGAACGACTGTTACTGTTCCATCAAAGACCGTAACGAAGACCGGTACCGGCACAACGACGATCAGCTCGACAGTTACGTCGATGATGACGCATACCCAAACCTCAGAGGCGACGATTTCGGCTACGACAACTCGGACATCGACATCCTACACTACCACAAGCGTAACTACGACGAGCATGTATACTGTGACGGGAGCTACCCCGCCTACTCCTCCACCTATTCCCGGTTTCCCGCTGGAATCGATCTTGGTGGGGCTCGGGCTGGGTCTGCTTGGCGTGCATCTGATCTACCGAAATCGTCGGGCAAACAGGAAACGCTCGGAATAGACAGTTACCGAACTCAGTCATGTGCCGAAACACGGAAGAATCCTATCCCCAGTTTGCATAGCGCGTAACAATCGTTCGAACGTCTCTACTGGGAGATCTGCTGATAACACCTGACAAACGGGAACTCCTCGAACAGGGAGTTCAGCTGTTCTCTAAACAGCGAAGTCTGCTGGGCTGTGAGAAGTAGGAAGTATCTGCCTCTTATCGGAACACCGTTCACGTCATCGCTCAGTTTCAATATTTCGTTCTTGATTTGGACGGCCCAGTCCTTGGGGAAGGTTGAGAAATGCTTCAGCGCGATTGCGAATGAAAGCTGCTGGGTCACATGATTCCATGTCGTCGGGACGGTTGATGTCCAACCTGCAAGAGCAAAGCGATCTCTCTTGCCACCTGGAGAAGTGAACAGTGTGCCGTTCTCGTGGTGTTCATATGTGTCCTTGGTCGGGAATCTGAGGAAGACGTTGCCAACTCGCCCGCTCTTGAAGGACCTGTCCTTCAGGAGCAAACCCTTCAGATAACAGCAGATATCATCTTCTGACCAGAAGAATCTCGGCTGCTCTCGAAACTTCCTCATTGTTCTGATTATGCATTTCTCGATGACGGCGAGTTCCTTCTCTTCGGTCGACGTCTTCGCCCTCAACAGACTGCCACACTCAACCGCCAGACAAGACAACAGTAGCGGCCACTGATATGTACTACTTACCCTTCCTTCGTGTTGATATCATTCAACGTAGCCCAGCTCATGGCCGTTATCGTTCAATCTAACGCCGCCAATTTCAATCTGCCCGGACGGAACTGCAATCCTGGACCAGACCTTGAACGTCATTGTGGAGGGGACGATGTCCTTCAGAATACCAATCTCTTGAAGGAAACCGTCCGTGTCTAGGAAACCTACAATTGCGTCTTTGAGAGTCTCGATTCTTGGCCGCGACAGTGGGTGCAGATTCAGTGCCTGCGAGGAGAGCGAGTCACGCACACTTGCTCCGTTGGCTCGGAAGGTCTTGAGGGAAGATCCCGAAAGGTACTTCTGATATCCGAGCGTTCTCAGTTCTCTCCGTTCGATCTGGCTTCTCTCTTTGATCGTGTCAGGGGGAGCGACGAGCAGCGTTGTGCGGTTGCCGGCCTGTAGAATATCCAGTATGTCTTGTTTAGTTCCGAAGCCTAATACAATATCTGGTTGAACCTCGTCAAGCATCTGAACCTTGTACATGACAGCCTCTCTTCCAGTGGTCCACCCATCAGTGTTGACAATCACGAGCTTGCCGGGTTTCGCATGTCTGTCGACGAGTCTTTTGACGCTTCGAATGACCTTGCCTTTGACGCGGCCTGGGCTTGTGAGGCCAATGAATATGCGCTCTGAGGGGCAGA
>Ga0315291_10003358_pt1 | contig 20739 bp, 25 predicted proteins | sample YL17G12_20_MG_FD_203070 | JGI IMG/M metagenome (GOLD analysis project Ga0315291, IMG submission 203070) | Sediment microbial communities from Yellowstone Lake, YNP, Wyoming, USA - YL17G12_20 | ecosystem: Environmental > Aquatic > Freshwater > Lake > Sediment | place: USA: Wyoming | collected...
GGAGTTCATAATATCAATTTGGTTTCCCCCACCCATTATGCTCCGCAAATCCTGGAGGCATTGATGCTGGCACGCCAGCAAGGGCTTAAAATTCCTGCCGTTTACAATACCGGCGGCTACGATAGCGTGGAGTTGCTCGAAGTGCTGAGAGGAAAAATCGAGATTTATATGCCCGACTTTAAGTATTTTGATAACGAAAGAGCATGGAAATATTCGGGAGCAATAAATTATGTGGAGGTTGCCAGGGCAGGGATTGCGGAAATGTACCGGCAGGTCGGTAACATTAAGCTTGATCGTGAAGGATTTGCGGCCTCTGGGATCTTAGTGCGTCATTTGGTTTTACCCAATAATCTGGCAGACAGCAAAAAAGTTTTGGATTATCTGGCTTCACTTTCCAAAGAGATGCAGGTTAGTATCATGGCGCAGTATAATCCCCAGTTTCGAGCGCTGGAATTTCCCGAACTTTCGCGCCGTCTGCAGCTGGAAGAGTATAAAGAAGTTGTCAGATACGCCAAAAAAATCGGCTTGCATAATCTTTATGTTCAGGATCTGATAAGCAGTGAAACTTATCTGCCGGATTTTAAGAAAGAGAATCCCTTCATCTGATTAAGAATAGGAGCCTTTTCATGGGGCCGGGAAAAGCTGGTAAGTGTTGTCTTTTTTGGTGAAGGAAAAAGGCGGCTTGCTGCTGTCAATCCCGTTAAGCAGCCGGATCGGCTTTTCGTGATGATAGGTTTGTGTAATGGGCGAAGAAAAGGCAAAAGTTTTCGTTCCGTCTTTGAATTGTGCCGCAAAGAGAGATTGCACTAGAGTTGAAGCGGTGCCGCCATGGTCATCTTCCACGCCGACATAAAAAAGAATCTCCGGCCGGATCAAATTTACGGGTAATGCGAAATAATATACATTGCCTTCCTGATAAGAGGCAAGCAGTTCATTCCACTTATTTTTAGTCCACTGTTGCGGGCCATTGAGCGTATAGTAAAGGCGAATATTTTTGACCTGGCTATGGACCACCGCTTTTACCGGAATAATGAGTTTATTAGAATTCTTTTGAAAAGGAGGAAGCATAGCCACTTCTGGAAATATCCCTCCCTTTTTTAGTTTTTGATCGAGCCAGGCAAGGGCCGGTTCTGCTGCAGAAGATAAAAACCGATGTCTTAAGTTTGGAATCAGCCAGATCTTTTTCTCAACTTTAACGTCCCGATAACTTTTTTGAAAAGTCGGAAGATAATAACAATGGTCATTAGTTCCGGTAATAAAGAAGATGGGGGCATGCTGGGTTGAGAGAAAGTTTTTGGGATCGATATAATTATCCCAAAGTTCTCTATCGGATGTGGACATCGAAAGGAACCGGTCTCCCCAGGTGCAGCCCTCGGAGATGTAGCCGGCGCCGAAAACATTCACGGCTGCTTTTAATCGGTTATCCTGTCCGTTGGTGAGCAGCGTGAGCACTCCTCCCCAGGAGAGGCCGATCATTCCAATTCGATCAGGGTCAACTTCTTTCCTTTTTGAAAGGTAGGTAATGGCATTGCGGGCGGCCGCCACCGCATGTATCAGATAATTGTAGCTTGGGTCAGGCTGCGTCCGCAGCAGGATCGAAACGTTCATGTCCGGTCCGGATGAACGTGATCCGCTGCGATTTTCTCCCTTGCCCGGAAGGTCGATGGCAAAGACAGCGTAACCGCGTTTTGCCCAATTGACGGCCCGGGGCAAACTGGCCGTTCCTCCGCCGCCGTGAGAGAGAAGAATGGCCGGCAGTTTGCCGGATCGATCAACCGGATAACAAAAGTAACCAAAGATCTTCACCGGATTTCTCTTATAAGGGCGGCTGAAGTAATAAACTTCTTCTACCTTGATTCCACTTCGATGGTAGGATTTTACTATTTCGGCTTTTACTTCTCCGGTGGGGATATCCCAGATTTGTTTAAGGATTTCGGATGGCGAAGCTTGAGCCGCGCCGCAGAAAAAAATCAAAATTATAAATATCAAGTTTTTTTTCATTGATCCTGTTTATTATATCACGGATCTCCTCGAGTACGATTGATTTTTCGCCCCTTATCGGGTATAATTTAAGCGGAAAAGTGAAAGAAAACCTTCTTAAAATCGCGGACCGAAAATTTTCCTCTCGTCTGTTTTTAGGAACCGGGAAATTTTCATCTCCCAAAGTGATGAAAGCAGCACTGGATGCTTCCGGCGCTGAAATGGTCACGGTGGCGCTTCGCCGCATCGACCTTAAAAACCCGAGGGATCATATTTTAAGCTGTCTCAACCCTAAAAAATATTTAATTCTTCCTAATACTTCTGGAGCCCGTTCTGCGGAAGAAGCAGTCCGACTGGCGCGTATAGCTAAAGCTTTTGGACTTCCGGGCTGGGTAAAGCTCGAGATTACTCCGGACCCAAGGTATTTGCTGCCGGATCCGATAGAAACTTTAAAAGCGGCGGAAATTCTAATTAAAGAAGGCTTTATGGTTCTGCCTTACATCAACGCAGATCCGATCCTGGCAAAGAGGCTAGAGGATCTCGGTTGTGCGACGGTGATGCCGCTTGGTTCTCCCATTGGCTCGGGCCAGGGGATCCAGACACGCGCTAATATTGAAATCATTATTGAACAGGCAAGGGTGCCGGTAGTGGTTGATGCTGGATTGGGAAGCCCTTCGCAGGCAGCTGAGGCTATGGAAATGGGAGCGGCGGCCGTTTTGGTAAATACGGCGATTGCGGCATCAGATAATCCAATTGAAATGGCCAAAGCTTTTAAATTAGCAGTTGAAGCCGGCCGTAAAGCTTACCTCGCGGGTATAGTTTCTTCCAGCCGTTTTGCTCAGGCCTCGAGCCCAAAATTTCTATGAATTTCAACCAGATAATGGAAGCCGCCCGTCAGGAAACCCTCAAACATTTTGGCCGCGTTATTCAGCTTTATGCTCCACTTTATCTTTCAAATGAATGTATAAATAGCTGCGCTTATTGTGGATTTAATCGCAAATCAGAAATTAATAGAATAACTTTAGGCCTCGATCAGGTTTTGAAAGAAGCCCGATTTCTAAAACGACAAGGTTTTCAGCATATTCTGCTTCTTACCGGAGAAGATAGAAAATCGGCATCGGTTGACTATTTAGCAAAAATCGTTAAAGCGGTTAAAGAGTTATTTGTTTCGGTTTCAATTGAGGTTTATCCGCTTTCAGAAGATGAATATAAGACTTTGATTGATGCCGGAGTGGACGGTCTGACGATTTATCAAGAAACCTATCATCGGCCAACCTATAAAAGGGTGCATCCCTCCGGTCCAAAAAAAGATTACGATTGGAGATGGGGCGCTCCCGAGCGCGCGGCCAGGGCGGGAATGCGAAAGATCGGAATCGGTTTTTTGCTTGGGCTCTATGACTGGAAGTATGAAGCGGCAGCGCTGGCTGAACATCTTCAATTTTTATTGAAAAAATACTGGCAGACTCAATTCCAGGTCAGCTTTCCCAGATTGAATCCGGCGGAAACCAAATTTAAAATAGAATATCCGGTATCGGATCAGGATTTTATTCAACTCCTTTGTGCGTTTCGTCTCCGCTTCCCGCAGATCGGATTTACTTTATCGACCAGAGAGCGGGCGGGATTTCGCGATAAAATTTTCCCGTTTGGAATCACGCAAATGAGCGCAGGATCAAAAACCTATCCGGGAGCTTACGCTTTAGGAATTCGAAGCGGAAAGCAGTTCGAAATTGCCGACCGGCGTTCTCCCCGGGAAGTGGCGCGAGCTCTGGTTAAAGCCGGCTACGAGCCGGTATGGAAAGACTGGGAAAGGGTGCTGGCATGATTCAAGTCAGAGTTAACGGAAAAGATTGGCGCCTCGATCCCGAATCCACTATTTCAAATTTGCTTGGCCGAATAAAGCTTTCGCCCAAAGTTTGTGTGGTGGAAATAAATGGTGAAATCAAGAATAAAAAAACTTTTAATACAGCCATGCTTAAAAATGGCGATCAGGTTGAAATCATTCGCATGATGGCGGGCGGATAAAGCATGAGATTTATGTCAGGAATTATCATGATCCTGGCGATTTTTCTTTTAGGGATAATTGGGTGCGGTGATATCGGCATGCCGGATGCGACCACCACAACTACCACAACTGCTTCGAGTTCAACTACTTCCACCACTACTACCAGCACCACCACTACCACCAATATCAGCGGGAACCCGGATTTGACCTTTGGTGTGAATGGCAAAGTGGTTTACGATGGAGGGGAAAACGAACATGGCCGGTCTATCGCTATTCAGTCTTCCGATAAAATATTAGTTACGGGGTATGGCGCTGCTAGAGGTTTCAGCAAAATTATTACCTGGCGCTACCATTCAAACGGAGCGACAGACGAAACTTTCGGCCCGAATCTTGACGGTAAAACGGCTTATCCGGGCGGAGCAGGCAATGAGGGAAATTCCATGGCTTTTGATTATTTCGATAAAATCTTGCTCACCGGCCATAGCTCGGTTGATTCGACCAAAGGCATGATTATCATTCGTTACGATTTAAATGGGAATCCCGATACCACTTTTGGTCCCGATCTCGATGGAAAGGCGATTGATCCGGGAAGCAGCGACTTCGGCAGGGCCATTACTACCGAAGCTTCTGGGAAAATTTACGTTACCGGATATACCTGGGAAGGGTCTAATAATGATATGGTGCTTTGGGCTTACAACTCAAACGGAAGTCCCGAAACAGCCTTCGGTTCGGGCGGCAAAGTTATTTATAATGCTGGATTTGATGACTTTGGCAATGCTATCGCTATTGATTCAGATAAGATCATAGTTGCGGGAAACACTTACGATTATACCAATGGGAATATGATAATCTGGCGCTTTAATTCGAACGGAAGCCCTGATGCGACTTTTGGTTCGGGCGGCAAAGTAATTTATGACGGCGGGCACAATGATTGGGCTGGTTCTATTGCCATGGTTTCGGGCAAAATTCTGGTTGCCGGAATGAGCAATAATGGTTACGCCAATAATATGGCAATCTGGCGCTACCATTCAGACGGCAGCTTAGATGCAGCTTTTGGTTCGGGAGGGAAAGCAATCTATGATAGCGGAACCCGCGAAAGTTGGGGGAATTCAATTGCGGTTGATTCCGCAGATAGGATCCTGGTTGCCGGAATTCATAGCGATGGCTCAAAAAATAGAATGGCAATCTGGCGCTACAGCTCGGAAGGTTCGCCGGATCTTACGTTTGGGTCAAGCGGGGAAGTGATTTATTCCGGCAGGAATGATAGTGCCGGCTATTCTCTCGCCGTTGATTCCTCAGACAGAATTTTAGTGACGGGCGATATTTATAATGGTTCTGACATGGATATGGTTATTTGGAGGTATAAATAATAATTACTCTTGACAAAGTTGACAAGATTTATTATAATCTATACTAAATCAATCAAGATAGAGAGGTAAATGTAGTGTCAAATAATATTGCTGATGATGTGGCGGAGCTGATTGGAAATACACCGCTGGTTAGATTGAATCGCATAGTGGAAGCAGAGATGGCAACTATTTATGCTAAACTTGAATGCTTTAATCCCGGCGGCAGCATCAAAGATCGTATTTGTCTCTCCATGATTGAAGATGCTGAAAGGAAAGAATTACTAAAGCCCGGAGGAACCATCGTTGAACCAACTTCGGGTAATACTGGTATTGGCTTAGCCATGCTAGGTGCCGCCCGAAGCTATAAGGTAATTCTGACCATGCCGGAAACGATGAGCAAGGAAAGAATTTCTATCTTAAAGTTTTATGGAGCCGAAGTGATCCTTACCCCTGGCATTGAGGGCATGAATGGAGCCATAAAGAGAGCGGAAGAAATTGTAAAAAAAACAGGAGCTTTTATGCCGCAGCAGTTCAATAATCCGGCCAACCCGGAGGCGCATCGCCGAACCACCGCGGTTGAAATTCTCGAGGCGATGGCAGGTAAAATAGATGCCTTGGTGGCAGGTGTTGGGACCGGAGGTACCATTACGGGAGTAGGCGAGGTTTTAAAAAGTAAAAATCCGGGAGTGAAAGTGGTGGCGGTAGAACCCGCTGCTTCTCCGGTGTTATCCGGCGGCCAGCCGGGGCCGCACAAGATCCAGGGGATCGGAGCCGGTTTTGTGCCTAAAGTTTTGAATCGATCAATCATTGATGAGATCATCAAGGTTACCGATAGCGATGCCGTCGAAACCGCCAGAAAATTAGCCAGAGAAGAGGGGTTGTTTGTGGGAATTTCATCCGGCGCCGCCGCCTTTGCGGCTTTGGCAGCCGCTAAAAGTTTGGGAAAAGGGAAATCAGTAGTTGTCATTTTTCCGGATACAGGTGAACGTTACTTAAGTACCGCCGGGGGCTGAAAGCGATTTTAAGCGAAGAACAAAAAGAAAGATACCACCGTCAGCTAATTTTACCTCAGATCGGTGAGAAGGGCCAAGAAAAACTTCTATCAGCTAAAGTATTATTGATCGGCGTAGGCGGGTTGGGCTCGCCGGCGGCGCTTTATCTTGCGGGTGCGGGGATCGGCCATCTTGGGATGGTTGACAGTGATAAAGTTGAACTTAGCAACCTTCAGCGTCAAATGCTTTTTACCGCTTTGGATATTGGCAAACCCAAGGTGAAAGTTGCGGAGCAGCGCCTGCGGTCACTAAATCCGGACACGAAAATCACCTCATATTATCTCAGGCTGACTTCGGAAAACATCGTAAGTATTATTAAAAATTATGATCTGGTTATCGACGCCAGCGATAATTTTCCGACCCGTTATCTGGTTAATGGCGCTTGTGTCAAGACAAAAAAAACTTTAATCCATGGGGCGATCTTTGGGTTTGAGGGGCAGGTTATAGTAATAAAACCAGGAGCAGGGCCGTGTTATTGCTGTTTATTTCCAGAACCACCTCCGCCGGGTTCCGTTCCTTCCTGCCAGGAGGCAGGGGTTTTGGGAGCGGTGGCAGGGGTAATCGGGTTAGTACAGGCAACTGAGGCTTTGAAATCCATTCTCGAAATAGGAGAACTTTTAGTTGGAGAGCTGATCATATTTAATGCTTTAGAAATGAATTTTAGAAAAGTTAAAGTTCCTAAGGACAAGAATTGTCCGGTCTGCGGCAAAAAGTGATATAATATTGTGGAGGAATTAATAAATGAAGGTTAATATGGTTTTAGCTTTCTTGCTTATTGTAATCTTGTTCAGTCCGGCTTACGCCCAGATGATGCCGATGATGGGGATGGGGGTGTTTATGGGAACGATGGAAGCCGAGCATGAAACCCATGTTCATCCCTTTTTGGCTCATATGGGTATGCCGGATATGCCCGGGGAGATCAGCCTGAAAATCACTGGTTTTCAGCAGAGATCAGGCGGGGTATCCGAGAATGGTTACGGGGCCCATCTTGAAACCGGCCTGTGGGATCGGGTCGGGCTGCACATTCGAAATGATGATATTCAAAGAGAAGGGAATGAGATCATGCTGCAGTTTGCCCTGCTCCGCAGTCAGGATAAAGAAGAAGGGATAGCTATCATATTTGAAAACGAAATGCCGGGACCAACCGGCGAAACTACGGCAAAATTTAAAACTGGATTCACGGCGGTCAAAATGTTCTGGGGGCAGCCCCTGCATCTGGCTTTCCATTACGGGGCAAGCGATAAAATGAGCGAATACACCGCTTCGCAAATCATAAATGTCAATGAAAGATTGTCGCTGATCCTGGAATATTCAGGCAGCTCAAATGCATCGAATGTCGCCTATCTTCTGGAAGCTTTGAAAGTCAGGATGACTCCTTTCATGAATTTGGGAATCGCTTTTCAGTCCCCTTTGTCGGCGGATAAAGATTTTGACGCCAGGACGCTGCTGCAAATGGATATGAGCATTTAAGTGATATGTATGCTGGTTTTTTAATAACTTTACGTGAAGGCATTGAGGCGTTCCTGGTCGTCGGAATTCTTCTTGGCTTCCTCACTAAAATTAATCAGCCTCAGTTTAAACGCCAGGTTTGGATCGGCGCGCTGATCGGCGTTTTAGTCAGTATAGTTCTCGCCTTATTTTTTCAACTCCTGGCCATTCAATTCACGGGTATCGCGGCAGATATTTTTGAGCTATGTTAGATCGCGGAAGGGTTTTCAAAGTTGAAAAAAACATCGCCTGGGTAGAGTTTGCGGCCTCTTCCGGCTGCGCTCAGTGCGGTGCCTGCCACAAGGCGACCTCCGGCAACATGATCTTTGAAGCGGAGAACCCGGTTGGAGGGAGGGTCGGGGATACGGTTGAGGTTGAGATAGCCACCGCAGTTAAGGTTGTTTTGCCTCTTATCATTTTTGGTTTTCCAATCGTTTCTTTATTCCTGGGTCTGATTATCGGAAGCTTTATCTCCGAAAAGATGGGAATAATTTTGGGCATCGTCTTTTTGGTTCTTGGTTTTCTTTCCCTCAAAGTGTTTGACCGTTACATCCCGAGGGTCAAAAAGTTCAGAGGTCGGATCGTGAGGATTTTATAATGGCATTAGTGAAAGGAGTTAGTTGCTAACCAGTCTCATGATATATTCAGAGGTAATTATCGTCGGCGGCGGGCCCGCCGGCTCTACCTGCGCCTGGAAGCTGCGCCGGAGCGGTATTGAGTGCCTGATTCTGGATAAAGAAGAATTTCCGCGCCCCAAATTGTGCGCCGGATGGATCACCCCCCAGGTTGTCGAAGACCTTCAGATTGACCTTAAAAGTTATCCTCACTCTCTTATTCCATTCGATAAAATACAGGTGACTATTTTTGGGATCCGGCTTGGAATTAAGAACCGCCAGTATTCCATAAGAAGATATGAATTTGATGACTGGTTGTTGAAACGTTCGGGAGTTCCGTTCCATCGGCATCAAGTTATAAACATAAGACAGGAAAATGGTTTTTACATCATTGATGACCGGTTTCGTTGCCGCTACCTGATCGGAGCGGGGGGTAGTTTTTGTCCGGTTTATCGAACCTTTTTTGAGCCGATTAATCCGCGAGCAAAAGCGAATCGAATTATTGCCCTGGAAGAAGAATTTAAGTATGCTTTTGAAGAAAAGGATTGCCACTTATGGTTTTTTGAGAAAAAGCTGCCTGGATATTCATGGTATGTGCCAAAGGGAGGCGGTTATTTAAATGTGGGAATCGGCGGATCACTGGAAAGATTAAAATCTCGCAATAAAACGATTAAAGATCATTGGAGCCGTTTTATCCAAAAACTCAAAGACCTTTCCTTGATTAGGGAGTATAATTTTAATCCTAAAGGATATGTTTATTATTTAAGGGGGAATATTAATGAGGGGCAAGTCGGCAACGCATTTATGGTTGGTGACGCCGCCGGCCTGGCGACAAAAGATTTGGGTGAGGGGATAGGCCCGGCGGTGAAGAGCGGGCTCCTTGCCGCTGATGCTATTATTCATGGCAAGAAATACGATCTTAATATGATCCGCAAATATTCCATCCCCCAAATTTTAGCCAGTATTCTAAAAGGAGGAGAGAGGCGTGTATAGATTTACAGCTGGGGCGTTGTTAATTTGCCTGGCATCGATATTTTGTTCCAGTTCTTTGCTGGCCGAGCTTTCCGCGAAGGAGATCATCAAAAAATCCGATGGTCTTATCCGCGGAAACTCAAGTCGAGGGAGCTTGGAAATGATGATTACCAACCCCTATTTTGAAAGAACGCTTAAGATGAAGGTCTGGAACAAAGGACGCAAAAAAACTTTCATTCGCATCACCTATCCTGCCAAGGAAGCCGGGACCGGGACTTTGAAAATTGGGAATGAGATGTGGAACTATCTTCCCTCGATCGAGAAAATAATCAAAGTCCCGCCTTCGATGATGATGGCCGCCTGGATGGGATCGGATTTCACCAATGATGACATTGTAAGAGAAAGCTCCATCGTTGAAGACTACAACCATAGGATCGTGGCAGAAGAAAAAATTGACAACTACGCGGCCTACAAGATCGAGGCCCTGCCCAAACCCGATGCTCCGGTGGTCTGGGGAAAAATTTACTACTGGGCGAGAAAATCGGATGCCGTGCCCCTGCGGGAAGAATTTTACGACGAAAAAGGAAAGCTGATAAAGGTGATGGATTATAAAGAGATTAAGTTTATGGGCGGCCGGGTGATCCCAACCTTTATGACCATGCGAACGATGGGAAAGGAAAACAGCAAAACGGTTCTTCGAATTATCGAATCTCAGTTTGATATTCCAATTGCCGACAGCATCTTTTCTCTGCGCAATCTGCAGATGGTGAAATGAAATCTTTATTCAAGGTTTGGAAACCGCGACGTTTAGTCGCCGGTTTCGTGGTCTGGTTTTTTCTGTTTGAAGCTGTGAGCGCTCTTTCTTTCGAAATTTCGGGTAATTATAAAAACTTGCTTTCCGCATCCAAAACCCAATTGAAGGAAGATTATAACCTGGATCTAAATCGCTTGCGGCTGCAGATTAAATCGCAATTATCTGAAAACTTATCAGCCGATCTGCAATACGATATCGAAGCCTATTTAGGCAGTCTTTTAAAAACCAGTACTTTTACGGCCTTTAAAAATTATCGGCCACCGACAAAATTTGATCTGATTTCCACTTTGCTTGATTCTGAAAATTTGTATGTTCGCCAAAAGCTTTATCGTTTTTATTTTACCTGCGCTCTTCCCCTGGGCGATCTCAAAATCGGTCGGCAGAAGATCCCCTGGGGCGTGGGGAGGGTCTGGAATGCTACCGATCCCTTTAATCCCGTTGACTTTGTTAATCTCGAACGTGAGGAGAGAGTCGGCGTCGATGGAATTAGTCTCGATATTCCCCTGAGCGCCCTGGCGGGATTAAATCTGGTTTACGTTGAAGGAAAATCGAACCGAAGCATGGGCGGAAGACTGCGGACCAATATCGAAGGAACAGATTACTCGGTACTGGGAGCGAAACTGGGAAGCGATTATCTGCTGGGTTTTGATTTTGCCGGCCAGATTCGTGGTGCGGGGGTGAGGGGAGAATTCGCCTATACGAAAGCTCAGGCTGAAGCAGATTACCTGCGATTAGTTTTGTCCTGTGATTATACTTTTCCAAGCAGCTTGTACTTTTTGACCGAGTTCTATTACAACGGCCAGCATTATGGATTTTTGGGATTAACTTACGATATTTTTTCTCTGCTTAAAGGCGGGATTTATTTCATGTATAATATGGATGACGGCAGTAATTTTGTTAACCCGTTTCTTGATTATTCGTTATCCGAAAATTCTTCGTGGGTTATCGGTTCTCATATTTTGAGCGGGAAAACGGGAAGTGAATTTGGAGCTTTTTCCAATGTGTATTACGCCCAAATCAAATGGTTCTTTTAAAACGGAAAGGAGAAGAGCATGCCGATAATTAAAACGGAAAATCTGGGGCGCGTCTACCAGACGGGAAAAGTGGAGGTGGTGGCGCTGCGCATGGTTAACATGTCGGTTGAACCGGGAGAATTTTTGGCGATCGTCGGACCTTCGGGTTCGGGGAAAACGACCCTGCTTAATATGATCGGAGCGCTGGATTCTCCCACTCACGGGAAAATATTTTTTGATGAAGAAGATTTAACCAAAGCCTCTTCGTTTCGACTGGCGGAGATCCGCCTGATGAAGATCGGGTTCATTTTTCAAGCCTATAACCTGATTCCGGTTTTGACGGCTTTCGAAAACGTGGAGTACGTAATGCTTCTGCAGGGGATCCCCGAGCGGGAAAGAAAGAAAAAAGCGCTGGAGGCGCTGATCGAAGTAGGGCTGAAGACCTGTATTGATCGAAGACCGGGGGACCTCTCCGGCGGTCAGCAGCAGCGGGTGGCGGTGGCGCGCGCGATCGTGTCAGGGCCAAAAATTGTTTTGGCCGATGAACCAACCGCCAATCTGGATTCTAAAACCGGAGCAGGATTAATGGACCTTTTGCTGGAATTAAATCAATGGAAAGGGATTACTTTTGTCTTTTCCACCCATGATCCGATGGTCATGGAGCGCGCGAAAAGAACCATCCACTTGCGCGATGGAAGGATCGAGGAATGAAGGTTTTTTTTAAAATCGCCTGGCGAAATGTTTTCAGGAACTGGCGGCGGTCGCTGCTTACCCTTTTGGTGATCGCGGTAGGCCTGGCGGGGCTGATCTTCACCTGGGCTTTAGCGGACGGTTCCGCAGAGCAATCGATTGGAAATTACACCGATTACCTCACGGGACACGTTCAAATTCAAAAAAAAGGATTCCAGAAAGAAATGAGCATCTTTCTGGCCCTGGATAATCCGCGGGAGGTAATCGCAAAAATTTCGCAGGATCCCGAAATAAAAAATTTCACCGAGCGGATTGCGGGAAGAGCGTTTATCTCGCTGGGGGAAAAAAGCGCTGGAATGGTTCTGGTGGGAGTCGATCCTTCAAGCGAGGTCAGGGTAACGAATATGTGGCAGGCGATGATAGCGGGCAGATATCTTGAACCGAAAGACCGGGCAGCGATGGTTCTGGGAAAGGCCATGAGCATCCGATTGGGAGCAAATCTGGGCGACAAGGTCGCGGTAATAACCCAGGCGGCGGATGGCAGCCTGGGCGCCGCAAGCTATAAGGTGGTTGGCATTTACAACACCGGAAGCGGGGCTTTTGAAGGAACTTACGCTTTTGTTACCCTTCCCGCGGCGCGGGATCTCTTTGCGCTCGAGGGAAGATCCACCGCCATCGTGATAAAGGCCGAAAATCTTAAGGCGGTATCCTATCTGAAAAGCTCTTTGCAGGCCAGGTTTGACCCTCAAAAAGTTGAGGTTCTGGACTGGGGGCAGATAATTCCGGAACTGCTCCGATCCATTAAAGTGCGCGAAGCGGTGGCCAATCTGGTTTTATTAAACGTTTTTTTGATCGTCGCCAGCGGGATCTTGAACACTATTTTAATGGCGGTGGTTGAGCGCAGGCGCGAATTCGGCATTTTGATGGCGCTGGGAACCAGAGGCTACCAGATTGTTGTCATGGTAATCATGGAGTCTGTTCTCCTGGGAATGTTCGGAGTCCTGAGCGGAAGCGCATTGGGGGGAGCGGTGGTCTTGATTTTAGATATGACCGGATTTGATTTAAGCCGCTTTGCAAAATATCTGGGAACCGGGACGCCGGCGATTCCTTCGATCATTTACCCGATTATAACCATAGAGAGGCTTTTCATCCTGGCGGCCATGGTGCTTGTGGTTGCGGTGCTGGCGGCCTTTTACCCGGCAGTAAAAGCGGCGGCACTCAAACCGGCGCCGGCCATCCGGCAGATGGAGACGATTTAGATGCTCTTTTTCAAAATCGCCTGGAGAAATGTTTTGCGGCAGAGGGCTCGAACCATGATCACGGTTTCGGCGATCGGCCTGGGCCTCTCTTTTTTTGTCTGGCTCTGGGCATTAGATGAAGGATTCAACCAGCAGATCGTAGACAACGCGACCGGCTATTATCTCGGTCATCTTCAAATTGCCGCGACCGCTTTCCGCTTGGAATACGATCCAAAATTTTCAATTGCCGATCCGGCGCGGATCAGTGAAGCGTTAAAAAGGGATAGAAGGATCGAGAGCTTCACTTCGCGTATTGAAATGCCAGCTTTCCTCAACAGCGCCGCTAAATCGACGGGGATTTTGCTGAGCGGTATCGATCCGGAAGACGAAGCCAAAGTTACCGCCTTTTCCAGAAAAATAAAACCGGGAGAATATCTTGGACCCGCGGATGATCAATTCATAATTTTAGGGAAAAAGTTAGCGGAGGACCTGGGCGTCAGCGTTGGAGAAAAAGTAGTGGTGACGGTCTCCGCTCCCGACGGAACGATGGTCCAGGAGGCTTTTCGAGTGAAAGGGCTGATAGATACCGGGATCGAAAACATCGACAGCGGCCTGGCGTGCGTCACGCTGGCAAAGGCGCAGAACCTGCTGGGTCTGGGAAACCGGGTCACTTCCTTTATAATTAAATTAAAACAGGAGTCGCAAATCGATCGAGTTGAGAAGGATTTAAAGCGGCAGCTGGGCACCGTATTTTTCGATATCCAGAGCTGGTCGGAGATCATGCCGATTCTCATCAGCGCCATCGGTTTTTATAAATTGATGATGTACATTATCCTGGAAGTGGTTTTTGCGGTGATGGCGACCAGCATCGCCAATACGGTGATGATGTCGATAATCGAACGGACGCGGGAACTGGGAGTGATGATGGCGCTGGGGACCAGCGGTTTTCGGGTGGTAAAAATGGTTTTTTGTGAGATCCTCATTCTTGGGGTTCTGGGTATCATTACAGGCAATGCGCTGGGATCGGTTTTTATTCTGGTCACTCAGAGAACCGGCGTTGACCTGACCATGTTTGTTGCTTCCCTCCGGGATATTCCCGGGGCTATGACCATGGTATATCCGGTGGTTAAGATTGAGGATCTGGTTACGCCATCTCTCCTGCTTCTCGCCCTGACGGTTTTAATCTCGGTTTTTCCATCCCTGCGGGCGACGCGCCTCAAGCCGGCCGAGGCGATCAGATTTGTATGAACGTTTATTTTGATCACATGGCCAATACGCCGATAGACTCCCGGGTGGTGGAAGCCATGCTTCCGCATCTCAAAGAAACTTTTGGCAATCCTCTCAACCTCCACGATTTTGGGCAAAAGACCTTAGCTGCCATCGAAGAAGCCCGCGCCAAAGTGGCGGAATTGATTGGGGCAACACGTCCCGAGATTATTTTTACCTCCTGCGGATCGGAGTCAAATAACTTTGCCATAAAGGGGATCGCCCGAGCGCTTGAAAAAAAAGGAAGACATGTCATTACCTCTGCGATTGAACACTTTTCCGTGCACCACCCTCTAAAAGAATTGGAAAAAGAAGGATATAAAGTTACTTATCTTTCCGTAGATAAATTTGGGATGGTCGATCCGCAGGCAGTTTCCGAGGCGATGATTCCCGAAACCGTACTGGTCACTTTGACGCATGCCAGCAATGAAATTGGCACGATTGAGCCGATCGCTGAAATCGCAAAAGTGGTAAAGGGAAAAGGGGTGGTTTTTCACATTGACGCGGTGCAAACGGCCGGCACCATTCCGGTAAACGTTCCTGAACTGATGGTCGACGCTTTAACTTTTTCCGCCAATCAGTTTTACGGTCCCACCGGAGTTGCCGCGTTATACCTTAAGAAAGGAACTCGGATTCCGCCCTTTATTTTAGGCGGGACTCAGGAAGAGGGGAGGAGAGCCGGAACGCATAATATTGCGGGGATCGTGGGGATGGGGAAGGCGGCTGAATTAGCCAAACTGGAAATGAACGAAAGGAATCGCAAGCTGGTGATGCTTCGAGATAAGCTCTTTAAAGGCCTGCAGGAAAGGATTGAGGAATTCGCTGTGACCGGACATCCAAGCGGGCGTTTGCCGGGACACGCCAGCGGCTGTGCAAAATATGTTGAAGGGGAATCGATGTCGATGTTCCTTAACATGGAAGGGATCGCGGTCTCAACCGGCTCCGCCTGTGTTTCCAAGGCGTTAAAGGCTTCGCACGTTCTGCTGGCGATCGGCGTCAATCCGGAGGATGTTCATGGTTCTTTGGTCTTTTCAATGGGAAAGGATAATACGGAGGAAGAAGTGGATTACGTTCTGGAGAAGCTTCCCCCGATCGTTAACCGGTTAAGGGAGATGTCGCCTTTGGGGAAAAAGGGATAAGAGAATTCAGGAAACCAGCGAATGAACTTCGCGGTTTCCTGAATTTTGGAAGCCGCGACGTTTAGTCGCAGGCTTCCAGATGGAGATTAAATATGGAAAAAGAAAAATTTAACGTTGTGGTATTTTCCGGTGACATGGACAAAGTACTGGCAGCTTTTATCCTGGCAACCACCGCCGCCTCGATGGGGATGGAAGTAAAAATGTTTTTTACTTTTTGGGGGCTGAATGTTTTACGCAAAAAAAAGTTGACCAGCGGCAAGAACATTTTACAAAAAATGATGAATTTTATGAACCAAGGGGGAGCAGCCCGGCTCCCGCTCTCAAAATTTAATATGCTGGGATTGGGACCGGCCATGATGAAAATCATGATGAAGCAGTCCAAAGTCCCGAGCATTGAGGAATTCATCCGGATGGCAAAAGACCTGGGGGTCAAACTCCTGGCTTGCACGACCACTTTCGGTTTTATGGGATTCAAGAAGGAAGATTTTGTCGACGGCATCGACTCTTTTGCCGGAGCGGCCACTTTTTTGGGAGAAGCCAGGGAAGCGAAAATCAGTTATTTTATTTAGTGAAGGGAGGGGAAAGCATGAAAGCAGATGTAAGTTTGGATTGTTTTGGGCTCTTATGCCCCATGCCCATTATCGAAACCGCAAGAAAAATAAAAGAATTAAAAGCGGGTGAGGTGCTCGAAGTGCTTTCAACCGATGAGGGAATAAAGACTGACATGCCGGCCTGGTGCAAAGCCACCGGGCAGGAATTTCTCGGGGTCGAAGAGAAAGAGGGGGAATACAAGGTTTACGTTAAGAAGTTAGTAGCCTAATCTCAAATTTCTTTTCCAGCCTCAATGGATGATACGATAATTTCGCCCGCCGGATACCTGGAATTCCCAAATCCTGCTCAAGATTTATATAGGTGTAAGAAGAAAAGGTTCTGCGGCAGGCCTCCCAGAGAAGGATCTGTGAAATTCCTGGGATTTCCGGATCGGTGTAAGAAAAGTGAGCGCAAACGGTATCCGGGTTCAGGTAGCTCCCCAGAATAAAACCCTTGAGAGCTTTATTGATCAGGATGGCTCCGCCCAGAAATTCCAGTTCGCCGTAGTGCGAAAACGCCGTGCTTAGGGCGGTTTTCTGGACGTTATAAGCCAGCTTCGAGAAATAGCTGGATCCCTTTCTGGCTGAAAACCATTTTTCAAATAATTCCAGGGCCTCGTTCTTAAACTTCGCGTCCAGTTTAACAAATTCGTATTCTGGAAAACGGTCCTGAAATCTTTTAATATGATTGCGTTTGCCATCGTAGATTTTACCTTTAAGTTCGGCTAATGTTTTTACAGAGTAGATATAATCAAATTCATTGCGCAGCGGAGTTATCTTATAGTTCTTTATGGGAATGCGGAAAATGAATTCTCCGGAGGCTCGCGAAATTCTGCCGGCGTATTTTAGACAGGTATCGATCGTTTCAATAAGTTTGTTCTGGCTGAGCGGCTCAAGGAAATAAGGTTTGTCGTTCGGCGGAGAAATTAAAACGCATAAATCTTGATTAATAAAAGTGAATTGAGGATTTTCGAATTCTTTCCAGGTATAGAAATTGGCGAGCGAAAGCTCAGAGATGCATCTTTTCTTCAGCTTCAGGTTCTGCGAAAGCAAGTCCTTGTCTTCCAGAGTCAGCAGTTTGAACTTCGGATATTCAGGAAGCATGGGGGAATTTTACCATACACACGCACCGGCCGGGAAAACAATTCTCGCATTCAAGAGATTCTTTCAGCGGGAGCCCTGGAAGGGGAGAGGCGGACTCAAATCCAAATTTTTCAAAAAATTCAGAGATAATGGTGTAGAGATAAACATTTTTTTTTAAACCCGAAGTTATTTCCCTTAGAAGGGTTAAAGCGACGCCCTGTTTTCGGTGCTCTTTTAAAATTCCGAGCGAACTTAAAAAATAAAAATCCTTTTTCTCTTCAAGCCGGACGATGCCAATGATTTGACCTTCTTTTTCCGCCACCCGGAAGTCCTTGAGAGACTGCGCTGGATAATAAAGATCCAGTTCTTTAAGGATTCGGAGAAGATTTTCGCTGTCACTTTCTTGCGCTTTGCGAATTTTGATCATGATATTGTTAACGCCCTCATCCAGGTTGATGACCAACAGCCCTCACCCGATTTTGTTGCTATCTTTTACTATTCGTTTACGGCCCTCTCCCAGGGGGAGAGGGGGTGGGGTGAGAAACGCCCTCACCCCAAGTTTCTCTTTTTGCTTAGTTTGTCATTACATCCCTCTCCCAGAGGGAGAGGGAGTGGAAAATTAACCAACGGCTTCTTTTATTTTATTTAATACAGATCTTTTATTTTCGGCTATTTCTTTGTTGGTTACTCTGATCATGTTTATGTCTTCGGATTCGATCACTTCTTGTCGAAGTTTGTCATAATCCTTTTTCTTTAAATGAATGCCGCCATCGATCTCGATCCCAAATCTCAACTCATGGCAATAAAAATCCAGCACAAACCCCTCAATAACATGCTGTCTACGGAATTTTAATCCCATGAATTTCCGGTCCCTGATAAGCTCCCAAATCGTTTTCTCGGCTTTTGTTTGTTCTTTTCTTAATATCCTCGCAAATCTTTTCTTAATTTCTTTCATACCTATCAACAACCACCCAGTCCCTCTCCCTTTGGGAGAGGGTTGTTAATGATAAGCTAATCATTAACGATTACCCGGGTGAGGGCTGCTTATGATAACTGAACAGTTATTCTATCATAGCTTGAGAATTATCTGGAATATTGTTATAATTTCTACTCATAATGAAAATAATTTCCGGTTTTGTTCATACGCTAATCTGGCGGGTGTATGCCTACGTTTCCTGCGTGATTCTGGCTTTACTAGGATTTTTGATCTCCTTTGGCAACCGCAGGATAATGAGATGGTTCGAAAGGACCTGGAGTTCTTCGATCCTTAGGGTGGGAGGGGTTAAAGTTGAGGTTGAGGGGTTGGAAAATCTCCCCGCGCAAACCGTGGTCTTCATGCCCAACCATCAGAGCGACCTCGACTGGCCGATCTTAATTTCGAGCGTTCCCGGGGACTATGTTTTTCTGGCAAAGAAAGAGCTTTTTAAGGTTCCCGTTTTTGGCCGCTGGATGAAACATGCGGGGCACCTGCCGATCGAGCGTTCATCGGCCGTGAAGGTTTACAGCGCCTTGCGGCGCATGATTTCCGCATTAAAAAACGGCCAGTCTCTGGTCATTTTCCCCGAAGGGACGAGGACTCCGAACGGGAAGCTCGGGCAATTCGGGAAGGCAAGCTTTAAAATTATCGAACAGACCGGCGTGCCGGTAGTTCCCATTGTCATCGACGGAAGTTTCAGGGCGTTGAGGAAAGGAAATCCGATCATTAACCCGGCAAAAGTTAGAGTAAAGATATTAAAACCAATAAATTTTACAAAGGATGATAAAATCAAAATGGGCAAAGAATTCTGCGCCATGGCGGTCGACGAAGTAAGAAGCGCGATTCAAAAAGAACTCAAAACATGAAAAATATTAGAGAATTAATTAAGGCGCCTGATTATGTAACACTTGCCTCTACCATCTGCGGGATCCTTTCCATTTTTTATTCAATCTCACAAAGATTTGAAATCGCAGCAGCTCTGTTTATCGCAGCCGTGTTGTTTGATAGACTGGATGGAAAACTTGCCAGGCTTTTAGGCTTAGGTGAAAGAGATTTCGGGAAAGAACTTGATTCGCTGTCGGACGCCGTGTCTTTTGGCGCCGCTCCGGCGATCTTTGGCTATACTCTGGGGCTGAACCATTTTTGGGCAATTTTGGCACTGCTTTTCTTCGTTTGCGCCGGTATTCTTCGGCTGACAAGATTTAACGTCGTTAAAATGGAGCCCGGCTATTATCTGGGGATGAATATTACTTATAACGGGCTCATTTTCCCCGCACTTTATTTTATCACCATCTTTTTAGAAGGCTGGCGTCTAAATGTCCTGCTCGCGGCTTATTTGATTTCCGGGATTCTAATGCTTTCCTCGATCAGGTGGAAAAAAATTTGATCAAAGCTTCTTTAGTTTTTCTCTTCCGATGCCTCTGGTTTCTTCTGCCCGCGGCGCTGAGCAACCATAACGCTTCGGTTGGGAATCGATTGCTGGCGCCTAAATTCATAAAACCTTGGCTGGCTAAATTGGATGTGCCGGTAGATTTTGGGTATAAGCTAAAGGGAAAAGAGCTTTTCGGAAGGAATAAAACTTTTAGAGGGTTTGCGGTTGGGATCGTTACTGGGATATTGATTGCTGGAATTGAAGCCCTTCTTTATTTGACTATTCCGTTCTTTCGAGAAAATTCGCTGATTGACTATACAAAGATCAATTTTCTTTTGGTGGGATTTTTGATGGGCTTCGGTGCCCTTTTTGGGGACCTGGTTGAAAGTTTTTTCAAGAGACAATTAGGCAAAAGGTCGGGAGAGCCCTGGTTTCCCTTTGATCAGCTGGATTGGATTTTAGCGTCAATAATTATGACTTCAATTGTTTATGTCCCTTCTCTTAATTATATCCTGGGGATTATTGTCGTTTATGTTTTGGTTCATCTTGCTTCCGATCGCATGGTGCAGAGGATGGGGATAAAGAAAAAAGAGGACGTTTTTAAGTGAGCGATAAATTTAAAATCGCGCTAGAAGAATTGTTTTCATTAGCCGGGATAGAGATTGATGGTCCCCATCCCTGGGATATTCGAGTTCATAATGAGAAGTTCTATCGAAGGGTTTTGAGCCATGGTTCGCTCGGTCTGGGAGAATCCTACATGGATGGCTGGTGGGATTGCGATGCTCTGGATGAGTTTATCTGTAAACTTATCCGCGCAGATATTTATGAAAAAGTAAGAGGAAATTGGAAGATGCTGTGGAATACTTTGAAGGCAAGGCTTTTTAATCTCCAATCAAGAGAAAGAGCTTTTGAAGTTGGCGAGAAACATTATAACCTGGGAAATGACCTTTACAGAGCTATGCTTGATAAAAGAATGAATTATTCTTGTGGCTATTGGAAGAACGCCAGCAATCTTGACGAGGCGCAGGAAGCCAAGCTTGAGTTGATATGCCGGAAACTTGGTTTTCAAACCGGGATGAAAGTGCTTGACATTGGGTGCGG